>Ga0209711_10000304_pt1 | contig 50336 bp, 34 predicted proteins | sample ArcticOcean_MG_C_7_FD_187441 | JGI IMG/M metagenome (GOLD analysis project Ga0209711, IMG submission 187441) | Marine microbial communities from western Arctic Ocean - ArcticOcean_MG_CB11_88 (SPAdes) (version 2) | ecosystem: Environmental > Aquatic > Marine > Oceanic | place: Arctic Ocean... | reverse complement strand
TGTGATCTGAGGAGCATCATCTCTAGCGCGCAGAAACAAGATCAAAACATTCTTCAAACTCTAAGAGATATGATAGAAGATCCACTACTAGCAGGTTCTAAGCTGGCTCACATACCTGAATAGTTACCAAAAAACTGCGTAAGTTTGACTTACGCAGGTTTTTTTATAGCCTTTTCACAGCCTCCTAAGGAAAGGAATAAATATCAGGGTTCATTGGTTTCGCTTCTGAAATTTCTCGAAAGATTAGCCTATTGACTCGACGTATATCCTAGTTAGATTGGCATTACTTTTTATTTCCAACTCTTCGCCGCATCTAGATTTAGAATCATGCCCGTCACTCATTCCATCCGTCACCCGCTCCAGCTGCTATGCAGCTTGGCTGCTGTGTTCTTATTCGCTTCCTGTGAAAAGAAAATAGTAGCCATTTCTGAGGAAGCAGAGGCAGAAACTATCAGCTATGAGAAAGTGAGTTTCAACAACCACGTGATGCCGATTCTTTCGGATAAATGCTTCCACTGCCATGGCCCCGACGCCAAAAACCAGGAATCTGATTACCGACTCGACACCGAAGAAAATGCCAAGAAAGCTCTCGAAGGTGGTGGCTTCGGCATCGTCGCGGGGAATCTTCAAGAGAGTGTGTTGCACAAGAATATCCATAGCACTGGCGATGACATGATGCCTCCCGCTGACTCCAACCGCTCACTCAGCGACAGCGAACGCAAAACCATAGATGCCTGGATCAGCCAAGGAGCAGAATACACCAAACACTGGGCCTACATCCCAGTGCCTAAAAAAATCGAGTTACCAGAAAAAACTGAGTGGGCGAATAATGAAATCGATCAATTTGTCCAAGATCACTTCGCCAAGCATCAGCTGCAACCAGCCGCGGAAGTCAGTAAGGAAAAATGGTTGCGGCGGGTCACCTTTGACCTCACCGGCTTACCACCTACTTTACAAGAGCTAGACACCTTTGCTGCAGACGAATCAACCGACTCTTATGAAAAAGTCGTCGATCGTCTGTTCCTGACCGACGCCTACGCGGAGCGCATGACCAACGAGTGGATGGACGTCGCACGCTATGCAGACAGTTATGGTTTCCAGACCGACAGATCACGCTACGTTTGGCCTTGGCGCGACTGGGTGATTAGTTCCTTCAAGAAAAACCAACGCTATAGCGAGTTCATGACCTGGCAGATCGCTGGTGACTTATTACCTAACGCCACCCGCGAGCAAAAACTCGCGACTACATTTAATAGACTACACTCACAGAAAACTGAGGGAGGGAGCGTGCCTGAAGAATTTCGAGTCGAATACGTATCAGACCGCCTTCATACCTTTGGCACCGCATTCCTCGGACTAACCATGGAATGCAGTCGCTGTCATGATCATAAATACGATCCCATATCCACAAAATCATACTATGAAATGAGCTCCTTTTTCGCCAATATCGACGAAGCAGGACTCTATCCTTACTTCAACGATGATCTCGCTCCACCACCCACTTTAATTCTAAGCACAGACGCCCAGGACAAAGAGATTGCGGCTAAATCGGCAAGTGTCAAAATAGCGGAGGAAAATCTCACGAATACCCGAGAATCCGAGCGATCTAGTTTTAAGACTTGGCTTAAAAATCGTCCTCAAGAAGTAATCTGGAAGAATAAACTCGCTCACATTACTTTTGACTCCATCAGCGGGGGAAAATTTCCCAATAGCGTGAATCTTAAAATTCATGCCGCTAATAATCCTGCAAACAAGCTGATAGCAGAGGGCAAAAAAGGAGGTGCTGTAAAACTCACTGGCGATCATGCGATCAATCTAAATCTCCCTAAAATCGATCGAGATGCACCTCTCAGCGTTTCCTTCTGGATCAAACCAGCCAAGCGCCATGAAAGAGCGGTCATCCTACACCAAACCAGAGCCTGGACAGATTCTGCGAGTAAAGGTTATGAACTGTTACTCGAAGATGGAAAATTAAGCGCCGCATGGATTCATTTCTATCCTGGAAATGCCCTTCGCGTTAAGGCTAGCAAGGCTCTTCCTATCAATGTCTGGTCACACGTCATGATCACTTATGACGGCTCCAGCCAAGCTGAGGGGCTGAAAATATACACGGACGGAATCCTCGCTCCTTCTGAGGTCATCCGAGATCAGCTCACAAAGGAAATTGTCAAGAGAGTCGGAAAATCACTCACCATCGGACAACGCTCAAGAGATAAAGGATTTAAAGAAGGTCAGATTGATGACTTACAGGTCTTTGCGCGTGATCTAACCGCAATAGAAGCGCAACAATTGTTTGATGAGAATTCGCTTAGTAAACTCCTCGTAAAACCCCACACGAATTTAAGCGCTGTTGAGCAAAATCAGCTTTGGCAATATTACTTAGCAAACTACTCAGCGAAATATTCTACGGCGCTAAAATCACTTCATAAATCCCGCACGGAACACAATGCTGTTATGGATACCACCACCGAGATCATGGTAATGAAGGAAATGGCCCAGCCGAAAAAAGCCTATATCCTCACCCGTGGTTTATACAGTAATCGCGGCGAAGAAGTCACCGCAAACACCCCTAATTTCCTACCCTCGTTTCCCGAAGGAATGAAAAAAGACCGCCTAGGACTTACCAAGTGGTTACTCGCTGATGAAAATCCGTTGACCTCACGTGTCGCTGTGAACCGCTACTGGCAGATGATTTTTTCTCGCGGCATCGTTGCCACTCCTGAGGACTTTGGTAGTCAAGGCACCCGCCCTACTCATGCCAATCTACTAGACTGGTTGTCTCGAGACTTCATGGATAACAATTGGGATGTAAGAAGACTACTCAAACAAATGGTTCTCTCCTCTACCTACCGCCAGAGCACCGTCACCAGTCCTGAAATGAGAGAGATAGATCCTAAAAATATCTACCTCTCACGTGGTAACCCCGCGCGTCTCAGTGCGGAGATGATCCGTGATCAAGCACTTGCCACCAGCGGACTACTAAACCAACAGGTCGGTGGTGCCTCGGTCCGACCCTATGAGGTAGCCTACTCACTGAAGCCTCAGAAACCTGAGACTAAAAACGGACTCTATCGCCGAAGCCTCTACACATGGTGGCAGATCACTGCCCCAGCCCCCGTCATGACTACCTTTAATGCCTCGAAACGTGCCGTCTGCCGTGTAAGTCGTGATGTCACATCCTCACCGCTCCAAGCACTCATCCTGTTAAATGGTGAAGAATTCGTCGAAGCCAGCCGGGCCCTCGGCTTAAAGATGCTTGCCCAGTTTCCAAAACTAGAAGACCAGCCCGCAATGGTGGACGCCATGTTCCGCACTCTTACCAGTCGGCTTCCCGAAACCTATGAAAGAGAAATTTTCCTGAAGCTTTACCGTGATCAACTAGATTATTACCAAAGAGCTCCGAAAGAAGCCGCCGCTCTGCTTGAAGTCGGACATGCGCCAAAATCGAAGACCATCGACGATGCCAGCCAGGCCGCCGCTACAACGCTAGCGAATACTATTTCTAACCTCGATGAATGCTTACTAAAACGATGAACCACTGCACCGGATACGAAACTTCCCTTGGCATGAGCCGCCGCCACTTCCTCAGTAATCTCGGCATGGGGCTCGGTGGGCTAGCCCTCTCAGATATGCTCACCCCACAGGCTTTGGCTCAGGGTATCATGGGGTCTCCTAGTTTTGCACCGAAAGCAAAACGCGTCATTTTTCTGTTTCAGTCCGGTGGCCCCTCGCAGCTAGATCTATTTGACCACAAGCCCACACTCAACGAGCAACATGGTAAGGAACTTCCCGATAGTGTGCGAAAAGGCCAGGTGCTTACAGGGATGTCTGGTAATCAGTCTTCCCTTCCTCTCGTTGGCTCACCATTCAAATTCAAGCAGCACGGCCAGTCCGGCACAGTGTTTAGTGACCTTCTGCCCTACACATCAAAAATAGCTGATGATATCTGCGTGATCAAATCTCTTAATACCGAGGCGATCAATCACGGTCCGGGTGTCACCATGATGCAGACAGGATCACAGCTCGCTGGACGCCCCAGCATCGGGTCATGGCTTTCCTATGGACTCGGCTCAGATAATCAAGACCTGCCAGACTTTGTGGTCATGAACACCAAAAACAAAGGTGGCCAGCCACTAGTCTCACGTCTCTGGGGCAGCGGGTTTCTTCCTGGGAAACACGATGGTGTCCGTTTTCGCCCAGATAAAAATGCCGTTCTCTACCTCAATAACCCGAACGGCGTCAGCGCCAGTACTCGACGTAAAGCACTCGATGCATTGAATACCATCCACCATCAACAACTGGAAAAGACTTCTGATCCAGTGCTGGAGACCCGGATCGCCCAGTATGAAATGGCATTTCGGATGCAGACCTCGGTACCAGAAGTCACCGACCTCAGCAAGGAAACTGAGGCCACATTCAAGCTCTATGGTGATGACTCTAAGAAACCTGGAACCTATGCAGCGAACTGCCTGATGGCAAGGCGCCTCGCTGAGCGCGGCGTTAAATTCATCCAGCTCTATCATCAAGGCTGGGATCAGCACGGCTCACTAACCAAAAAAATAGGTGTCCAGTGCCGCGAAACAGATCAAGCATCCGCCGCTCTGATCACAGACCTCAAACAACGCGGAATGCTCGACGACACCCTCGTCATTTGGGGTGGAGAATTTGGCCGCACCAACTACAGTCAAGGTCCACTTGGCACTAACTTTGGTCGAGACCACCACCCACGCTGTTTCACCATGTGGATGGCGGGCGGTGGCGTCAAGCCTGGGATCACTCATGGCGAAACAGACGATTACGGCTACAACGTCGTTAAAGACGGAGTTCACATTCACGATCTTCACGCCACCATGATGAACCAGCTAGGCATCGACCACGAGCAACTCACCTACAAATACCAAGGACGCCATTTCCGCCTCACCGATGTCCATGGTCACGTGGTGAAAAACATTATTTCCTAACAAAGACACAAGGCCATTCCGCGGTTACACCTTGTTTATAATCTATTTTAGATTACTCTATTTCCACTCAACTCATACAATATGCGCTTACCTACTCTTTACTTTAAAATCATATCCATCGCGGGGCTTTGCTTGGCTCAAGCTGATGAACCTAAGCTCGTCAAAGACGCGGACACCGGGATCATGTTGCGAGAAGGCTTTGATGCGGAGCTTCTTTATGATATCCCAGAAGAACAAGGCTCTTGGGTCGCTATGTCTTTTGACCCTAAAGGTCGACTAGTCGTCTCTGACCAAGATGATAAAGGAGTGTTCCGGGTAACGCTGCCGCAGGTCGGGCAGACTGATAAGAAAGTCTCTGTGGAGAGCTTAAAGGGATTCCCCTATGAACCGATTAATTGGGGTAAGCGTCGCGTGGGTGGTGCGCTCGGATTTCTTCATGCGTTCGATAGCCTCTACATGGTGACGATGAAAGGACTGTATCGAGTGCGTGATACTAACGGTGATGACACTTACGATGAGTTTAAGTTGATGAAAAAACTCCAAATGGGTTACGAGCACTCAGCGCATAATCTTATCAAGACAGCTGATGGTAAGGGCTTGTATCTAGTGAGTGGCAACTACGGAACTATTCCTCAAGGTGTGCCAAGTTTGCAACCTCCAGTTTGGGGAAAGGACTCCCTGCTCTCCCCTATGCCGGACCAGATGGGACATGCGGTTTCCATCAAGGAACCTGCAGGATGGATCGCTCGTATCTCTCCAGATGGTAGCGAGTGGAAAATGATCTCATCAGGATTCCGTAATCCAGTTGATCTTGCACTAAACAAAGAAGGCGAGCTTTTCACCTTTGATTCTGATTTAGAATTTGATGTCGGATCACCATGGTATCGCCCGACCCGTATTTGTCATGTGACTTCTGCGAGTGAATTTGGCTGGAGAACAGGCTCCGCAAAATGGTCAGAATATTTTGCCGATAGCAACGGTCCAATTTTAAATGTCGGACCAGGTTCACCGACCGGCATCAGCTTTGGACATCATTCTAAATATCCAGCTCACTTTCAGGACAAGCTCTTTGTTTGCGATTGGACATTCGGCACGATTTTCACAGTTAACCTTGAGGAAAAGGGATCCAGTTATGAGGGCAAGAAGTCCGAGTTTCTCCATGGCAATCCTTTGAACATTACCGCGATGCGTTTCGGACCAGATGGCAATATGTATTTCCTCACTGGAGGACGTAATACCGATTCTAAGTTGTATCGAATTCGCTATACCGGAGAGAGTAAAGATGCTGAAGTTCGTCAGCTTACAAAGAATCAAGGACTGCGCGATTTGCGACATTCATTAGAAAAACTTCATCATAACAGTGATGCTGGCATGACCGCCATTAAAGAAGCCTGGCCTTACCTAGGACATGATGACCGCAGCATCAGATACGCCGCTCGCTTAGCGATAGAGATCCAAGATGTGGCGCTATGGAAGGATCTGGCGCTAGTAGAAAAAGATCCCAGAAAACTCATTTATGCCATGATCGCCCTGTCTCGTCACAGTGCCGCAGAGCAAGGTAACGCAATCATAGCGCGCCTTAATACGCTGGCTTACGATAAACTGGAGACCACTGACCAGCTCGCACTTCTAAGAGCTTATTCATTGTGCTTTATCCGTAATGGAAATCCATCTGCTGAGAACATCACCAAAGTGATCGCCCAGCTAGATCCTCACTACCCGTCTTCAGATGAAACTACCAATACTGAGCTTTGCCGTGTGCTCTCTTACTTGAATGCTCCGAACGTTGTTTCCAAGACGATAAAGTTAATGAAGTCCACCCAGACGAAGACGATGGCCTATGACAAGGAGATGCTAGCCCGTAGTGAATACGGAAAAGACATCCTCGCCACCATGGCTGACACGCCAAACAGCCTCAACATTCATTATGCTTATTGTTTACGCAGAGTGAAAGGCGGCTGGTCACTAGACGATAGAAAGTATTACTTTGGGTGGCTCAATGAGACTCTTGAAAAAGGTGGCGGTAAAAGCTTCGCCGGCTATATCCGAGCCATCCGTCAGGATGCGATTGATCACTTACCTGAAGACAAAAAAGCTTCGGTTGCCTATTTGTTAGGTGACATCGCCTCCATTGACTTGAGCAAACTTCCAAGACCAAGCGGACCTGGACAAGCATGGACAGTGGAAACCGCGATGGAGCATTTCGAAAAACCATTGACTGGTCGTAATTTCGAAAATGGAAAGAAAATGTTCTCTGCTGGAAGCTGTGTTGCATGCCACCGCTTCTCTGGAAACGGTGGCTATTCTGGACCTGACCTAGGATCATTAGGAAACCGGTTTTCAGTGCGTGATATGCTCGTCGCCATCATTGAGCCAAGCCAATCAATTTCTGAGCAGTATCTAGCCAGTAATGTCACCTTGAAGGATGGTGGATCATTATATGGTAGGCTTATCTACAAGAATGATAAAGAGATCGCTGTTGCGAGTAACCCTTTTGATCTGTCTCAAGTGATCAAGAAGCCAACATCTGAGGTCCTTAAAATTGAGCCATCACAGCAATCATTAATGCCCCCAGGAATGATCTACGCAATGAGCGAGAATGAACTCAAGGATCTCATGGCGTATCTCGTCTCAGGCGGTAACAAGAAACATAAGATGTTCGCGAAAGAGAAGTAGGATTCTGGATTAGCCCTACTTTCATCGAAGACAATAACGGAGACAAGGAAAGCTCATCGCCAACATCGGCCGAGACTAAGGTCTGTGTTGCTTTCACTATCTGCTTAGTATGCGGAAGCATCAGGCCAATCTCGCCCTAGAATTCACTAAGGCTGCCGCTGCTACCACTTCAGAAATCCACGCCAGGTAGTCAAAATGTTCCTAGTTTAAGTGAACGAGTAACACAAAAAAATCCCGCAATGCGTTTTAAGGCAGTGCGGGATGCTTGAATTTTCTGTGGGATAATTAGTTTGAATACTTCGATTACTTCAAGGGATGTTCCTTGAGTAGATCTGTTGCCTGGTATGGACCTTTCTTGGTCTGCTCATCGGTCGCCTTCTGGATGCTATCGACTTCTTTCTTAGACACACCATCACCAGTTTGATTAGACCATGAGTTTCTCACATAAGTAAGAATGTCTGCGATCTCTTGGTTATTGATTCTGCCGTTGTATCCAGCCATCACTCCATTATACTCTTTACCTTTGACTTTGATCTCTCCCATTAGCCCGTGGAGAGCGATCTTAGTGAGAAGGTTTTTGTCTTTAGTCACCCATTTACTACCATCGAGTGGCGGCACCTTTATGGCAGTATTGCCTTCACCTTTTGAACCGTGGCAGATAATGCAGTTCTCTGCGTGAGCGTATGATTTCTTACCGCGCTGGTATGACTGCTGCACTCCCTTTGGAGCTTTCTTGAGGTGGTTAGGGATTTTCACTTGAGGCTCTGGATCCGGCTCAGGCGCGAAACCCCAATATGCTTTAGCATACTTATGTGCATCCTTAGACCAGTCATTAATTGGCGTTTTCTCGAAGCTACTGATAATGGCTAGGCCATGCTCTTTTTTAACCCATGAGGAAGCGATAATAGCTTCGTGTCTGACCTGAGCGTTGGAATCTGCGGCTGACCTACTAAGAAGTTCAATCGCATTCGGAAGCTTATCCTCATTGTAGCGCACTGCTCTGGTCGCGGCGGCTCTGGCTCTTGGCTCTTTGGATGTGAGGCATAACTCAAGGATAGCGGGATCTATTTTATTGATACCCCATGACACCCACATGGCTTCTGTGAGATGATGAGGGAACCTTGCGTCATCCTTATTCAGACCTGCCACCCACTTAGTAAGTGCTGCAGCCACCTCTGCGGTATCTCTGCCGCGGAGCTCTCTACGAGTGCGGTAGCGAGTGCGGATTTCTGGTAGCTTTAGATTCTCTAACAGATCTGGAATACTTGCTCCATCGACTTTAGCGATAGGAACCAGCGGACGTGATGGATAAGTGATGCGATAAATTCTACCGTGCATTTTGTCACGCTTAGGGTCACGCGCATTGTGCTGCATGTGGCCGATGAGGACGTTGCTCCAGTCGATCACATAGAGTGAGCCGTCTGGTGCGAACTCGAGGTCCACTGGGCGGAAGTAGGGATCTGATGACTGGAATAACTTATGGCGGAACTCAGTTTTGTAGCCATTCTCACCATCAGCTGTGACCTTATGCTGCATCGCACCGAGGAATCCAATGCTGTTACAGATAATTGCATCCCCCTGAACTTCATCTGGGAAATGACGTGAAGTAACGAACTCAACACCAGAAGTAGGTCTAACCATATTACTCGTGAGGAGACTCGGGGCACGCAGATTCACATTGTATCTTGTTTTTACAGCCGTGCGCTGCATCCATGAAAATGATGTACCTGAAGTATGCAGGAAAAAGTTCTGCCCCCAGTCATTGATCGCGATCCCCCAAGGATTTGGAATACGGTATTGAGCGGTTCTTTCTAGTCTCCCTTTGTCAGGATTAAAGCGATAGAATCCGCCATTGGTGCCTCTAACAGGTCCGTAAGGAGTCTCTACGTTAGAGTGGAGGAATGTCCCCTCACCCATGAATATAGCTCCGGATGGATCTGCACAGAAGCTGGAGATAGCATGGTGAGTATCATGGTCATCGAATCCACTGATAATAATTTCTTTGGTGTCTGCCTTATCGTCACCATCGGTATCCTTAAAGAGAACTAAGTCATTTCCTAGTGATACGAAAACACCGTGTTCGGTGATTTCAAACCCCATAGGGATATGGATGTCGTCGAGGAAGTTGGTCTGTTTGTCAGCGACGCCATCACCATCAGTGTCTTCGAAGATAATAATTTTATCTTGAGGAGCAGCATCACCAATACGGTAATGCGGGTAGCTTGGCATGCAGCTCACCCAGAGGCGTCCTTTGTTATCGAATGCCATCTGTGACGGGTTCGCTAGATCTGGGAACATCTTTTCATCTGCGAAAAGCTTCATTTCATATCCTTCTGGAAGGGTGAGCTTAGCCTCCATACCTTTTCCTGTAGCATACTCGACTTTTCTTTTGGAATTTGTCTCCACTGGCTTTAGCTTGATCGTTTTAGCATCAGCTGCTGCGACATCAAAATCTTTACTCATGTTTGCTGCCCAGAGAGCGTTGTCCCTGATATCTGTCATCTGGCGGATCTTGGTGAGCTCATCTGGGTAGTTCACATTACCGAATGGCTTGTAACGTCTGCCGTGAACGTGGACCCCATTTGGGATCTTATAGTCGATTAGCCAAAGACGGTTTTTCTCAGCCACTGCCGCGTGAACTTTCGCTTTCTTAGTATCGTCTGCTTTGACCTCTTTTTTTCCGAAGAGTAATTTAGCGAGCATAGGCGCGAGTTTTTTATAACCAGCATCGTTTAGGTTATGACCATTTGAGGTGAGATCTTCTTTGGTGGAATTATAGAACCCTTTAGTCGCTGAAAAAGCATCTACGAAGAGAACGCCCTCTTCTTTACATACTTCTGCCATTGCCTTAGCGTATGCTTCCAATCTCGCATTTGTTTCTTTACCATCTGGAAGATCGCGCTTCGCTGATAGGTCTTCAAAAGCTGCTGGGGAGACGATCGCAAGCTGGGGAGCATTTCCAGAGTATTTCTGTGATAGTGTGTGCTTGATAAAAGCTCTGAGCTCAGCCTTGTATCCATCGAGGCGCTCTAGGCCATCGAATGATTCGCTATAGCCGAAGAATCCAATCACGGTATCAATCTGATGACGCGTCATCCACTGATCTGGTGTTTCGTAGTGACCTTTACCTCCCCCTCCCTGGTATTCCTCTTTCACAAGTGATTTACCATTTGGAATCACCCAGTGAGAATTTCTAGATGGGTGTGGTCGGAATGCTGGGGTATCACCTTCTCTAGACCAGTTTCTGATGTAAAGATGCTGTTCGGGATGACGGAGTTGTAGTTCAGTTTCGAAGTGGTTAAAGATATTCATTCGAGATCCGAGCCCACCACCGATAAAGCCGATACGGCTATTCTTGACGATTTCTAGATTTGCCGGTGGCTGCCCTGCTTTTACCACTGGGTGCTTAGCTCCAATGACTGAGACTTTAGCTTTCTTAAGGAGAAAGTCAGCAGGAGTCATCTTTTTCTGATATGTGCCAAATCCATAAAATGTAGGCTCATAAACGCCATCAATCGTCACATCAACCTTAGCTGGAACCTTCATATTAAGTCCCCAGAAAACTCCATTTACCACTAGACGTCGCAGATTTTCATCAACAAGGTCTGAGGCAGCTCCCATGGTCGTGGTGAGTATCTTATTCACCTTACCAGATTCGTGCGTGTATTCACGCGTCCATGCGACGGGTTGCATTGGCTTGTTCTTCTTCGCTACCCCAGCTGATTTAGGATCAAAACTAGCAGTCACCTCGCCTCTTAACAAGATAGTAGATGGCTGTATGGGGTTCGCTCCATAGGTATCAGAGGTACAGAATATCTCTCCCACACCATTCAGAACCGGGTTCTTCTCCTGCCCTTTTTCTGTATGAGTTCTATTTCCCTCTTTCTTATGCTTCCCGTGGTGATTCACCCAAGTTTCACCGAGCACTTGCCTACCGAAACCCTTCTCCCATCCTGTTTCTGCCTTAGCATTGTAAGCAAACTTTGCCCATTTACTGCCTGCTTTAGTATTAAATGCATGAGTGGAGGTTCTAAGAGCAACCATTGGCACGCCACGCTCGAAAGCGGCGTTGAATTTCTCAAAGGAAGCATCTTCCCAGTTTCTGAAGCGCAATGACATCACAATGGCATCTGCTGAATCCAGAGCACCCGCGTTTGATAAACTCTTTTGGTTCTTAGGATCGACAAATTTGTTAGCCTCATCCATCGAAAATAAGACAGTGCACTTGAATCCTTGCTTAGCAAGTAGCTGCGCCATCATGGGCATAGCCTCTTCTGAGCGATACTCTTCATCACCCGACAGCAACACAACATGCTTCCCATTGGCTTTTCCTTGCGCTTCCAGAACCAGATGATCTTGCTGTGCTTGGGAGAGAGCCATTCCGCAGGCATAAATCCCTATGGTGGCTATTCCTATTTTTATTTCTCTTAGTTTCATATGTTTTCAATTAAATTATTGTTGCTGGTCTTATATACCTTTTCTAGATGCACCTTCTTTCTACTAATTACGTTGCCAGATTAGCTGCTTATTGTCATGTATAATCCATCCAATTTTATGAATGAAATCGTCAGCCCTTATCCACCCACGAAGTAGTCGCTTCAGCGAAAGTGTTATTACTACCCGTCACCAACAGGATAGCGAGCGTTTATTATGAATATAATCGTGTTTTTGGAGCGACTCAGCACTCATTAGGGTGAGTTTAGCTAGATTTAGCTATTTTTCTGTTTACTTTGCGCTTAAATAGTCCACAGTTATCTCACAAAACAACATTTTCAAAATGAAAGACGAACCAATCGATGGAGCGCAGGCTCTCATAAAAACTCTTGATGAACTCGGGATAGAGATCATTTTCGGCTATTCTGGCGGAGCCGCCCTTCCCATTTTCGACGCATTAGAAACGGTCGAATCTAATATTAAATTTGTTCTTAGTCGCCATGAACAAGGCGCTACTCACATGGCAGATGGTTACGGCAGAGCCACTGGTAAGCCAGCGGTGGTGTTAGTAACATCAGGCCCAGGTGCTGGTAACACCGTTACTGGTCTGATGACTGCGCAGATGGACTCAGTACCAATGATCCTCATTAGTGGTCAGCAGGTTACTTGGATGCTAGGTAAAGATGCTTTCCAAGAAGCTGATATTTTCGGCATCACACTTCCTATAGTGAAGCATAACTATTTAGTAAGAGAAACGAACAGTATCCCCAGAATCACCCGAGAAGCTTACCATATTGCCACCACTGGACGCCCAGGTCCTGTGTTGATCGATATCCCAAAGGATCTCAGTCAGGGGCTATTCACTGGAGATTTAAATCACAAGGAAGAGCTAGATTTACCGGGCTACAAGCCTGAGCGAGCTTATGATATCGATTTATCGAAAGTAGATGAAGCTCTCGCACTCATTTCTAATGCCAAAAGACCGCTTATCCTCGCGGGGCAAGGTGCGATGATCGCTATGGCACATGAAGAACTGTTAGATTTCGCCACTACTCTTGATTGCCCTCTGACGAACACATTATTAGGAAAAGGAATCATCTCAGAGATGCATCGCCTTAACTTAGGAATGCTAGGCATGCATGGCACAGCCTATGCAAATAAAGCAATCTGTGAGTGTGATCTACTGATTAATATCGGGTCTAGATTTGATGACCGTATCATCGGCCAGGCAGACAAATTTTGCGCCAATGCCAAGATCATCCACGTCGATATCGACCCCTCAGAAATGAACAAAATGATCGGCCCTGACGTGGAAATAGTCGGTGACGCCAAGGCGGTGCTAAATCTATTCAACTCTAAAATAACGAAACAAGATCGCTCTGAGTGGAACACCCACCTCGATGGCTATAGAAAAAAGTTCCCCCTCACTTATAAGAAGCAGGGCGGACTAAGAATGCAACAAGTCATCGATGAGTTCTGCAAACAGACTAATGGTGATGCCATTGTATCAACGGACGTGGGCCAGCACCAGATGTGGGCAGCTCAGTTTTATAAAAATGCTAAAACCCAATCATGGCTTAGCTCTGGCGGAGCTGGCACAATGGGCTTTGGATTCCCTGCAGCGATCGGCGCTGCATTCGCATGTCCAGACCGCACCGTGATCTCATTCTCTGGCGACGGTGGATTCCAGATGACCCTCTGTGAACTAGCGACAGCTGCGATCCATAAACTTCCAATAAAGATCGTAGTGCTCAATAATCACTACCTCGGAATGGTGCGTCAATGGCAGGAAATGTTCTTCGATGACCGTAAATCAGGGGTTGATCTCGAGGGTAATCCTGATTTTGTCAAACTCGCTGCAGCCTATGGTATCAAAGGGATCAATATCAAACGCCCTGCCGATGTCTCACGTATGGTGAAGCAAGCACTTGAATATAATGAAGGCCCGGTATTGATCCATGCAGAGTGCACCAAGATGGACAACGTTTTCCCAATGATCCCCGCTGGTGCAGCACTAGAAGACATGCTCACCGAACCTCCTAAACACAAGCTGGCAAAGCCAATTGGATCAACCTAAAATCCAGTTTATTAAAAATCACTCATCAAATTAAATTCACAACATCTTCACCTATTAAGCAATATGTCTCAAATCATCACCACAGACACACCTCAAGACACCACCAATCCTGACAACACGCTTCACACCCTTTCTGTCTACGTTAATAACAAGGCAGGTGTGCTCATGCGTATCACTCAGGTGTTTGCTCGTCGCGGATTTAATATCGACTCCCTCGTGGTATCACAGTCACGTGACACCCGTTATTCACGTATGACGATTGGGATCACTGGCTCCTCAAATGGGCGCGAGCAAATCATCAAACAAGTCACCAAACTCATTGATGTTATTCATTGCCAAGAGCACTCTACGAGTAACGCGATTGTTAAGGAGATGCTACTCATCAAATTTCTTGTGGATGCAAAAGACCGCACGGAAGCGCTACAGATTATTGATCACTTTGGCGGCAAGTCTCTTGACCTCACCCCAGTGGCCATGACCGCTATGATTACTGGTGATCCCGATAAAATCGATGCTGCTATTAACATGCTAGCGTTCTTCAAAATTGTTGAGACTGTCCGTACTGGAAAAGTGGTTATCGCTAGGGGAGACTCCCCTACTTAGGCTCTAGCCTCTGACGATCGATACCCAATCAATACATCCCCTCCCTGACTCTAATCTCAAATCCATCATGAAACCTATCATCAAGCTCACCGCTATCGCACTTGCTATCACTCTCTGCTCATGTGGAGACAAGAAAAAAGAGGACCCGACTGAAAGTAATGCGAAAGAACAGCAATCCGCCATTACCCATGACTCGGTCTCAGCAGATTTTGTCACTAATTTGGAAGAAATGAGCGATACCCTCCTAGAGATCAAGGATTTAGAATCTGCTAGGTCAGCCCTGCCCATGCTCACCAAGCTCATATTTAAGATGAAGATGATCAAGACTGATATGGAAAAGCTCGGCCCAGCAAGTAAAAATATCGCAGCACGATTAGAGAAAAAATACGGCCCAAAAATGCAAGCCACTATGGCTGAGATAGGTGAGACAATGGAGAGCCTCAAGACATCAAATCCAGAGGCCTACGGCATGATCGATAAAGTCATGAAGTCGATCATGCAATAATGTTGGATTCGTATCACCCTGACGCTTCAAAAACTCCACAAGAACGACAGCGTGTCACTTTCACTGAAAATCCAGATCAACGGCAATGGCAGGATCATCGCTAAATCCGCTAAGACACGCTGAGCATCTAGGTAGAAATTTGAGCGGTACTTGTTGATCAGATAAAGCAGAGCTGTTGCTACCATTACTACGTAGCAAAGAGGTCGCTCATACTCTGAGAGTTTGTAGGCAGCCAGATACACTGCATATGCGGCCAAGATCAGTAGCCCAGTAGCAAGTAATGTCTCGCACGCTTCCTTTTCCTCGTCCAGGCTGCTTCTTCTAGATTTCTCCCAGAGGTCGATTGCCGTGATATTTAGAAAGCACAGCAGCCCGAACAAAAATGGCAGCGCACTACTCGCGAAGACGATGCCCAAGGTGGAGACTGTCATTAAAAAGAAATTTGCAATACCATGCCTCAATGCGAGGAAGAAATCTGCATCTGAGTGAGACGTGAAATGAAACCAGAGATCATAGATTCCTTTTTCAAGTTGAACCGACTCCACCACGATCGGGGCAGCGACTCCGAAAGAAAATGTCATGGCAGCAATAAAATTCTTAGCATAAGCGACTTCCCCTTTGTCAAAATTACGAGCCAGAATATAGATGAAAACCATTCCAACACCAGAAACCCCAGCTGTGAGAAGCGCCGCAGAAGCAATATTAAATGCGGAATAACCACAGTAAATGACAACACCGATAACGATAGGAAGTAATATTTTCCAGTATTTCCAGTGGAACCGATGCCTCGCACTCATCTCTTCCACAGGGCCTTGATCGCGTCTCACATCCAGTATCCGGTCTAGCACATAGATACTCCAGACAGCACCAGCCAGTAACCAGTAAGCGTGATTATCCACATAAACGACCCGCATGGATTTGGCTAAAATCCACATCCAGACCACAGCTACCAGAGGAGCATCTAAGCTCAGTAGATTTGGCAACAACCAGAATGGCGGTCTTTTTGAGGGTCTTTCGTTCATATCAATGGATGCACCCTATGGCGATCGATCAAGAAATCAACCACCGTGCGGACTAAATTAATGCTCGTGAGCGTCTGCTCCATGAGAGTGTGACTTCTTCTCAGTAGCTGGCTTCTCAGCGTGCCCTCCATGAGCCTTGTCATCATGAGCATCATGTTTCTCTGCCTTGTCCACATGGAGGAGTTTCGTATCCTTCCATTCATGTTGCTCACAAGAGTTGAGAACTACGAAAGCGGAAATAATAGCTGATATAATGATGAATCTTTTCATTGAGTATTTATAGGTAATCTTTTTCTGTGAAAAATCAAGACTACAATCGCAATCTTAGAAGAAATTTCATGATGACCCACCACAGAGATACCACTCATGACTGGCCATCATCACTGCCGGCATGAGCTCTCAAGATTTTAAATTCAACTCTCCACCCCGGTGTTCGCTGATTCAGGTTCGCTGAGTCTTCTTGATTCTGATGTAATCTCAGCCACTGAACTCCACCTTCGTTAAAGCATAGATTAACTGGTCGCTGGATTGGCAGTCGGGAACGATTACCGATTAGCAACGTCCTAGCATCGCTAACCCTTCACAGAGAGCGATGATGAACGAAGGTATTGAGGTTATAGTTGTGTGAAGGCTCCACAGAAAATGCGCCGATGGGTTTAGCTAATGCGACTTCGGCATTTTGTTAGGTTTCATTTCGCGGAGGTTTCATCTGGGTTTGTTCGATGATTATTATGACTAGAAATCTTCGCTAGCAAAGCAGGAAATCTAAAAGCTCTTTAGAATTCATACAGGTAAAGAAGTTAGATGTGTTTTAGCTTATGTTCATCAGAAAGAAAATTAGGATAGTAATCATTAGAAATATTCCAAAGCCAATCCATTCTGTGATAACGGATCCCGAAGAGTCGCCATATTCAAGGCGGATCTTCCCAAAAGTCATTATTTTTACGATGGTATGACCAAACCATCCGAAGAGAGAGAAGAATAGTATTTCTATGATAAATTCTATCATGGGTATTGTTAACCGAGATTCTAGTCCACCAAACGCTGACCAGAATACCGGACAGTTCGGAAGCGATGGAACGTCGTCAGACTAAACACCGCTCCGACAAAGTCAAGAGTGGTCAGCGGTTAGGTGTGAGGTCTTGTGCACTATTTTCATTGTGTCCAGCTGACTTTCGATCTTGCGCCTTCCTATCGCGTTCCGCAATTCGGCACTTACGGCAGCGAATTGCTGATGAGTAATATGGCGCACCAGATGACTCGTAATACCATGCCTGATCCACCGCCTTCCATGTCTGATCTATTCCACAGTCCTGGCATACAAAATCAACATCCTCGAAGTATGTTGGACGGAAGTATGAACCGCCGACATTAAGGCGGTGTGGATCAACGGGAATTGCCGATTGAGGAATCTCCGTAGCCGCTTCGATCCAGCCCTCAGCAATCAATTTAGTGATTCTGTCAGCACGTTCTCGCGAATTTCGATAATCATTCTGCTTAGCGTTTCGGCGAGTCATAATTTTTTTTGCAGAACGTCATCGCACATCTATCTCATCCAAGATAGCGGCACTTCGTGTTTGAGTTGGTGGTTAATAAACATAGATCGTCGGCTGCCGGGCGTGGATGAGATTAGTATGATGCGAATTGTTCTACACTTTCTGTTTATACATCAACGACTATTGTTCCTGCTATCATATCATGGAATGCTTTGTTTTTCTTAGTTACAAGGACTGGAATAACGAGAACAATATTAAGTGAGAATAGGAAAATAAAAGGTATTGATCTAAGTAGATATTGTCCGAAAGAAGGTGTTTCACCAGATTTTTCATCTGCTATTCGTAATCCTATTATTTTTTTACCTGGAGTATTACCTACCAGCCAACAGATTAATACAGTTACAGGGTAAAGAAAAAACATTACTAGTATTATACTAAGATCACCAGATTTGTCCCCTAATGATAGCATTAAATGACCAAATAACCATACCACGATACAGTAAAAAAGCAGGTCGATTATTAATGATCCAGCTCGTTTACCTAGAGTGGTCGGATGTAAGTTCGTTATGTCTTGTTGCATATTAATGGTGTATTTCTAGTAGAACAGTTTTATTAGTCTACAATTAGCTGATATTCAGCGGGTGCAATTGGGGTAGACTGTTAGTTTTGGTGTTTTTCATAGGCTTATCTGTTTAAGATGGTTAGTTATAGATATATGAATGAAATCTGGCAAGATTTAACAGTCCGCGGTTTCAATGTGGAAGTGCGCTTTTTTAGTTAGTTGTTAAAGAAGGTATAATTTGGAGTTTTTCTGTCGAAGCATTTTCTCGGTCTGCGGTTTAGTTTTGCTTCTACTTGAGCTATTTCTTCATCTGTTATTTTGCCAAAGTCAGTTCTTTTCGGGAAGTATTGCCTGATCAAACCGTTGGTATTCTCATTAAGCCCTCTTTCCCAGGATGAGTATGGATGTGCGAAGTAGCCTTGTGAATCTAATATCTCATCAATGAAGAGGTGCTTGCCGAACTCTTTGCCATTATCATATGTGAGGCTCTCAACTTTTTTTGCGAATTGGAGTAAGACATCTCAAGAGACCAAGGCTAACAGCATCTGTCGTTTTGTTATCAGCTCTAGTGATAAGGGTGTATCTGCTATACCTTTCAACCATCGTGACGAGAACATTTCCTGAAGGTTTTCCTATGATCGTGTCTATCTCCCAGTGACCTATACTAAGTCGCTGATCCACCTCTGTAGGTCTAAGATCGATAGATGTTTGATTTGATATTTGACCTCTTTTATCGTTCTTAAGGCTTCTATTTTTATAAGGACGAACTTTATGACGCAGGTGCTTATGAAGTTCTCCTTTGTTCCTCATATCTTGATAAATGCGTTTGTAAATAGTCTCATGGCTGATGGGGTTCATCCCAAGTTCTATAAGTTCTCCAGCAATCTGTTCAGGACTCCAATGTTCATTGACTAGCTGCTTTTTAGCAAAGCTCCAAGAATCGTCACAGGTGCTAGATGAGCGACAAGCGGCACTCACAGATCTATTAGTGGCTAGTTTATGAGCTTGCTCGTAGCGATAGCCGCCATTTGCCGTGGCATTGCGTTTGAGTTCACGTCTAATCGTGGAGATACTTCTATCTACTGTAGCCGCGATAGAAGTGCAGGACTCACCCTTGCTACGTAGGATAGATATGCTATACCGCTCTTCGTGGCTCAGATGTTTATAGGTCATAATGCACAGGTTCTATTTTGATCGATCGATACCTGTGCTGATCTAATCAGCATCTGGGTCGTCTTTCAATAGAATCAGTGCACTTCCAGCTTGAATCCAAGGAGTAAATAACAGCTGCTTGGTATAACTATAAACCGTTTCATTGTGAAGATAGAATTTAGTCTTTTCCTGAAAAATCCTAGCCTACCATTGTAATCTAGGCAGCAAATATTACTTTCTAAGAGATCATTCCACCTGATACATTCGTTAGCCTCTGGGTCAGCTCTATATTTTTCACATTCGATTTAAAAATCATCATCAGAAATCATTCAATCCATGAGTTACCTTCTTGTCTAAACTGATCTAATTCACCCGTTGCATTATCCCACAAGTAAACTGACCATAGATAGGAGCGAAATTTCAAATCACAGTTCTTTCGCAGGAATAATTCCTCTCTGGCTCCAGGGTATTCCCAGCGGATGTTTTTCTTTCTAGAGCGAAATTTTTCTCGATTCACTATTATCCAAACCCGATCTTCTGTACTGAATATTTTTTGTAACTGAGCCAAACGATTTATCACTTCTGCATTTCCGTTTCTATCTCTCAATACACCATTTTTATTGTAAGTGAAATCATAAAGGATTGGCACAACTAGATCATAATCCACCCTGCCTACCTCAATCTTTGCAGCATGTGGATGAGGCTCCGTGATCATTATTTTGTCATTTGGCCTTAGCTGAGATTTCACATAAGACAGACTAGTAATCGGGTCGCCTAGAATTTTCTCTTCATATGAATCTATGACCCTCCAAGGTGCTAGCGAAACTAGAATTACAATCGCTGCAATCCATCGTAATGTATAATAAGCCGAGCTCAGGGTATGCGCGGCAATCCATCTACCGAAAACATTAACACCATGCACACCTAATAGAATCCATAGCGGAATGATTGAATACATATAGCGAAAACTCACTGAGGTAATAACGAGGTTAAACGCAACTATCGACACCAACAGCATTAAATGTAGCGTGATTAAACGGCTTGTTCCGCGCCGCAATGAATAGACTAGGCTAATAATGTAGAAAAGGCTCAATACAACATGAAGCCTCGAGTAGCCAATAAACATCGAGAACATATTGCCTAGCTCCCAAAATGTTGGGGCTAATGTAGCTTCTATATTTGGCGAGACACCAACGCTTCTTGTGAGGCATTTCACTTGAAATAACGCCACATCACCGACCACTAATACTCCTGCAAAAATCATATAAAAAACAGATTTTGCATCCCACTTAGGAGGCACTCCCTTACCAAATAATAAATATAATACCAAGAAAACGGGGACAAAACTGATACTAATTTCCTGACTCAAAATCGCCATAGCAAACACTAATATAGCAGCAACTCGGTGCTTTACAGATCTAGCATTTAAGAACCCCTCTATAAATAGATGCAGTAGTAAAAGCACCATGAATTGCTGTTGCTGATAGAATCTAGCGATGTGTCCACTGAAAATCAAAAATGGATGCAGAGAAAAAATCAATACAGAAAGAGCTGCTAACCAAGTATCTCTAAAATACCGTATCGCTAATAACCAGATGAGAAGGCCCGTCCCTACAGAGAGCATCACAGAATACAGTCTAAGCGACCAGATGTTCGGCCCAAATATTTTCACCGTAACTGCCGCACCATAATGATACAGAGGACTTCTGCTATACCACATTTCATCGGCTATCATTGGTTTTCCCGTTTCGGCAATGTAGAGAATAGCCTGGATAGAAGCATACTCATCATCATCAATAGGCTGCTGATCTACCTGCCAAGCTCTCGTAAGAAAAACTAACAGAAGCAAGAGACAGCAAACCCATCCTCTCTTTATCCCAGTCTTCCTTATTTTCACAAACCTTAGTATTACCACCAAACCAACCGAGAGACAGACAGCATAGTAACCCCAAGTATTAGAGATAAACCACACCACTTCACTGCGCTCATCGAAGCTCCACTGGAATACTAAAGCCAGAATCAACAGAACGCTCACCCAAACGGCATAAGACCTTAATCCAAACAACCATTTATTCAGAAAACTCAAAAAAACACCTAGTATGACCCATATCGCAAGCACCTTGAGTAGTCCCACATTTTGAGAACACCTACCCATGTACTTCATTACGGGAAGCTCCCTAGGCTGAATCTTTTTCCCAAGTAACACTCCATCATTCCACTTTACATTTTTTAATCCACCAAGCGCGAATCGGCCTGCGGCGTCGTCCCTCACCATCCTCACTCTAATAGTATTTCTACCTTGTTTCAATAACAATGAAACATCGAAACCCTGCAGTCTAGGTTTATTGCGCAGCCTATGCAGGCTATGAGGAAAAGCCACTTCTGGCTCTTCTAAAAAACCATACGGATCTTGGAGCCTCCCTTTTTCCTCATCACCATCAGAAGTCAGATTATCATCAGTTTGGTTAGGCCGTTCCCTAGTTCTATTTTGAGTGTTTTCATAATTCTTAAAGTCATTCTCTGTAGGGTCGCCATGCCTTGGATTAGCAAATCTCTCTCCGGAGAAAAACGAGCCCGCTTCATCGGGATCTAATAATACCGGAGGAACTGATAATGGTCGACGCCCTTCCCATTTTATATCCCACTCCCCCCCATTATAACCATTTTTCTTAGAGCGTGTAGCTTCTACTAGAACATCATTCACCCACAACCAGTAGTCACTCTGAGCAAGGAATATCAACGATCCGTCCAGGTCAATATCATCGACCTCAAATTCTCCTGTCGCGTCACCCTGCACCCATTGCATGAAGTGGACTTTATTAAAGATACCCAAAGGCACAGTCGAAATAAACTCCCGATGGTTTTCCCTGACCGCCGCATTCCTCCAGTTTCTGACATCTTGCATTGGCATTATCCAGTCATTTTGCCTCATCCCCACTGGCACAGGCTCAGCCTTCCAACTTGCATCGGAGTGAATTTTCACCGTCTCACCGCTCTTGAGATGAATTTCTCCAAAAGCCATCATTGCTGGATTCGATATTCTAGCCTCAGATCCAACACAGATAACATTTTTCCCCTTCTTCAAAAAAGTTGTCAAATCAAAGAAAGTCACCATTTTATGGTTTGCATGCCCACTCCATTGATACTCTCTAGGGAAGTTATAAGCAATCAGCGGCTCAACCCCAGAAACTTTTTGGCCAGATTCTGTTAGACCGTTTTGAAATCCACGAGTAGGTCTCCAATATGTCTGCGCCCCCACAGGATTTCCATTACACATCAGTTCATAGCCACCGTAGCTTGTAACTGCAATCCATGCGGAGTTAATATCTGTTAGACACTGAAAATCTTTCCTGAAGCAGCCTGTGTATTGAACACTTTCACTCACTGAGATCCATTCACTTTCCTGCGGGGCTTCATAATGATGCAGCTTTATACCCTTATCATACTGACCACTGAGAAACCACCAGATGAGAACCAAAGCTAAGCTTACCCACATTCCAACGCTCAAGCTCACCCAAGATGACCTGTATATTTTATGTGTTAGTCTCACTTTCTTCATCAGCTCTTCAGTTTACCCCCTTTGACTTCTGCCTAGCCTCTCCAGATTCTTTTACGTTTCCTGCATCCAGCTCAGACTGAGCCAACATGAGCCACGAAGCCGCAATCACTCCACGTTTATTCTTACTTTTAAATTTTTTATAAATTTCTATTAATGACCGATTCATCTCTCTACTTCGAATCAGTTCCCCAGTATGCAGCGCTACTAGTTGACGATGGAACCTCGCTTGGATGACATTCGGTTTTTGCTGTATGATCTTATCTAAACGACGCCCAGCTTGTTGATGCCGGCCTGAGTTAATCTCATTAACTGCCACCCTTATTTGATGCCTGATTAGTTCACGGCCACAAGTTCTCGGCATCTCATTTAATTTATAAACGTTCTTCTGTAAAAGACCTCTAGCTTGAGCGTAATAGCCCTCTTCTTCTAAATGATTGATCTCATATAAGGCGGCATAAGCACTATACTCTTTCCCATTGTTAATATCTAAGTAACCCATCTGTCTCAAAATGCCGCTATCACATTCCAGCGTAGGCATCCATCGTATCGCGTCCTTTAGGTTAGCGGAAGCCATCTCGTACTCGCTGTTTGAAATATTGGCTTTTGTTAGATTCAGTGAATAGTTAGTTTTCATAACGATTAAAACGCTAATTCCAAGTATGATAATGCATACAGCCATTCCTCGTGAGAATAATTTCCTTAGAAGCTGCCTTGCCTCATAGACATTCTTCCGCCAATAATAACCGATGATACAAATCAAACCAAAGAAGCAACCAAAAACCATACAGAACCAACCCTTCCCTACAAACTGCGTAAATGAAGGACCATAACCGATCCACCAAATCCAGTCATTCATACGCTCTAACGACAAGCTACCTACTGGTGGTTTATACATAGCCAGTCTTGATGGTGGATCCTGTGCATTCACCCCTGCCCCCCAGCCGATACTGCGCTCTGAATGAGCACGGTATACATCACCACCTAGCCAAGTCATATTATCATGCTGCTGCTGAAGCCATGCCGCATCCCCCATCACATCGACATCACGCATCGTTAGCCAGCTTGGAAACCACAGTGAGAACAAAAGACCAGCCATCGTAGCATATGCCAGCTTCTTCCCTAGCCTTTCAAAACTCCCCTTAGTGCTAATCAGCAGAACCAAAAAGATAAGAAATAATAGGATTTTAAAATAAACAGTAATACTTGAATCCCTGGTCACAACCTCATTATCCACGATATGAGGGATAGCAAACCAAGGGCTCAGCATCCCTAATATAACTAGTAGTATAGCGACAACAATCGTCACACCACTCACCAAATTAGGTAAGAAGTTTTTATCGCTAAGGATGGATCGTAATTTTATCATCACTGCGAAGATTCCAATGTCCCTCTGTCATTACTCTCTCACCAACAATTAAACCATCGATGACCTCCACTAACTCAGTATTGACTTGCCCAATACGGACTTCACGTGTTTCCCACTCATTATTATCACTCACAACATAAACTAAGGCTTTCCCTGCAGAGACGGAAGTCACTGCACCACGCGGGACAGTCATCGCTCCATGGATTTGCTCGATCCTCGCAAATCCTGTCATCCCTGTCACAAACTCACTTGAATCTTCTATCTCTAAACTCACTTTAAAGGTTGCCGCCCACTCGGGAGAACCTGAGCCTCTAGGACGTAATGGTCTAGATATTTCTGGCCCCCCGCTATTAAAGCTCACCACTGGCTTAACCATAGTAACTATAGCCTTAAAATCATGTCCAGGCCGGGACTCGATGGATAATACTGCGGTCTGCCCTTTCTTTACTCGGCCATATTCAGCCTGATCAAAATAGGCATCAAACCATAACCCACTTGAAATCACAAAACCAGGCTTGCCACTATCTTGGTTGTATTCACCTCCATTGACCAATACTCTATCAATGACACCATCTGCTGGGGAAAACACCTTATATACCTCTAACTCAACTGCTCTATGAGCCAGCGCTAGACGTGCATCCTCAGTTGAATTCTGGGCTATTTTCAGACTTTGCTTCACTCCTTCTTCCGCCATCATCATCGATAGCTGTGCTCTTCTAAGCTCCTCAAATGCGATGGTGTGTTCGCTTTTCACTGCAAGAAAAGCGACTTCTGAAATCACTCCTTCATCATAAGCTGTTTGGTATCTAGAGAGTTTATCACTAGTTAATTCCATTTGCTTAGTTAGTGAGCTAAGTTTGATCTTTTCTACCTCTGGACGTTCCTGAGCAAGTACGTAAGCAGAACCCAGCTTCACTCTCTCAAGCTCAGCTTTAGCAGTCGATAGAGCTAGCTTGGCTGACTCATACTTAATCTCAGCTTTGGCGGCATGTAGCTCCACTAAGAGCTGACCTTTCACTACGTTTTCACCTTCTTCAACATACACTTCTTTGATCACGGCCATTGGGATAATAGGGACTAAAATAGGTTGGCTACTACAAACGCCTTCGCCCATAATTTTCTCTTTAACAGTCGCCTCCTTCACCACTGCCACCTTCACAGGAAGAGGCTCTCCCGCTCTTCGGAGTAATGCCGGATGCCCTAAACTAGAGCCATACATTTTATTATTAGAACTGCGGAAAGCAGGTAGTATCACAGCAGCAGTGAGTAGATATAAAGCCACTATGGCGACTATGGTCACTAATAGTATTCCTTTGTTCTCAGAAACGATCTGCCTAAGAAACTGCATTGCTGACTTCATGGGATTGATTTCTATTGTTTTCAATTTCTACCTGCTTACTCGCTTTCACAATAAAGGAAATCACAAGGGCGCTTATCTCACTGATCATCTGAATAACTCTCCAAAGGATAGCCACTAATATAGCAGACTCAAGAGAACCAAAATGAATGAGTAATGCTACAATCACAGCCTCTCTGACTCCTACTCCTCCCGGTATACCAATCGCCCAGAAGCCAGCCATCCATGCAATTCCCGCTATTCCTATTAAAGTAAAGAAGCTAACATCCACATTAGGAATAGACAAAATCAATAACCACATCATTACTACATTCCATAAGCACAATAATATATAATGAGCCACTGTCGTAATCGCCATTGACGCGCTTACTTTTTTAATCTCTAGCAATTTTTTTAACATATTCATAACTACTTTGCGAATTAGGATAACAGCTACCGCCATGAATGCTACAACTAATGTTAGAATTAAAGAATGCTTTATAATTATAATGAAATATGGTTTAACGAGTGCAATCATCTCCGCGTTGAATAAAGCAGTTATGGCCAAAGTCCCCCACGCAATGTTTGTTAGCACTAATTCCAAAACAATACTCGCCGACGCCTGCTTTTTATTAATTCCTAACTTCTTTGCTGACACTACTCTTGAACCATAGCTCCAAACAGAACCAGGTAACCACTTCATACTCTCAGATTCTAACCAGACCTTCATTGCTCCCTTACGAGAAACCTTTAAACCCATTGCAGCTAGAACCTCAGACCATACTCCAGCATTCCAAAGCTGATACAGCACAAGCCCTAAAGTCGGAACCACAACCAGAGTCATATTCACTGAGCCTAACTGGGAAGGGATTTTGACTAGGTAGCCTGACAGCGCGAATCCGGCCAAACCGATTGCTAATAATATGAGAGTATATTTGATGATTAATTTCATTTTTTTATGCGCTTAAGGTGGTGACTTCTTTTTTTCCAATTTCCTTATCAAATGACTGATACATTTCGACCGTCTGATTGGCTATCCTATCCCAGTCAAAGAATCTCTTTACATGGCTGTAGCCCTTTTCTCCAAGATGGAATGCCAAGTCTGAGTCTGATAGAATTCTACGGATTGCTATGGCTAGTGCTTCTACGTCTTTCTCAGGAACAAGTAATCCAGTTTCTTCATGCTTGATCACATCTAAGATGCCTCCCACTCCAGAAGCTACTACTGGTTTTTTATAAGAAAGAGCTTCGATAAGTACCACCCCTAGTCCTTCTGTGTCTCCATTGTCATCGAAAATCGCAGGGTGAACATACATGCTGCATTGGTTGTATAAGTCCGCCAATTCTTGATTACTTACGAATCCAGCGAATTTAACCACATCCTTTAGACCAAGATCTTCAGAAAGCTTCATCCATTCTTCTTTACAGTCACCTTCACCTGTAATCACCACCTGAACTTGTTGTTGCTTGAGAACTAGTGGAATGCTTTTCAGTAAAACGTCAATTCCTTTACGTTGAATTAATCTTCCACAAAAAAGAAGCATCGGAATCTCACTAGTATCAAAATTTTTACCTTTCTGAGCTACTGTTGCGCCATAGGGTGTAATGACTGTATCTTTTTTTCCACATACAGAAGAAACTTCATTGGCGGTGTGTGAGCTATTCGCACAGCGAATATCTGCAGAACGTAGTAACCATCCGAGAACAAACTTAACAAACGAACTTCTTCGAGCGATTGCTAGTTCTGCACCATGATTCATGGCTATAATATTCACTCCTAGTAGGTATTTAGGGAAGATAGCCCAAAGACCATGTGGAAACGGCCAATGGATATGTAATACCTGTATGCGATATTTCACACACCACCAAATCACTGCTATCATACCACATAAAATGTAGGGGACAGCTAAAATTTTATATGCTAATGAGCGTGTTTTATTAGGCGCACCTTCATCATGAGTTAATGACTCTAATGCCTTAGGTGCATATCTGAACCGGTTTACTGAAATGCCATCTATCGTATGATTTTTTAGCCCTTTATAAGAAGGTGCAAATACTCGAATAGACTCCACCCGGCCCTCTACTCTACTGAGGAGTTCACGCATCCAGGGCACTTGACAATCATCTTCACTTCTTGCGTAGGTTGATGTTACTACTGCTACTCTCATTTTAGTATTATCATTCATCATTTATACTTCTATTTTAGTGGGTTAATTAATAATCACCTAGATTATCTACTAAGTGTTGCTTCGCCTACAAAGCGAGTCGAATGCCTCATCATCTTTGGCCTGTATGAAACTAATTCACTATCTGTATTCATTGACTCCTCGACTCGTATTTTGCGACCATTATTCATAGACTTGTATACCTGTTGTTCTAACATTAATCCCTGAGTGCAGGTAAGGATACCAACTAGAATACTAAACGCTCCAGTTATTACTAAAGTAGAAACTCCTGCTACCCCGATTATTCCTAAGACGCAGGCTGCAAGCAAAAGACCTACGCCCAATCCTGCTAGCACCCCAGCCACTTTACCCGCAAAGTGCATCGGGCAATTTCTGAACCTCTGGAGAAACCCTACAGTCGTCATATCCATGAAACCGATGAATATTCGGCCCCATCCGTATTTGCTCTCACCATGTATACGAGCATGATGCTCAACCTCTATCTCAGCAGTTTTGAAACCCTTAAATGATGCAAGTGAAGGAACCATCCGATGCATATCACCGTACATGGGAAGAGATTTGACCACTGCTTTTCTGTATGCTTTAAATCCACAGTTGTGATCGTGAAGCTTTACTCCTGTTACCTTACTAAGCATTGCGTTGAATACTCTGCTTGGTAAGACCTTGTGCCAAGGATCAAAACGCTTACGCTTCCAGCCAGAAACTATATCGTATCCTTCATCAAGTTGAGCGATGAAACGTGGGATCTCCTTTGGATCATCCTGTAAATCTGCATCCATGGTGAACACTATATCACCACTTGATTTGGCATAACCTAGAGCTAAAGCATCAGCCTTCCCTCTATTTTTAGGAAACTTATAAATCTTCACATGGAGAGAACTGCGCATAGCAAGCTTCTTCATCTCACCCCATGTATTGTCAGTTGAGCCGTCATCAATGAATATCACTTCCCATGAATGGCGGACTGCATTTACATTCTCTCTAATTTGATTATAAAGAGTTTTGATAGTTTTTTCTTCATTCATTGCTGGAATGATGAAGCTTAATGTTGCGAATTTATTTATTTGTTTGTTCATTATATTTAGTTGGTTTGTTAATTAGTTATACTTCTTACCTCGCTCAAACCGTGCCAACATCAAAATTAATAACCTAAGTCACTAACAATAAACAATTAATAAATAAGTTATGAATCTCAACTTTATAGAAAAAGATGAAACAACTGTATTTTTTACTGTCCACCATCACCTGCGTCCTGTAATAAATACAGTGTGACCAGATTTATCTTCTCCTTATCTATTCCCCTCATACTCACATTCACCTTTTCTAGCTGCATGGTAGTAGGGCCTAATTTCGAAAAACCTAAGGTCAATGTACCAGACAGCTGGACACATGCGATCCAATCAGATAACTCCGCGCCATTCACTGGCTCCCAACGCTGGTGGCAGAAATTTAATGATCCGACTCTAGACAAGTTGATAAAAATCTCTCGAAAATCGAACCCCAATATTCAGATAGCCAAAGCCCGTATCACAGAATCTTGGTACCAACGTTCAGTCCTTGCAGCAGCATGGTATCCGAAAAGTGACTTTAATGGCAGAGATGACTACGGATTACTCACTTACGATAGAAACTCAGTAAAGTGGGATTTCAATCACTCTCACGGTCAACTGGCTCAGATTGAAATGGGCTGGGACATAGACCTCTTTGGCAAAGTAAAACGGCAAGTGGAATCTGCCACGGCTGAATACCAAGCTAAAATTGAAGGCTGGAGAGATGCCATTGTATTTATTAACAGCGAGGTCGCGCTACATTACATCGCTTACCGAACCCTCAAATCTAGAATAGCTAATGCGAAGGAGGCCACACAAAGTTATCTGAATATAAAAAATATGGTAAGTACGCTTCACGACAATGGTATCACTAGCAAGCTAGAACTTCATGAAGCCAAAGGCAGACTAAAAAGCTCACAAGCCGAAGTCCCAAGACTCACTCAGGAAAGTATCGTCATTCGTAACCGCCTCGCTGCTTTACTAGGTATGCAGCCAGGTGACCTCAGCTCTCTACTCTCAAAAAACCTTGCTATCCCCAAACCGCCAAGTTCCATCGCGTCTGGTTTTCCTGTCCAAATGCTTCGCTCTCGTCCAGACATCCGCAGAGCTGAACGTAAAATAGCTGCCCAGACCGCACGTATCGGTGTAGCCACCGCAGAACTCTACCCTCAACTCTCTCTCTCTGGAGCACTCAGCTATGAATACCTTCGCCGAGGAGTCACTGTAGAAACTCTCCGGCGCACACTTGGACTGGGTCCTTCACTCAAATGGCGTATCTTCCACGCCTGCGCAGATCAAGACCGGATTAAAGAGCAAGAGGCTAAACTCACACAAGCCATTGTTACCTACGAAAGTACCGTTATTAACGCAGTCACTCAGGTCGAAAACTCACTCACTAGAATTCACTATTCCTCAGAGCGCTTATCCCTGCTTAATGCCGCAGCAGTAGAAAATAAAAAAGCTGCTGAACTGATGCAAGCAGCCTATCAACTCGGCGAAGTAGATCTCCGAAGACTACTAAACGCTCAGCAAGACTACATTAGAAACAAGGATGAAGCCATCGCGACAAAAGGCAGGAGAGCGGCTCACTCCGTAAGACTATTCAAGTCCCTAGGAGGGGGGGAACTCCCTCAACCTGCAAGTAAAATCAAAGCCTCATCTACCGCCTCCGACAGATGATCTCTAAATTCAACCCAACCTCCAAATTCAGCCCATTCCTTCTCACCCCATAATTCCATCTCCAAACAGCAAACGTAGATAGACTTCATGCCTATTGAACCAGACGATCCTTTGAGTTGATGAAGCCGTTTCATAACCTCATCATTCGCCTCCTTAAAACCAAAAGTCTCCATTTCATCTATCAAAACCATCGCATCCATTTTGAAATCACACACTAAAGTCGTCAGAAAATCTCTATCATCTCCGGCTAGAGCAAGTAATCTAACGCCATCTACTTTTACGTTTTTCATTAAATACCTATTAAACAAAAACTTCCCATTTTACCATGCAAAATTATAATCTTATCATAGCTGACGACGACAGGACTGTCAGAAACCTTTTGAAAATCAAATCATCGCATTACGGGTTTCGTCCCATAACGGCTGAAAATGGAGCTGAGGTTCTCCCACTCATAAATGATAACATCGATGTCATCTTACTTGATATTCACATGCCTGTAATGGGTGGATTAGAATGTCTCAAAGCACTCTCCGACGCAGGAAATACCACCCCTGTGGTCATGCTCAGCGGAGAAAAAGAAGCCTCAATTGCGATGCAAGCAATCAAACTAGGAGCTCTTGACTACCTTAGTAAGCCATTTGATCTAGATGAACTCTTCACCGTCCTCAGGAACGCGAAAAAAATAAGTGCGATTCAGAAGGAAAATAATACTCTTAAAGAAACTCTAACGGACTCCATTTCCTCTCCTACAGACAACGGAGGCCTCATCGCCTACTCTCCCGCTACGATCAAAGTCCAAAAACAAGCATTGAAAATAGCAACACTAGATTCCACCGTCTTGCTTACGGGAGAAAGCGGAACAGGTAAAGGTGTATTTGCCAGATACATCCATGCCAATAGTGATCGATCAGACAAGCCATTCATCACAGTAAGCTGCCCTTCCCTCCCCAGGGAACTCCTTGAAAGCGAACTATTTGGACACGAAAAAGGAGCTTTTACAGGTGCGGTCAAAAGACGTATCGGTAAAATTGAAGCAGCCGAAGGAGGTACCATCTTTCTCGATGAGATAGGCGATCTTCCCATCGACCTTCAACCCAAACTACTCAACGTTCTTCAAGACCAAGAATTCACCAGAATCGGCGGGAATAAAGCCTTCAAATCCAATGTTCGCATCATCACAGCAACTAATATTAATTTTAAAGAGAAAATAGCTAATAATGAATTCAGAGAAGACCTCTACTACCGGATCAGCGTCATTCCTTTAGAGCTCCCTCCTCTCCGTGAGCGCATAGAAGAAATAATGCCTTTGTGTCAGCATTTTTGCCACACAATATCTAAGAGTAGAAACTCTAAGCCTATTCGAATATCTACCGAAGCTGAAGCTATATTTCAATCTTACAGTTGGCCGGGAAATGTCCGGCAACTTGAAAACCTCATTGAGCGTGCATCAGCGTTTTGCGATGACCACATCATCACAATTAATGACCTACCCTCCGAGCTCACAAAGCCTCAAGAAGAAGTCAATATCATAGGTCTCGCAGGAAAAACTCTCGCGGAAATAGAAGCTCTAGCCATTCAGCAGACATTAGCTCACTGTGGAGGAAATAAAGCCGAGACGTCCCGAATGCTGGGCATCACAGAAAAATCTATTTATAACAAAATGAAACGCCACCAATTATAGGCTTTTCATATAACAAAAATTCAGCTATTTTATTAACTGATGAAAGGCATCGTATTCACAGAATTACTCACCATGGTCGAAAGCTCATATGGCTTCGATATGGTTGATACTATTATTGAAAACAGTGATCTCCCCTCAGGAGGGGCTTACACAACTGTAGGCACCTATTCGCATTCCGAAATTGCATCACTGGTTACCAGCCTCAGTAAAGAAACAAATGTTGATATTCCTACCCTGCTAAAAGTTTTTGGAACCTACCTTTTCCACAGCCTAGCAAAAGCCTATCCAGACTTCGTTAAAGAATCATCAGACCCCTTAGATTTTTTAGAGCAAGTTGAAACCTATATTCACTTTGAAGTTAGAAAGCTCTATCCAGATGCTGATCTCCCAACTTTTGTCTGCTCACGCCCTAACAGAAACGACGAACTTCACATGATTTATGAATCAAACAGACACATGGAAGATGCGTGTGAAGGTCTCATCATAGGCAGCTTAGAACATTTCGGAGCATCTTTTTCATTAGAACGTAAATCACTGCCAGATCGCAGAGAACTCTTTGTCATAAGCAAGAATACTTTCTAATGAGCGATGAAGGGCAAAAATGGCACCGTCGCTATGACAGAGAGAAGAAAGCCAGGCAACAAGCAGAACTGCTTCTCGAAAAAAAAAGTTCACAACTATACGCTGCTAATAGCAAATTAGAACAACGATTCAAAGTAGAATTCTCAAAGTTCAAACGTGAGGAGAAAAAATTCACAGCACTCTTCCACAGCTCAATTGACGGAATTATCCTCCTCACTGTGGATGGTGAAATCACCAATGCCAATGAAACTGTTTGCAAACTACTTAAAACAGACAAAGCAAACCTCAGAGGATCTCACATCTTTTCAATACACCCGCAAGGATCTCTAGAAGAATGTAAGCAATATTATTCTAAAGTTAACTCTGAAGGGCACGCAAGATTTGAATGCTTTATTCAAAATTCTGATTTAACAAGTATCCCCGTTGATATCTCAGCCACACTATCCGAAGTAGATGGAGAGAGCATTATCCAAGCTATTATCAGAGACATCACATCGACAAAGAAATCCGCTTTAGATCTCGAAATGGCTACCAATGCGGCAATCAAAGCAAATCAAGCTAAATCTCTTTTCTTAGCAACAATGAGTCATGAGATCCGTACTCCTCTGAACGGAATCATCGGATTCACTGATCTCATTCTCCACGGTGATATCTCTAGAGAACAAAGGCAACACCTTAAAATCATCAAGAAAAGTGGGGACATTCTCATAAATATCATTAATGATATACTAGACTTTTCACGCATCGAATCTAGCCAAATCGAACTAGAGAAACACGACTTTAAAATCACTCAGTGCATCGAAGAAACTTTAGACATCCACGCTCAGACCGCCGCTAATAAACACGTTGAACTCCTCTATTTCGTCGATCCTGAATTACCCATCTATATCCATGGAGACTCTGGCAGACTGAGACAAATATTACTTAACTTAATATCGAATGGTCTTAAATTCACCGAAGAAGGCGCGGTCACAATCCGTGTTTCGATGCCGAAGAAAGGCATACTCCAATTCACAGTCTCAGATACAGGGATAGGATTCACAGAAGATGTAAGAGAACAACTCTTTACCCCTTTCCAACAGGCAGATGCAACAACCACAAGAAAATATGGAGGTACTGGGTTAGGTCTCGCCATCTGTAAACAGCTCTGCTCTGCCATGGGCGGAGACATCACGTCCAACTCAGTCGTCAATGAAGGATCTAATTTCATCATCACACTGCCCCTTACTCCTGCTAAAACGAAAATCACTGTAGAAAACATAAATATTTCTGACCTCAAAGGACTAGAAGTTCTAGTAGTAGATGATCACTTTATCAACCTTGACTTTATGAAAGCTCGTCTTGAAAAGTGGGAATGTCAAGTCACCCTCGCATCACATGTAAATGAGGCGCTAAAAATATTAGCTACCTCTAAGAATCCCTTTGACCTCTTACTCAGCGATATGCTTATGCCTGATATTGACGGATTCCAATTAGCTTACGAAATCACGAGGAATCTTAAATGCCCCACCCCAAAGATGATTTTAATAACTTCATCAAGACTTGAGAGGCAAAAAAAAACAGCAATAGAAAAGGGCTTCTCTCAAGTCGTCTACAAGCCTGTAAAAGAATATGATCTTGCCAGAGCTATGCTTAATTCCCTGGGGAAAATCCAGAACCCAGAAAAAAAAATCCTACCTCTGAAAAAAAATCTATCACAACAAAAGCTAAAAACATTTGCTCTTATTGTAGAAGATAACGCCATTAATGCAAAGCTCGCTAAATTACTATTAGAGCGATTAGGGATTACAGCCCATGTAGCGCACAACGGTAAAGAAGCCATTGACTCACTTATCTCTAAGCCTATTTATGACATCATTCTAATGGACATGCAAATGCCCGTTATGGATGGACTGGATGCCACCCGCAGAATCCGTAACGGTGAAGCAGGTGAGCTCTATCTAAAAATCCCCATTGTGGCTATGACAGCTAATGCTCTCATAGATGACGAAGCTAAATGCCTCGCTTCTGGCATGGATAACTACCTCACTAAACCAATTGATTCTCAACTCCTAGAAGAATCACTAAGGCTCTATGATATTATTTAAATATTTCTAATGGGTTCACCTTCTAATTAAATAGATAATCAACCATTTACGAACACTTCAAAATCGAACACAAAAATAAGTCAACCATATCCATCGCACGCTAGCGACTCCCAGCGGAGAATTTTTTTTGAACTCACTTATCACTATAATGAAAAAGGTAATCTCACAAAAGTCACCTCAATCTTCAACACTCATGGTGGGGTAGATACTGATCACTCTGAAGCAGATGTAAACCCCACTGGACATATCCAAGAATTCACAGTCTCTCCGAAAAAAAGCTGACTCAAACTGACTCTCTCATTCAAGACTTCAAAACCGAAAAGAAAGTAGATCGAACATTTTTCCAGCCTGAGATCGAGCACTGGATGACCCTCGATGAAATACCTAAGATCAAATAGTAACCCTTCTGATTAGTTTAAAGGATGAGTGAAAACTCCACAGAAAATGCGCCGTGTGGGTTAGCTAATGCGACTATCTTGTTCGGCATTTATCATTCATCGGATTGGGTTTGAATGTGCTTTATTTTGAGGTTCCATCAAGGTTCAATTCAGTATCATTATTAGAAACAAGTTGGTCTTGATGAATTGGTTTCTTCGTATTGGAATTAGAAGTGAAAAGTGCTCTCAAAAGGTTTCCTATTAAAAAGAAAACCGCTACAAAAATAGAGATAGTACCAGTTAGCTTCCCAAAGTCAGAATCACGAAATTCTGGGATTTGGTAAGCGATCAGTAAGAATAGAGCAGCAACTAACCAAGAGAGAAGGTTACGAATTACTTTAAATTGTGTCGAGTCCATGGAGTGGTTATTTTAGCAGAGATTCTATGGCTGAAGCTCATCTTGAGCCGCGCCATTGTAAAAAAGGATGATGAGCTTAGGGTTTTCGTGGGCTATCTCTCTGACACGAGGTCAATTCCGATGATCGCTTTGAATGGCTTATCTGAGGTATTTTTATTGATTTTCATCATAAGGTAGAATCGCAGATCACCGGAGTGACCTCAACTACCTTCTCATTCTATCTTGTTCTACATTTTTAGTTCTTGGTTAGTAATTGGTTTCTGAGCTTCTTATACTCTCTAAATTCTAGGAAGCATTGATTCTTGTCAATCAGATTGCGGAAATGTGACATTAGTCTTCTGGATTGGTCTTCTGATAACTTCTGATAACTTCTGTTGCTTAAGTCCGCGTGCCAGTCGTTCGCGTAGATAACCTGAATAAGATCCAAAATAATTCAATTCAATATATCTTATCGCTAATTCGATTGCTGCGGGATCACTTGCTTGAACTAACTTTATTATTGTTTGAATAGCGGCACGATACTGAAGCCAATTTTTTCTATCAGGTAGCCAACTAGGTGCACCTGGTTCTGTAGCTTCTGGAATCTTAGAAATATTTAAACCACCTAAATCATGGTATGTGCTAAGAATCTCAGCTTTGCTCCAACCCTTAGGGATACCATGATAATTTTCTAAAGGTGTATTGCTAGATGAAAGGTTCATATTTTAGGCTATTGTTAAAGGAGATCAGCGCCGCGCCGAATCTGAAATTCATCTGGTAGCTGTCTCGGCGTCGGATCCTCCGACTTGTTCGCCTGCTTTATTTTTGACGAGCTTGATTACACCCCAAATCCCAATACCAAATCCGATGAATGCGAGCAGAATCGAAGCTATGCCTCCACCCAAAACAGCCAAAAACATCTTCGGGAATATCGACTGTGAGAAGGAAAACACCCTCTCTTCGGAGTCGCCTGATATAGAAACTAATAGTTTGCTTGGGTCGCTTACATCAACATAGCCAATGCTATTCTTTGAACTGCTCCCGCTACTTGAGGAAGTAGATGTGTCACTGTTAAAAAGCAGTGTCCTGCCATTGTCATCAGTCACCGCGATCTCAAGGCCGTCTGGAATATTCTCTGAGCGACTGAAGCTCTTCCCTTCATGGACAGTCTGAAAGTCATTCCACAAATAGTAGCGACCTGGCTTCTCCACTGTGACCTGCTTCGAGCCCGGGATGAGAAACTGGTTGTTGGCTGATTCGTAGAGAGACAGGGGGAGTATAAGGAGAAAAGGGATCACGAACCCACCGAGGATAAAGGTTAAAGGATAAAGGTCAAAGGTCAAAGGTTAAAGAAAAAAGGTGAGCGGTGATCGGGATTTTTGCTCTGGTTGATGGAGCCGGATTCTCTGACTCGCGTTGCTCGTGGATTGCTCGGCGATCAATCCCTGCCGTCTCGGGCACGGTGAGACAAGCCCTACCAGCGGAGCGGCTCTCCACTAACCCACTAACCCACTAACCTACTAACCTACTAACCCACTAACCTACTTCTATTGCTTCGCTCTTTAGTTAGATAGAATGGTATGGGGACTACGAACGTGGGGAGGTGGGCTATTTTTACCAGCCTACCGCAGCACTGAATGCCCTTCAATCCGTGTCCTAGCTCACACCGAAGCCTTGAGTCATGCTTCCGACCAAAAATTTGTCATTTATCGCGCTAAGTACTTGCACAGTTCGCGGCTGCCTCTTAGTCTCCGACCGCAACGCAGACGAGGAAAGTTAGCGACGCCCATCACACACTTATCATGAAGGATTCACACACTGCTATTCTAGCGCTCGAAGACGGTCGCACCTTTATCGGGGAAGCCTTTGGTCACACTGGCACCACCACTGGAGAAATTTGTTTTAACACCTCAATGACGGGATACCAAGAGATCATCACTGATCCATCCTACCGTGGACAGATCGTGGCGCTCACTTATCCAATGATCGGTAACTATGGGGTCAATTCAGAGGATACAGAGTCAACTGGGCCACATGTCAGAGGTTTAGTCATTGGTGAGCTTTCACCTGTTGCTTCCAATTTCCGTTCTCAACAATCTCTTGGTGATTACTTTACTGAGCATAAGATCATCGGTATCGAAGACATCGACACCCGAGCTCTTACTAAACATCTCCGAACCGCTGGCGCCATGCGCTCATGCATCACCACTGAACTCACTGCTGAGGAAGCGGTTCAGAAGGCGAAAGACTCTGCACCTATGGCTGGCTCTGATTTTGTCAAAGAGGTCTCTACTAAGGAAAATTATCACTGGGACAAAGAGTCTCGTCTCTGGAATATCCCTAGTGTATCTCAAGAGCGCGATGGCTACTACGAGGAGCTTCCACCCGTAAAATATAACATCGTAGCTTATGACTTCGGAGTGAAATATAATATCCTTCGTTCGATGCGTCAGCAGGGATTCGACATCACGGTAGTAAACGCTCGCACCTCAGCTGAAGAGGTATTAGCGCTCAATCCTGACGGCATCTTTCTCTCCAATGGACCAGGAGATCCAGCAGCGCTTGACTATATCCACGCTGAAATAAAGAAGCTACTAGGCAAGAAGCCTATCTTTGGTATTTGTCTCGGTCACCAGATCCTCACTCATGCATTCGGCGGCTCTACTTTTAAGATGAAGTTTGGTCACCGTGGAGGAAATCATCCGGTAAAAGATCTTCGCCCAGATAAGGGAGGAAAGGTATCTATCACCTCTCAGAACCACGGATTCGCAACAGATCCAGACTCACTCCCAGACGATATTGAGATCACTCACATCAACCTCAACGACCAAACAGTAGCAGGTTTCCGTCATAAGAAGCTCCCAGTATTCTCAGTGCAATACCACCCAGAAGCAGCTCCTGGACCAAATGATGCCAAGTATTTCTTCGAGGAATTCGCCGCACTCATCGAGGCCAACAAATAATCAGTTTTAATGACTGGCTCCCCCGAGCCACACCCCTCCCCCGTTTACCATTAACCATCAACAAATAACTATTTCATGAACACCATCATCTGCGGTCTCCAATGGGGAGACGAAGGAAAAGGAAAAACAGTCGACTATCTCATGGAGACAGCCGACATCGTAGCACGTGGCCAGGGCGGCAATAACGCCGGGCACACCGTCATCGCCAATGGCCAGAAATACGTCCTTCACCTCATTCCTTCAGGCATCCTCTGGGACGGTAAGATCAACATCATTGGCAATGGTGTGGTCATGGATCCAGTAGGACTCGTCGTAGAGATAGAATCTCTCGAGAAACAGGGCGTCTCTGTGACACCTGAGAAATTACTCATTTCTGATCGGGCACACGTCGTCCTCCCCTACCACTGTGAATTAGATGCAGCCCGCGAGGCAGCTCTCGGTGAGAACAAAATCGGCACTACCAAGCGAGGCATCGGCCCGACCTATGCCGACAAAGCGAACCGTATCGGTCTCCGACTCGCAGACTTCCAAGACGAAGCCACTGCCCGCAAACTCATCGACATCCGCCTAGAAGAAGCCAATGAACTGCTCAGCCGCTACGACTTACCCACCTTTACCACCGATCAAGTCCTCGATGCGGTCAGACCCGCAATCGCGCGGCTCCTACCACACGTCACAAACGTCATCCCCACTCTCCATAAAGCGTGGAAAGACGGCAAAACGATCTTATTTGAAGGCGCACAAGGCTCACTGTTAGACATCGATTTCGGAACCTATCCATTTGTCACCTCATCGAACACCACTGCTGGTGGAGCCTGCACTGGTTGTGGACTTCCGCCACATGCTGTGGAGAGAGTCGTTGGAGTCTGCAAGGCCTACACCACCCGTGTGGGAGCAGGGCCAATGCCTACCCATGACGAAGAACTATCAGAATTCTTCCATGCCCGCGGTATGGAGTTTGGCGCCACTACCGGCCGTCCACGTAGTTGTGGTTGGTTAGATACTGTTCTGCTCAGACTTGCCGTCATGGTGAATGGAGTCACTGATCTAGCCGTGACTATCCTCGATGGACTAGACGAGCGCAAGACCCTCAAGATTTGTACCGCCTATGACGTAGATGGAGTTCTTCATGAGTTCCCACCCGCATCCCGAGCAGCCTGGGATAAAGCGATCCCTGTCTATGAAGAAATGCCTGGCTGGGAAAGTGACACAACCAAGGCTAGATCATGGGATGAACTTCCTGAGAATGCCAAAGCTTACCTCAATCGACTATCCGAACTCGTAGGAGCACCCATTTCCTACGTAGGAAATGGACCTGAAAGAGAGCAGACGATTATTGTAGAACGATAAATCATTTGATGGTGTATGCCTTTTCTATTTTAAAGGTAAAGTTGCTTTATCACCAATGAGTGAGATATTCGAACATGAAGGAAAAACACATCGAGAATCTAACAAAGGGTAAGAAATCTGGAGCTAATATCGGCTCTCGCGGTGTCCCACATCGGCTAAACCAGCACGAGCAGAAACAATTCAATATTGCGATCAAGAGGAGATACATGACGCTCTCCTACGACAGTCGGCCAAACTTGCGTAATATCTGGCTAAAGTATGCCGAGGTGAAGAAATGGCCATCCCTCATTGTCTTCCGCCTACAAGACGGAACCGCTACGGTAGAACACAATGGCAAAAAGCTATCTTTTGAGACATACAAGGTAGCCAATCAGTATGCAAAGGATTGCTCCGCTCCTTAGTAGCTGTTTCTAAGCGCATTGATTCTATTTAAAAAACTTGCAAGGTTCTTCTACGCTTTTGCTCTTATTTCAACTGACTTCCCATGTGCGTCCAGACCCTCAACTCGGGCGAATTGTTGGACGTGTTTTAGGGACTTCTGGACGGATTTTTGGTCCATTCTTACGATGCTGGTGCGGCGCTGGAATTGATCTGCTCTGATTCCTGAGAAGGATTTCCCTGAGCCTCCTGTGGGTAGGGTGTGGCTTGGGCCTGCTAGGAAGTCGCCTACGGCTACGGCGCTGAAGTTTCCTACGTAGATAGCGCCGGCCGTACGGATCTTTTGCAGCCAGTGTTCTTCGCTTTCTTCAGCTACGATGAGTGAAAGGTGCTCTGGCGCGAATTGGTTACAAATTTCCACTGCCTCATCAAGGTTCTTCACTTGAAGAATAAAGGTGCCCTTTTTAAGCACGTCTTTGATGTAGTTGATGCGGCTGAGCGTCTTCATCTGTTTTTCGATCTGCTTCTGAACTTGTGTGATGAGTGTTTTAGAATCGGAGATGAACCCGACGATACTGTCGCCACCGTGCTCTGCTTGTGCAAGTAAGTCTGCTGCAATGAAGGCTGCGTTGGCTGTTTTATCTGCAATGACTAGCACCTCGCTCGGTCCAGGGAGGAGGTCGATAGAGACGGCTCCTACCAGTTGGCGCTTGGCTTCTACGACGAAGCTATTTCCTGGGCCGAAGATTTTCTCTACAGAATTCACCGTGCTCGTCCCAAGTGCCATAGCCGCGATCGCTTGAGCACCACCTACTTTGATGATTTCTGTGACTCCAGATTCCTTTAGCGCGTAGAGAAGTGCTGGATTCACTTTGCCATCTGGCCCCGCAGGTGTGGATGCTAAAATTTGTGGCACTCCTGCGGCCTGGGCAAACGCGGCGGTCATAAGGGCGGTGGACATGAGGGGTGCTTTACCACCTGGAATGTAGACTCCCACGCGATCATATGGGACGAACCTCTCCCCCACTTCTGCACCTTGGCTGTTCTTGTATTTCCAATCCTTGCGCATGCTGCGCTTGGCAAATGCGTGGATATTTTTTTTGGCGGCGGCAATGGCGGCTTTGGTGTCGTCATCCACGAGAGTCTGGGCTTCTTCTAGCTCAGCGTCGGTGACGTAGAGTGATCTGGAGGTAAGTTTTAGACCATCGAATTTCTCGGTGTATTCGAAGAGCGCTTTATTGCCGCGCTGTTTCACATTGGCAATGATGTCGGCTACGATCGTATAGAGATCATCCGTGGGCACAGCCTTTCTATCGAGATTTTTGATAAATCTAGCATAGCCTGGCTCTTTATAGGTAAGTATCTTCATCGCTCGTTTTACTTAGTGCTTATTAGCAGCAAATGCAATTCGTTTATAGCAGGAATGCTTGAGTTAATTGATTTGCTAATTACCTAAGGCACGGAAATCACGGGACTGAGTTGGAGAGTTCAGAGCTCGGAGTGGAGGCTTATTACTGATAGGCACGTGCAATTCATGCTTTAATGTTGCTCCGCGACCAATCTTTACCCTCATGCCTAGCTGCTTTGCTTTGTTAATAACAAATCTTTCATCTTGCCGAATCTGGGCTATGTATCAGCCATGAATTTTCAGTATAGCACGATCAATGGCATCCATGTTGCCACTGCGGAGATGCCTCACATGGAGTCGGTCTCTGCGGGGATCTATCTACCTACTGGGAGTCGCTATGAGTCTGCGGAGCTCAATGGGATTGCACATTTTGCTGAACATATGATTTTTAAAGGAACGAGAAATCGTACCGCGCTGGATCTTGCGATTCAGGTGGAGGGTGCTGGTGGCTCTATCAATGCATTCACGACAGAAGACCAAACTTGTGTAGAAACGTGTGGTCCTGCTGAGTTACTACCACAGTTCGTAGAGATAATGAGTGACATGGTTTGGGGCTCTAGCTACGAGGCTGATGAAGTGGAACGTGAGCGCGAGGTGATCGCTGAGGAAATAGTGATGTACCAAGAGAATCCTAGTGATCATATTCATGACCTGCTATCCGAGGCTCTGTGGCCAGACCATTCACTGGGAAGACCAATCACGGGGACGGAAGAATCTATTAAGAAAATCAACGCTGAGTCTCTCAAGCAATTCACCAATCGCCATTATTTAGCCAAGGGAGTGACGCTGGCTGTAGCTGGAAAAGTAACCCATACTCAGGTCTGTGAGATTGCGAAGCAAAGCTTACCACTAGCATCTGATGGAGCTGTGAGGGATGATGATTTTGAGAAGTATGCTCATGTTCTCACAGAACCTGAGAAGTTCGCTCACTTACATGACCAGCGTGAAATTGATCAAGTTCACTTGGCCTTAGCATTTCATACTGCTGGCAGACACTCTGAACATCGACATGTGCTGCGGGTGATGAGTCTGATCATGGGAGAAACGATGAGTTCACGTCTTTTCCAAGAACTCCGTGAGAAGCGTGGATTATGCTATCACATCGCCACTGACTACAGTCTCTATCAGGACACAGGGACATTTGAAATCCATGCCGGACTAGATGCTTCACGGCTAGAGGAAAGTCTCAATGCGATCAATGAAGTGATCCAGCAAATTCTAAAAGACGGATTCACTCAGGCGGAGTTGGATCAGACGCTTTGCTTTGCTGACGGGCAGAGTAAGATCGCGCTGGAGAGCACTCACTCACGGATGAGCTGGCTAGGTGACTCACTTCTATGCTTTGATGAAATCGTCATCCCTGAAGATGCCAGAACCACGCTTCAGAGCACCACGCGGGAGGAACTGCATGAGCTGGCACGACAGTTATTCACTGTGGGAAATATGGCAGTTGCTAGTATCGGCCCTCAACGAGCCGATGAGGTGAAGCAACTTCTGTTAGATTGTATTACTTGTTAGAGGGGCCGGTGCTATTGGCTTGGTGCTGCTGAACACGTGCTGTTCGCACTATTCGGATTGCTCGGCGATCAAGCGCTACCCAAGCGCTACCCAATCGCTACCCATTTTTAGCTAAGGTGATTCCATTATTTTTTTAAGCTCTTCTAGGCTGGTAACTGGTGGTTTACAGGTGACTCCTTCGCAGAGGTAGATGGTGGTTTCACCATCTACTTGTGGTAGATTTTTGGTGAATTTATCTACGTCTCCAGCGTTGCTCATGAGGGTGAGGTTTGGGTGCCATTGAGTGTTGAAGTATTGGAGGTAAGTATTTCGTTCTTCAGCATTTCCTCCCGCGATAACCACCCGTTGTTTATCCGCGTAGTAGTGATCAATCCCGCTGAGCATGTAGCTGAGTGAACTGGGATGTAGAGATAACTCTTTTCCATGGGCTTTCATGGTGCCCTCCGCGACTGCTAGAAAATCTTGTCGCTGGGTGATGTCGTAGAGTCTGAGGAATTCTACCATCCCCACCGAACTAGAGGTCGGTATAGCACCGTCGTAATCGCCTTTGAGTCTGAGTAGAATATCGTCTTTCACTACTGACTCATAGAAGCCACCGCGTTTTTCATCGTAGAAGAGTTTGCGGCTGGTCTCGGCTAACTGGATCGCCATCGATAGCATTTCTGGATCGAGCGTCATTTCGTAGAGTCTGCGGCATGCCTGGAGCATGAGAACGTAGCTTTGTGCTTGTGCGCTGATCACCTCTGTTTCTTCTGCTGCGTGTTCTAGCTCAGTGCGATCATAATAACTGTGGGCGAGTCTGAATTCCCCAGATTCGTTTTTCTTCCACATGCTTGACTTTATAAAATTCATCGCGGCAGCAGCGCTAGCTTTGTATTTAGGAGAATCTAGGACGATCCCTGCACGCGCCATACTGCCGATCATCATGCCATTCCATGATGCCAGTATCTTCTTATCAGTCGCAGGTGGAATACGCTTAGCTCTGGCTACTTTCATTTTAGTGATGGCACTGGCTAAATTTTCAGAAAGTTTCTGCTGACCTAGATCAGGCGAAAGCGACAGGATGTTTTGAAGTTTGAGTGCTTGTGGATCTGAGTGGTCATAGAAATTACCATTTTCTGTTAGATGGAAATATTTCATTGCCTCTGTGATTTCGTCAGCATCTAAAAGATCGCGGAGCTCGTTCATCGTCCAGCACCAATACTTCCCCTCTTTACCCTCACTCTGAGCATCTTGAGCGCTATAATAGCCACCTTGCTCTGACTGCATTTCTGTCATGACATAGTTGGCCGTGCTATTGGCGATCACTTTGTATTTCTCGTTCTTAGTGATGATGTAGAGATCGAGATAGAAATCTAATAGTTGGGCTTGATCGTAGAGCATTTTCTCGAAGTGTGGAACTAGCCATTCACCATCGACTGTGTATCGGTGAAAGCCCCCGCCTAAGTGATCATGGATGCCGCCATTTGCCATCCTATTAGCAGTGAGTTTTACAAATTTTAAGATCTCATCGTTTTCAGCACTTTTTTCATTTCGCTGCCACGCTCTGAGCAGATAGCTGAGATGAGACGGCTGCGGGAACTTTGGCCCCTTGGATCCACCCCAGCCACCTCGCTCTTTGTCAGCACTGCTCATCATATTAGTGACCGCTAGTTCGAGGATATACTTATCGACGACTTCTGGGTTAGATTTTTTGGAATCGAGGGATTTCTGCATGTGTTTATTGAGCTCATTTGCAGAGGTGATGACGTCTCCCTTTTTCTCAGTCCAGGCTACATTGAGCTGCTTGATGACATTCTCGAAGCCCACCCTACCCGCTCTGTCTCTGGGTGGAAAATAGGTTCCGCCATAAAACATTTTTAGATCTGCTGTGAGGAATACATTGAGCGGCCAACCACCGCTCTCGCCAGTCATGACATTGTAGCTAGTCATGTAGATCTTATCGATGTCTGGACGTTCTTCGCGGTCGAGCTTGATCGATACAAAATGTTCATTAAGAAAGGCTGCAATTTTCTCATCCTCAAATGACTCTCTTTCCATGACGTGACACCAGTGACATGTGGAGTAGCCGATGCTGAGAAAAATCGGCTTATCTTCTTTCTTAGCCTTAGCGAATGCTTCTTCGCCCCAAGGATACCAGTCCACTGGATTCTTAGCGTGGAGCCGGAGATAAGGAGATGACTCCTTGGCTAGACGGTTTAGTTCGACGGTTTCTTTGTTGGGTGAGTTTTCTTGAGCAAAAGAAAACGCAGAACTAAATAGAGTGAGAGTAAGTAGTGAAGTGAACCATTTCATAATGTTCACCCTACTCTGGCTGGTAGCCGTCTGGAAAGGGAAAAGATAAAACTAAGACTAGTCATCAATGATCGCCGCTTGATCAAAGATAAATTTACTTTTATTACAGCTCGAAAGTGAATTTATTGCTACCAAAAGATTAAAAAAATCATTTTCCCCATATAACCTGTATCTGTGAGACACACTCCCATCAGCTCTATTCAGTAGATCTTAAAATAATTTAAATTTCTCTTGTCTCAGTGAGTTGACACTCCAATCTGTGCTACATTAATTAAAGAACAAATCATTATGGCAACTAAAAACACAAAACCTGCATGGGAGAAATCCATGCCTGAGAATCAATTTGAATGGATGAAAGCAATCCTCTCAGCACCCAGCCCCATCGGACTAGAGGCCGCGATGACCTACGGTGTGATCAAGCCGTTCTTCGATGAAATCAAACCGAAGTCATGGGCTGTGCATCAGTTCAAGGGCAATGCAGGGATCGTGCTAGACTCTCATCCAGGTGAGGATGATCGCACTTCTGTGATGATCATTGGACACGCAGATAAGATCCGCCTCCAAGTGCGCAGCATCGGCAGTGATGGTAAAATCTGGGTGAACAGTGACTCATTTCTTCCGTGCACACTGATCGGGCATGAGGTGAAACTTTTCTCACAAGATCCAAAGAAACCTGGTAATTACCGCCTCATCGAGGGGGGAACAATCGAGGCTCTGGGAGCAATCCATTTCTCTGATCCAGCTCAGCGCACCGGCGACAAAGGAATCAAGCCTACCGAACTTTATCTAGAGCTCCAGATGCATGGTGAAAAATGTAAAGAACAGATCGAGAAACTCGGTATCCGTGCTGGTGACCCGATCATTCTGAATAGACCTATTCGCAAGGGATTCACCAAGGATACATACTACGGTGCCTACCTCGATAATGGACTAGGCTGTTTTATGGTAGCTGAGCTGGCGCGTATATTCGCGAAGAAACCGCTGAAGAATATCCGTTTGCTTTACACGATGGCAACACATGAAGAGATTGGCCGTTTTGGAGCCACAGCCATTGCTGGAGAAATGAAGCCAGATATCCTGATCGCAGCTGATGTGAACCACGACTACGATGCTGCTCCGGGACTGGGTGCTAAAAAAATGAACCCACTCACCATGGGCAAAGGATTTTCTATCACTGGCGGATCAGTGACTAGTGACTACCTTTGCACATTGATCGAGAAATCTTGCCAAGCAAAAGGTATCCCGTATCAGATGGATATGTCAGGTAGAGACACAGGGACAGATGCTATGGCAGCTGCGCTAGCTGGCTTTGATAGCGCAGTGGCCTCGATCGGCTTCCCTATCAGAAACATGCACACCATATCAGAAACTGGTCACACTAAGGACATCCTGGCTGCGATAGCTGGCATGGAAGCAACTTTCCGCGATATGGATAAAATGAACCGTAATAAAGGAATCACCGCCGATGATTTCAAGAACAACCATGCAAGACTCGATAATGTAACTTCCCTCTAACAGCTAAATACGCTTCAAAAGATATTCGACTAAACATGCCGTGTTTTTTTAAGAAAACATAGTTGTGTTTAGTCGATTTTTTTTGGTAGCTTGTGCAGACACTGAGCATCACAAATTAACTATCAGCTGAATGAACCTGTTGAATAGACACCTACTACAACCTAGACTATGAGTAAAAAAGCCATTAAAGCAGTTCAGATCGATGAGAACACTGAGTTTAAACCCTCAAAAGAATTTTCTAAACAAGCACGCGTGAAGAGCATGGCTCAATATAAGCGAATGCACGCAGAATCCATCGATAAACCAGATGTTTTCTGGGCGAAGGAGGCGAATGAGCTCAAGTGGCAAAAGAAGTGGGATAAGGTGTTAGATTGGAAAGCTCCAAATGCGAAGTGGTTTAGCGGAGCAAAGCTAAATGTCTGCGAAAACTGTGTGGATCGCCATGTGGAAGAAGGTAGAGGCAACAAGGCTGCCATCATCTGGGAAGGCGAGCCGGGAGACAAGCGTGTCATCACCTACCGTCAGCTGCTGCGTGATGTCTCAAGATTTGCTAATGCCCTTACAGCTGAAGGGATCAAAGCAAAAGATAATGTTATCATTTATATGCCAATGACACCAGAGGCAACGGTTGCGATGCTGGCATGCGCTAGAATCGGGGCAGTACACTCAGTGATCTTTGGCGGTTTCTCAGCAGAATCCATCAAAGACAGACTGGAAGACTCTAAAGCTGTCGCCATCATCACTTGCGATGGTGGCTGGCGCAGAGGTGGCACTGTTGCTCTCAAGGAGAATGTGGATGTGGCTCTGAAAGGAAACAAAACAGTAAAGACTGTGATCGTTCAGAAACGTATCGGCAATAATGTGAAGATGAAGAAAGGCCGTGACAAGTGGTGGGATGATGCCATCGCAGATATGTCTGCTAAGCACGTGCCAAAGGGATTCAATGCCGAGCACCCGCTATTCATTCTCTACACTTCTGGATCAACTGGTAAGCCTAAGGGAATCCTCCACACCTCTGGCGGATACATGGTAGGCACTTATGCTACCTGTAAATATATCTTCGATATGAAAGAGGATGACGTTTACTGGTGCACTGCTGATGTGGGCTGGATCACGGGTCACTCCTACATTACTTACGGACCGCTCCTAAATGGCGTCACCCAAATCATGTATGAGGGTGCACCTAACTTCCCTGATTGGGATCGATTCTGGAGCATCATTGAGGAATACGGAGTCTCTATTTTCTACACCGCCCCTACTGCTATCCGTGCCTTCATCAAGGCTGGTGACCAGCATGTGGATAAGCACGACCTATCATCACTCAGACTACTCGGCACAGTTGGCGAGCCTATCAATCCAGCTGCTTGGCTATGGTATCATCAGAAGATCGGTGGTGGCAGATGCCCTATCGTGGACACTTGGTGGCAGACAGAAACAGGTGCCATCATGATTTCCCCACTCCCTGGCTGCACCACCACTAAACCAGGAACAGCCACGCTACCATTCTTCGGGGTGGACGCTGCTATTCTAGATGAAGACGGCAACGAGTGTAAACCTGATGTACCCGGCAAGCTTGTGATTAGGAAGCCTTGGCCATCTATGTTAAGAAATATCTACGGTGACAAGAAACGCTATAAAGATACTTACTGGAGCGACTACAAAGGTATCTACACCGCTGGTGATGGCGCGCGAAAAGACAAAAAAGGTAATATCTATATCGTAGGCCGCCTGGATGATGTACTCAATGTATCTGGACATAGACTGGGAACTGCTGAGGTAGAAAGCTCACTCGTATCACATAAAGCCGTTGCTGAGGCCGCTGTAGTAGGTAAACCTCATGAGATCAAAGGCGAGTCCATCGTCTGCTTCGTCACCCTCAAGGGAAATGCCAAACCAGTTGATGCTCTCAAAGCTGAACTCAGAAATCACGTTGGAAAAGTCATCGGAGCTATTGCTAAGCCAGATGCCATCCACTTTGCTCCATCCTTACCTAAGACTCGCTCGGGCAAGATCATGCGCAGACTTCTCAAAGAACTAGTTAAAACCGGAAAAGTTACCGGCAATATCACCACTCTGGAAGATAGCAGTGTGATTGACCAACTCAAGAAATCCATTCAAAGTTAATTATCATGACTAAACGACAGTTCATAACTGCCAAGTTTTTGAAGAAAATAGGCATTCATCGAAGACAGAAGAGGCTACAAGATGCCGCCGATGAAATTCAGTTACTTAGAAAAGCAGGTGAGATCTTAGGTCGGCATGTATGGACCAAGGTCAAAGATCTAGGGTCCTATGAAGATCACTTTTGGGGTATCAATAATCTGCTCAAAGAGAGAAGTGAATTCAGTGAAAAAATCCAAGGAATCAAATCCAAGATAGAAGGTATTAAGCAAAACCAAGAGACCAGATTTATAAAAGATAACAACTCAGAACATAATGTCGAAGAGACGTATGAAAAACAAAAACTGGTGGTTGATAAAATCAAATCTGAGCAAGCAAACCTCAGTGATGTAGCAGCTAATATCAGGAGGATTTTTGATAGATCTGAGGCTAATCTAAAAGCCCTCGATAGTGATGGTACTGTTAGTGTAGAGGCGATTGCAGAAAAAGCTAAAATCAAACAACTGAAGAGTAAGTTTTTAGAACTGAAGGAAAAAAAATCACTCTCGGATAAGAAACTACTAAAACAAACTGCGATCTTAATGAAGGTCGCTGACTCACTTCAGAACACGAGGGCTTCATATATAAATAGTGCTGCCAGTAACCATGAAATTATGGGTGGCGTAAACCAAGCACTATCTAATTATCGTTCTAAAATAGGTCTTCTCGATAATGAAATTATAGCTCACTACAACGAGATAGGTCAGAACATCAGCAAAGAATGTTATTCTAGCGAAGAATGTAAAAAAGCAGTTAAAGGAAAGTTTCACCTCTGTAAGATTATGAATTCACTAAGGCAGTCGATCGATTTTAATCATGAAATTGCAAATACTTATACCACTCTGCATAAAAGAAGAGACAAATTTCATTATTCATGATAGATGTCTTCTATGGGAAGAAAACGTGCTAAATTAGACTTTAAAAACGAAGCTCGCGAAGTTGTCACTCTCTTCAAGAAAGA
>Ga0209711_10000296_pt1 | contig 51612 bp, 61 predicted proteins | sample ArcticOcean_MG_C_7_FD_187441 | JGI IMG/M metagenome (GOLD analysis project Ga0209711, IMG submission 187441) | Marine microbial communities from western Arctic Ocean - ArcticOcean_MG_CB11_88 (SPAdes) (version 2) | ecosystem: Environmental > Aquatic > Marine > Oceanic | place: Arctic Ocean... | reverse complement strand
TTTCCATAAACATTATCTGATGATATATTAATACTCATTAATATAAGTAAATAAATAAAAATATTAATTTATTTATATAAGAAATGAAATTATCTAAAGGAAAAATATCCCGAATTTTAAAAAAAAAAAACCAGTCTCGAAAGAAATATAATAAAAAATTTAGTTATCATAAAAAAACATTTAGAAAGAAAAAACATTTGAATTTAAATAACAAATCTCATAAAAATCTACCTATTTATAGAGGTGGAAATAATAATAAATCTAAATCTAACACCGCTAACACCAAACCTAACACCGGAATTGAAATGAAGGATATGTCATCTTCTTTACCAACTACTATTAAACCTAAAACGATGGATGAAATTGGTAAAGATGCTGAAAATGCAAATAAAACTAACTATACAGTCAAGGCGAAAACGATGGATGAAATTGGTAAAGATGCTGAAAATGCAAATAAAACTAACTATACAGTCAAGGCGAAAACGATGGCTGAAATTGATGAAGATAAAAAGAATCTTGACAAACAATCAGAAATTGAAATGAAGGATTTGTCATCTACAAAACCTAGTGAAGAAATAATGACTGATCCTAAAGAAGTAGAGGGTAAAGATAAACCTAGTAAAGAAATAATGGGTGATCCTAAAGAAGTAGAGGGTAAAGATAAACCTAGTAAAGAAATAATGGCTGATCCTAAAGAAGTAGAGGGTAAAGATAAACCTAGTAAAGAAATAATGGCTGATCCTAAAGAAGTAGAGGGTAAAGATAAACCTAGTAAAGAAAAAACAGCAGAGGATAATAGTGATGACGAAAAGAGTATAATAACAGATAATGGTGATGAGGAAAATAGTAGTGAGCCATCTATTACAATCCAACCAAATAAAGAACCTCAAGAAAGTGAACGATCTATTACAGAACCTCAAGAAAGTGAACGATCTATTACAGTCCAACCAACTAATGAACCACAAGAAAGTGAACGATCTATTACAGTCCAACCAACTAATGAACCACAAGAAAGTGAACCATCTATTAAAGTCCAACCAACTAATGAACCACAAGAAAGTGAGCCATCAAATAATAAAAACATAAGTCAAGCTGTAGAAACAGTAATAAACTATATGGCAGAAAAAATTGGTTCAAAAATAAATAATGTTAATAGAATGGGATCTAAATCATATACACAAAATGGGTATAAGGCAGTTAATAAATCTAGTAGATCTTTGGTGGAAAATACTTCTGATAGTAAAGATGAAAAAGATGATTTAATACCTAAAACTAACGAGACTACTACTGATTCTGAGAATCCTGAGGAAAAACCTACCGAGACTGATTTAGATACATCTAAAGGAGGATATAAAAAAAAAACTTATAGAAAAAAAAGAAAAATACATAAAAAAACTAGAAGATATTAAAAATTTATTTAAAAATTTATTTTTAATATCTAATATTATGATGTTATTACATTTATTTGTTTTATTTTTTATCATGGTTAATTCATATGATATATATAAAATACAAAAATATGTTTCTTCAAAAGAATTAAATTTAAATGAAAAAACAATAATTAGTAATATATTATTTCATAAATATGATAATTGGGCTATTAAACAAGCTAAATTGTTTAGAATAAAACATTATTATAAGTGCATAAATAAAAATATAAATTTAGATGAATTGATATTTTATAGCAGAATAGGATTATATAAATCGGCTTTTAAATATAAAGGGTATAGTAGCTTTACAAATTATTCTATAATTTATTTAAATTCAGAATTAAATAAAGCTCTAAATGATGCGTTTTCTTTAAGTATATTACCAAAACATTATAGAAATAAAAATAAAAAAAATTTAACAAAATTAGAAGCTATTAGATATAAAAAATTACTATATACTAATCCTACCCAATCCAATTTTTTACTAGATATATATAATATAAAAACATATAACTATAAAAAATATATTGATTATTGGATAATTATTAATCAGTTTAAGCCATTCGAAAAACGAATATTTTATTTAAAATTTGATTTTTTATTTACAAAAATTCGATCTAATAAAGAAATAAGTTTATTAATGTGTTGTTCCGAAGAGTATATAAGAAAAACTTTAAATCGAAGTTTAGAATATATGATTAAAATGGCAGATATTGAATTGTATCATTATCATAAATAGTAATAATAAATGGTTGATTTAATCCTTCTACATATACTGTATCGCCATTATATAACCTATTACATCCATATTCATTTGTACAACTTTTTCCATTTTGTGATATTGGTAGCTTAACACTATTATTTTGATCACTCATAGTATAATATTGCCATTTATCTCTATTTGTAAATACAGGTCTTCCCATTAAAGGGAGTATTTTTCCTTTATTATTTTGTGAAGTTAAAATACCTGTTTGTCTATAATTAGTATTAACTGCTCCTACATTTGTAGATATATTTATTGGCATAGAATTAATAGGTAATACATTTAAATTTGGAACTAAGTATCTATCATTACTTAAGGGAGGCATGTATGGATTTAATAATACGTCTCCAGGTAAATTTGTATATGGATAATTAGGAAAAAGAGGAATATTATTTCCGTAAGAATTCTTATTTTCCATTACAATTTTTTCTGAAGGATTATTATTTAATATTATTTTTTGATTAAAATTTTTCATCATATAGAAACTTATAATTATAATTAAAAAAACAATAAACAATACTGTTCCTGTTTCTAAACATATAGTCCCTGGTTTGCATTTTTTCATATAATATAATTATAAAATTAAAAAAATAAATTTTATAATTAGAATATAAATTTTATTAATTGTTTCACCCCAATTTAAAATTTTTTAGTTGTGCAAAGCTTTCACCTCCTATTAAATCTTTAGCTCCTTTTATAAGTGGACCCATTCCTTCTAATAAAGGACCCATACCTTTCATAGTTTCAGCTAATTGATGTTGCTGCTGCATCAATTTTTTAGTATCTTTGGTAAGATTTTGTATACCTTCTCCTCCAAGTATACCAGATAGATTGTCATATGCTTCTTCAACTGTAGATGCATAATCAATTTTAGGTTTATTTTTTACATTATTATTTTTACTATTTGTATTTCCTTCAAATGATTCAGATGTATTATTTTTTTTAGACTCAATAGCTTGTTTTATGTTATTCTTTCTGTCTTGCAAATTTCCGCTTGCATCTTGCAAATTTCCGCTTGCATCTTGCAAGTTTCCACTTGCGTCTTCAAATCCTTCTTTACAATTGAATGCTAAGCATGATTCTTTCAATAAAAATAAATTAACAAATATTAATGGTATACCTAAAATTAATATCATATTTCTACTAAAGTTAGCAATTATAATACCAATTAAACTATATAATATAAGTGCATCAAATTTTCCAAACATTACATAGCATATTACATTTATAAATGCAATAACACAAACTATATGTAATACTAATTTATTTGTCAATAATTTACTAGCAGTCGCTTTAAATTTCATTATATATATAGTTATTAAAAAAAAATGATTATAAATTAAGAATCTTTACTAAGTTAATAATCAATATTGTAAAATATGTCAATTATAGATAATTTAATTACTGAAGAATCATTTTATGACGAATTTTATTTAAGTTATATATTTGAACCAGATGAAATATCCAATAAAAAATATGATATTGTTTTATGTGAACCCTATAACAATTTTATTCACGGAAATTCACTACTAAATAATCATTTTCTAGTTGATTATAGATTTAAAAAATATGATTTTACTATTTTTAAAATCTTAAAAAATAATCTATTACGCTCTATATTAGATAATTATCGTAATTCAACTCATAAAACAATTAGCCATATGTCAATTAGAAATTATAAGGTGTTATTAAATAAATTAAAACCTGAAATAGCAGAATGTAACATATTAGCTGATGGAGAATGTATATGTATCTTAAAAACTTATTGGATCCGTATAATACAAAGAAAATGGAAATCAATTTTCAAGAAAAGGAATGAAATTATAAAAAAAATGAGTTGTGTTAATTCAATAAAATATCGAGAAATTAATGGTAGGTGGCCAAATTATATTGAAAATATACCATATTTAAAAGGAATGCTAAATGCTTATTCCCGAATCAGAAGAGTTATCACTCCAGCTTGATTCGTCAAAACTATTGTTATTTATACTTAGCCTACGTTTATCAAGTGCATTTGAAAGAGATTTCATAATATTATTATTATTTAATGGATTATTTCGGTTTTTGATCTCCATATCAATATCATGAGAGGATTTATTTTTTTTAATGGAAGATATTTTACTTAATTCAGATAAAAAACCTAATTTTAAATTTGTAGTACTAAATGATGTTTTTAAATTATCATTCTTTAAATTTAAATTTGGATTTGGATAGTTAGGTGGAGGAGGTGGAGGAGGTGGAGGAGGTGGAGGAGGTGGAGGAGGTGGAGGAGGTGGAGGAGGTGGAGGAGGTACACATAATAATAAATGGGACTTGGTATCTTTTTTATTATTTAATGAAAAATCTGCCATAGATTTAAAATTCATAATAGAATTATTTTTATTATTAATAACTCCTTGTATTTCATTTAATAATGAATTATTTATTAATTTATTAAAATCATTAGTCACTTCTTTTTTAATTAATTGTTTTTGATTATAAATATTTTCATCGTTTTGTTTATAAATTATACTATCATTACTGTGTTCATGTTTTTCTTCTTCAAGTATTATTTTGTTTTTAAAATAAACATCATTATATTTTTTTTTAAAGAAATTATTATCATCCTGTTTGAAATAACCCAGTGTGGCTTCTTGTTGTAAATCTAAATTTTTCCAAATATTACCTAATATTTGGTTATTAAAGGTTATAGATCTTTGCTTGACAAAACTATAAGAATCTGATTTTTTATATTTTTTTGTATTAATATATTTTTTTGTTTTTGAAGTAAGATTAAATTCATTTTTTATGTTTGTAAGAATAATTTCAAAATTATATAATAAATCTTCATAATTTATTAGAATATAATTTTTTACTTTATTAGGCATAATGTGGACCAAATATTTATTTTTTAATTTTCTCGATTCAAATATATTTTTATATTTTTTACCATTTAAATAATTTAAATCTTCTTTATTTAATTCATAACTATTAACAAATCGTTTATTATTCATAACAAAAGAATTTGATAATTTGACAGGATTAATCTCATCGCATACAGAATAAAATTCATTAAATAAAAATGAATTTAAATTTTTTCTATTTACCTCTGGTATATGATGTAGCTCTTTGGAAAAAGAATTTAACCAATAGATTGGGTTTCTTATAATACCTATAAATAATGTTTCATCAAGATTATTAAATTTACTATAGTCTCTTAAACAAAAAAAATGTTTGCTTCCATATTCTGTAGTATACTTTAAATCAAAATTTATTTTAATTATTTCTTCTAAATAATTAGTACCACTACATCGCTCACCTATTATAGCAAATTTTTTAATGGTCATAATTAATATATATATGATATAATTATTAATTATAAGTATTGAAATATTGAATAAATAATATCATATGGTAAAGAAACATTCTTAAATATTTGTTTTTTATAAATTATTTTTAATTTTTCAACAAAATTTTTATATTCATCTATTATTTCATAAAATGATCGTGTAGGACTCCATCTCTCTGGACAACTTATATTATTGCAACACATACATTCATTTAATTCATTATAAATATTCCATAGTCTTTTTGGAAATTGTTTAGGATGATAATTTATTCTTATACCGTTTTTTAAATAACATATTGGTGGTTTAAATGGATATGAATTATCTATTTTTATGGTGTATTGTTTTGACTTATATTTAATTAAATAATCATATTCATTTAATTTAACAAAAAAATCACTTTTTATCAACTCTTTATAAAATCTATTTTTAAATTTTATCATTAATAATAAATATAAAATTTTTTTTTATATAATTATTTCTTCAAATGTTTTACACCTTTGAACATTTAAAACGCCATTTTTTTTAAAGAAAGAACTATTATATTTCTCATAATGTCATCTTTTCCGATGTGTTGTTTTATATTTTTATCAATAATTTCATACTTACCATACCATATATATTTATTTATTGTCGTTTTTTTTACTCTATAAATATAAATATTGTGTGTTTTATCAGGATTTAATAGTGGTTCATTGAATTTCTTTTCATTTTCAGCTTGGTCTCCATTATGACCAAATAATGTGTATTTTACGTTATTTATGTCACTCATATCGTCATCATAATAATAAGTATCATCAACAGATCTTAATATTGTAGTTTTTTTTTGAACTCTTGGATTTATTCCAGCTCCACTATAAGGTTTGCATCCAGTTTGATTAATTATAAATTGTTCAATTCCTTCTCTTCCAGACCATTTCGTAAAACTAATTCCTGACATATTTGATTATTTATATAAACAATACTTTAATAATTTCAATTTCAATTTCAATTTCAATTTCAATTTTTTATTTTGTTCATTTATAAAAATCGGCGTTTTAAATAGTCAAATGTTTAAAAAAATCGCCTTTTAAAACATTTGAAGAAATAATTATATTAGAACTTGAAACTTTATTAATAAACCTAAAATTTACTTTATCTTTTATTCCCCCTATATTTTCGATTTTTTTTTGTATGATGTTTATACCCACGACCTCTTCTATTCCTTGTTTTATAATTACTAGATGAACTTGATGATGAATTACTAGATGATGAATGACGTTTCTTTGTATATATAAATCCACCTTTTTTACTCTTAGAATTATGTCTCTTTCCACCTTTTGAAGGGCTGGTTTGATTAATGCTAGCTAATGTTATTTGATTTCTATTTAATATTGCAGCAATACTAGGCCCATTTTCAAGAGATTTTATCTGATTATATAAACCAAAAAATCTTCTTTGATTTGCAGTTGAGTTATTTCCAATCAAATTTTTCAATTTTGCCATTAAATTTGATTTTGTCATTTTTTCACCTTGCTGTTCTACTATAATAGTATTAGTATTAGCAGATGTCGTAGTTGCTTGTGCATAGGTTCTCTGTGAAGGGGTTCCGGGGGCTGGCACATTGCTAGGGGAAAGAAGTTGTGATAATTCTTTTATTTGTACACTAATATTATTTATACTAGTTGTTATAGATGTAGGATCTGGGTCTGCTTTTTCATTTTTAACGTTTTCAAACTCCCCAACAATATCGTTTATTATCTTGGTCGCCGCTTGTATTTTATTTTTATATTGTTCGTTAATTTGATTTAGATCTCCAATTTCCTTAACTAAATTAGCATTTTCTTGCTTTAAACGATTGGTTTCTAGATTTATTGAAGCTTGGTTTTTTTCTCCTTCCTGAGCTTGTGCAGTTCGTTGTTTTTGGAAATTTTGTATATCAGTTTCTTTTTGATTAATTTGTCCTTCTAATTGCTTTATTTTTGCCTCGCAATCTGAAATTTTTTTTTGCTCTACAACAATTTTAGCATTACATCTGTCTTCTGCCTCCTCTAAAGCTTTTTTTTGATTCGCTACTAATTCGTTATTAGTTTGAGAGGCATTATTGTCATTTTGAGATAAAGTTTCTAATTGTTTAATCTTTTGTTCTTTTTGTAAAATTTGGTCATTTAAATTTCTAATTTGACTTTCTTTTTCATCAATTTGTTTTTGACTTTGATTGGTTTTGTTTTCAAAGTCTTGCTTCTGTTTTTGTAATTCATTTTTATATTTTGCTAATTCTGCGTTTAATGTTGCAACTTCTTCGTTATTTGTTTTAAAGTCTTGTTCTTTTGTTTTTATTTCTGTTTGGTTAGAAACAATTTGTTTCTCTAACGCATCTTTTTTAGATTTTAATGCAGAAACTAAATTTTTTAATGTTCCTAATTCACCCTTTACACTATTAAGATTTTTATTAATTTGATTAATAAAATTATTTCTCTCGGTAACTATTGATTTAATACTATTTGGTAAAGTTTTAAGCTTGGATAAACTTTCATCAAAAGCATTTATTGTTGGTACATCCATATAAATTAAATAGATTTTATTTTGATTATAGTGGAATTAATTAATTTCTAATTGAGATTGTAAAGTTTTTGTATCAGAAATTATTCCATTTAATGTATATCTAATTTTATTAATTTCAGCTAAAATTTTATTTTGCTCTTCTAAAGCATCAGCTTTATTAAGTTCTGATAATTCTACTTTAATATTATCAATATATTTATTTATAATACCTAAAGCTTTAATTTGATCAATTTTTTGCTGGCTTATATAATAGTAATATTTTTCATAATCACTTCTAACTTTTTCTAAAAATTCATTATTTTTAGATGAAGATTTAATTTTTGAATGACATTCTAATAAAAATTGCTGTTTATTAGCAATAATTGCTTCAATCATCATTATTTTATAATCATCATCAATATGATCTGTAATTTCTATAACTTTCATATAAATAATTAATTTATTATTTATTTTGTAAAAAAATATAAAATAATAACTATATTATATTTAGGATGTCGAAAGTTCAATCAGAACCATTGCTAACTGCTGACGATAATCGTTATGTAATGTTTCCAATTACACACCAAGATGTATGGGAAATGTATAAAAAACAAGTAGATTGTTTCTGGCGTTCAGAAGAAATTGATTTATCAAAAGATATTGATGACTGGAATGGTCTGAATAAAGATGAAAGGTATTTTATATCTATGGTTTTAGCATTCTTTGCAGCTAGTGACGGGATTGTTTTAGAGAATTTAGCAATAAGATTTATGAAAGACGTTCAGCTTTCAGAAGCAAGAGCATTTTACGGGTTTCAAATTGCTATGGAAAATATACATTCTGAAACTTATAGTCTATTAATTGAAACATATATTAAAGATTCCTTTGAAAAAAATAAATTATTTAATGCGATTAATAATTTTCCTTGTATTGAGAAAAAATCCTCATGGGCACAGAAATGGATAAATGATAATAGAAGTAGTTTTGCAACACGCCTTGTTGCATTTGCTTGCGTTGAAGGAATTTTCTTTAGCGGATCTTTTTGTAGTATCTATTGGTTAAAAAAAAGAGGTCTTATGCCTGGTCTAACTTTTTCAAATGAATTAATATCAAGGGATGAGGCACTCCATTGTGAATTTGCTGTATTATTATATAGTAAATTAAAAACCAAGCTAAAAAAAAATAAGATTTATGAAATAATTAAAGAAGCTGTTGAAATTGAAACCGAATTTATTTGTAATGCATTACCATGTAGAATAATAGGTATGAATTCAGAATTAATGACACAATATATAAAATTTGTAGCAGACCGTTTATCTTTACAATTGGGATATGATAAAATATATAATGTATCTAATTGTTTTGATTTTATGGAATTAATATCTTTGGAATCCAAAACTAATTTTTTTGAAAAAAGAAATGATAGTTATGCCTTAGCCAATAAAACTGTAGATGAAAGTACATTTGAATTTACTGACGATTTTTAAGTCTTTTACTTTTTTTCCAATCTTTTTTTAAATCATATTCAAAAGACCATCTACAATATCCAGAGCAATATGTACCATTATAGTTAAAACAGGTAGATTCTATTAAATCTTCTTCTTTTATAAAATTTCCGCATTCAAAACAAATATTAGTTCCATATTCATCTACAGTAAATAATAATTCATCTAATACATTATTAAATAAAAATTTATTACTAATTAAATTATCCATGTTATTAATAATTAAAAAAAATGATGCTTAAATAAATGATTCAATTTTATAAATAACTTAAAATTTTTAATTTATATATTATATTATGATTACTTGTAATTTAATGGGTGGATTAGGTAACCAGTTATTTCAGATATTTACAACAATATCATATGGTATTAAAGTCGGTAATCCATATATATTTTTAAAAACAGAATCATTAGGTGGAAATGGTAAGATATCTAGAAAAACATACTGGGAAACATTCTTTAGTGAATTACCAACTACTGATATGACAAATATTTTAAAGTATAAATATTTTATTTTAAAAGAAACAAAGTTTAACTATAATAACTTTTCTTTATTAAATTTTAAAAATAAAGATGTATTTTTATATGGTTATTTTCAAAGTTATCTTTATTTTGAAAATGAAAAAAAAACCATAATTAAAACACTTAAAATTAAAGAAAAAATAGATGTATTGTTAAAATCTAATAATTTAAGCCAATCTTACTTTAAAAATACAATTAGCATTCATTTTCGCAGAGGTGATTATAAATATATTCAAGATTATCATCCAATACTTGATTATGATTATTACGAATTATCCTTGAATTATATATTAAATAATACTAATAAATCATCTTTTAAGGTAATTTTTTTTTGTGAAGATGAAGATTATGAAGAAATATTGATAATTATAAATTTATTGAAAGATAGATTTAAATCAATAAAATTTGAGCGATGTAAAGATTATTTAAATGATTGGGAACAATTATTATATATGTCTCTGTGTACCCATAATATAATTGCGAATAGTTCATTTAGTTGGTGGGGTGCTTATTTTAATACAAATAAAATGTGCTTAGTTTGTTATCCCTCTTTGTGGTTTGGTCCCGAAATTAATAATAATACATATGATTTGTTCTTACCTAGCTGGATAAAAATAGAAGCAACTTATAAATATAAATTTTATTCAAAGTTTGTTTTATTTCATCAACCAAAAACAGCTGGAACTTATGCAACCGATTGTTTACCTAAGGGATATGTATTACCTCATAATAAAAATTACCATTATTGTTTAAATAATAATTATCAATTCTTAAATACAACTAAAGTTGCTATTATAAGAAACCCAGTTGATTATTATATATCTCTAATAACATTTTGGTGTTTAGATTCTAATTATTGTAAGGACTTACAAGAAACAAATAAATTATTAAATATAAAATATAATGTAGCAAACTCTAAAGGATTAACTAAACATTTAAATTTTTGGATTAGCAAAGGATATACTGAGAGAAATTTAGAGATTATATTAAATAATTTATTATCTTCTGAATTTCAAAAAAGTCATTCTGATAAATTGTGTGAAAATCATCATACATATGATTATTATGTATTTGATATCTTAAAAAAATTAGATATTGGTTATTATACATTTGCTTTTTTAGATCAATATTCAAGTAAAAAAATAACTGAATTTAATACGCAGGAAGATTGTAGTAAAGAAATTGAAAATATAAAAAATAATTTTAGAATATTAAACCAAGAAAATATATCTTCTGAATTAGAAAAATTATGTAATGATTATGATGTTCCATTTAAATATAATGAACGTATGATGACTTCAAATAGAAAATCTAATGAAAAATATACATTTGATTCTGAGCTTATATATTTAATTTTTAAAAAAGATAGACTTATATTTGACATTTTTAATTTAACTTTCATATAGAAAATCTTTAAATATATTCATTTATAAGATAAATTATATCATCTATAAATATTTTATCAAGTATATCATGTAATGATTCAACTTTTTTAATACATGGTAATGGTACTACAACAAAATTATATCCACATTCATCTATAATATCTTTGCAAAGTATTGAAGTATTGAATCTTATATGATCAATTATATATGTATTTGGCTTAAGAAAATTAAGATATGGTTCATGAATTAATTCATGAACTAAAATTCTCAATTTTAGTTCCTTAGTTTGTAAAGGCATTTGTATAGTGATAAAATATTTTTCATTTAACTTAAAATTAGAAAGATCAATCATACACTCTAAATAATATTTATGTTTAACCTATTTACAAAACAGTTATATTTTATTATGTAATATAATATAAATGTTTGGTGGGTGTTTTAAATATGAAAAGGTGTAAAAATATGAAAACTATAATTTTATATTTTTAATTAAATCTATAGCAGCTTGGTGATTATTATTATTAAAAAATGAAGAACTATGTATTCGATGCATTACTAAAATCTCTTTAAAATTAAAAAAAGATTTATTCTTAGATCTTAATTTTAACCATAATTCGTAATCCTCAACTTGACTATCAGACCACTTACACAACTCTTTTCTAATTAAAACACTTGAATTAATTATTGGGTTAATAATTTTAAAATCAAAACTTGAAAAATCACCCACAGGTATTTTGGGTACTATACCAGGTTTTTCACCAAACCATATACATCTACTTCCAATTACATCATATTTATTTAATAAATTAGATTGAATATTTAATTTATCTTTATTCCAAATATCATCTACATCAAGTAAAGCTATATAATTATACTTGGAATAAGAAATCATTTCATTTAAAGCGTTTGATTTTCCTGTTATATTAAATAAATCTAGTACCTTTATTTTTTCTGATTCAAATTCCTTTGCTATTAAATATATATTAGAGTTTTTTGAATGTCCGTTTATACCAATTATTAATTCCCAATCTTTATATGATTGGTTTATTACAGATTCAATTGATTCATTTAAAAATTCAATACCATTATATATTGGCATTAATATACTTATCATTTTTATAAGTAATTATAATAAATTGATTATATTTACTTATTTATTTTCCAACTTTTACACCTCTTCTTGTCAACATTTTTTTTGCTTTATGAGAAATTCTTCTATAATAGCTTTGTTTAAAATTGGGACGTGTTTTCCCTTTATAAGAACTTCTTTTATTACCCCACTGTTTCGCTCTAATGTATGCTGCCCATAACCCTTTTTTACTTATTTTACATGTATTTTTTTTACAAATAGGAAAATCTGGGTGTTGTTTATCATGAGGCGTTTTTTTTCCTAAAAAACATTTTTTTCCACATCTTTTATACATTTTAGTTCTTGCTTTACCGCGTGGTTCTTCTTTTGACCATCCTTTCCAAGGAACATTTTTACGAGTTTTTGCCATTTAATATATATATATATATAATTTTGATATTATACAATTATATATAATTAATTTAACAAACGTTGAAACATGAACCAGTTGTCAAAATACAAATTTCTTTCTTGATATAATTTAAAATTAGTTGGGTCACTAAAGATACAATCAGCTATTATCATTTGATCATCTTTTACTAAATAGTTATGCTCAAAATATAATTTTAATTTGGTTGTATATTCTATAGACCACCATTCAATCATTTGTTTATGAATTATAAAAAATCCTCCTGATATTGTATTCTGGTTGGGCGGTATAGGATTTTGTGGTAATCCAACAGAATTTTTTTTTTTAATTATTTTATTTATGTAGTTTAATATTCGATTATCGTTACATATACAACCATAATGGACTTTTGTTTTGTCAAGATTAATTATAATATTTTCAGATGGCCAAGTTTGAAGATTATTAGTATGAATATCCTCACTTCTATTTCTAAAATAACCTATATCACAATAACCATAAAACTCAGTATCAAAATATTTTTTTAAAATAGTTTCATTTACAAACCATACCTTTTCTGACCAAAGCATATTTAATTCCCAACTTGTATCCCATCTCTCCCTGAGGGGAGAATTATAATTTAACAAATCATTTTTTTCATGATTTGAAATCCAATTTTGCTTAAATCGATATGTTATGAAACATTCAAGTGGCTTAATAATTATCTTAATGTTAGGCTTATTATATGTGTTAATAAAAATAGAACTTTTTTCATCTGTATAAATAACTAAATTAAAATTATTTGCTATTGATATAAAATTATTCATCCATTCTTGATATATTATAGAATCAAATTTTGATTTCAAAACATAAAAGCACGAGGAAAAGGTAATTTTCATTTATAGAATTTTCTTATATTTATATTTTTAATTAAAAATGTATAAAAAATATATATAACTAATAGTATAATTATAAATATTATTAAAAAATATATGAATAATAATAACAAAGGATTTATATAATCTGTTATTGGATTCAAATTATATTTATATAATAATTTATCTAACAACACAAATGGAAGTGTTAAGCCAGTAATATAATTTTGGTTTTTTAAAATTGGTTTTCTATGATTTTTTATATTATATTTTTCACAAATTATATCTGCTGTTGTTAAACCAATTTCTGTTGAAGTTTCCATACTTGCTCCTCCTACACTATTTTTTACATAATAAGCAGAAAAATATATATTATTACCTATTTCTGTTTCATAATTATTTAATAAATTTTCTTCTATACCTTTATTAATTGAAAATTTTGTTGTACTTGGTAATTCTTCATAATATCTATCATCAATTTCATATCCATAGAAATAATCTTCCCAAGTATAATTATCGAAATCAAAATAATTTTTTAAATGATCAGAATTTATTAGATTCATTTTAATTTCATAAATCATTTCCTTAAATGTTGATTGACTTGTATATTTGTTTACATAAATTCCTTTTAGCTTATCGGCTAATCCTATATTCCATACTTCTTTTATATCTTTATTACAATTTTCGTCAACGTAATCTGTAGTTGCAAACCTTTTTATAATAATAGGTACCCAACCATTAGTAAATGTATAAACATGGCATTCTAAATCTTTAATTACAGGTTTTTTCCAATAAAAATTTATAGATATATAAAACTGTTTACCAGTTTTAATTGTATTTAATTTCCTACAAATATTTGTTTGTGATAATCTATTATTTTTATTAAACATATAAACGAGTGGATCTAATGAGCAAGCAAAAACTATAATATCAGGAGTATAAATTTTATTATTTATTATAAGTTTATTTATTTTACCATTCTCATTTGTTAATAATTCAGTTAATTTATGATTTTCATAAATTTTTACGTTTTTTGATTCTAAATATTCTTTCCATGGGAAAAACAAAGAGTCACTCGTTGGATTCTTACTTATTTTGACTTTTGAATCATCTTTATAAATAAAATAATTATAAGTAAATTTATAAAAACTTGATAATGTGGCTTTTTTAGGTTCTAATCCATAATATGGTCCAATTATTATTTTCATTACATCACTATTTAAATAATCTACTGCAATTACATCATGATAATTATTTACTGCTCTTTCTTTACTTATAAACAAAAGTCTTGAATTATTTGATAATTGGCTTAATGAACTATCTTTTATAATAGATTTTGTAACTGATTCTGAAACATTATTATAAAGACATACGTTGTCTTTAAGAAGAGGATAAAAATTGTTTTTGGCTCCAATTGTATTTATAATATTAAACAAATTTTCATAAAATGGTAAAAAGACTCTCCAAGAAATTTCTGTGTTACATAATTTAGATTTCTTTGAACTAGCTTGTCCACCCAAAATATCACTTTCAAAAATTGAAATATTAAATTGATTGGTTTCTGCTAAAGATGTAGCACAAGATAACCCCCCAATACCACCACCAATAATAAAAACTTCAGGTTTTATCATATATTTTAACTAATATTTATTTTATATTAAAAAGTTGATATACAATAATATTAATGGAAGAAAAAAAATATATATTATTAATTATGAATTGTAAAAAATATCGTGACAAAGCTCTATATCAAAAAAAAACTTGGTTACAAAATTTACCTGAAGATACAATTTATTTTCATGTTATTGGTGATGAAAAAATGCATTTAAATTATAAATTTGATTTAGAAAACAATATTTTATTTTTACGAGTTGCTGATGATTACAATTCACTACCTAAAAAGGTAATTGCTGCTTATGATGCTGTTTTATTAACATATAATTTTGAATATATATTTAAAACTGATGATGATCAAATATTAGTTAAACCTCATTTTTTCAATATCTTATCTTCTATATTAACAAAAAAATTTCCTAAATCAGACTATGGAGGTTATATAGTTTCTGTGGATAAACCATATTTATCACAATATCATAAAATTCATCCTGAATTGCCAAAGTATATTCCAATATTAGAGACTAAATACTGTTCAGGAAGATTTTATTATTTATCAAAAGATGCTATAATTTATTTAACTTATCAAAAGGATAAGATAAAAAAAGAAGTATTAGAAGATTATGCTATTGGTTACCATTTGGATAATAAATATAAATTAAATATCATACATATTAGTACAAATGATTTTTTTACAGATATTGAACTGTCTGATTTTAAATGTAGTTAAAATAAGTTTCCCTTAAAATAAAAATTTGCTATTTTGAATTCTTTGTCTTGCTTGGACTTGTTGCATATATTTCATATATTTTTTTTTATCTAAATCTAACATAGCTTGTGAATAATTTGTATATTTTTTTTCAATATCACTATAATCATTACGTTGTATTACTGTCAAAGGAGTTAATAAATACCAATTATCACATTCTTGTAGATTTAACCAATATTTATCAATTGCATAATAAACATGTTTTGATGGCTCTTTTAATAATTTATTAAGGCCAGTTTTTATATTATTAATTAATGTATCATAATAATGGTTATTTACAATATATCCTGTTGTTGTTTGACATCGTGTTACTTTTACACAAAAATCATTAATTTTTTCATAAGGTGGTAAATTATTACCAGCTATTAATAAAACATCGTAATTTGTATGTGAATCTAAAAATAACTTTAGGTTAGTCTTAAACAAATTTGGATTTAAAAATGTAATATCATCTTCAACTATTATTACATAAGGTAGTTTTTGTTGTTTTGCCAATTGTAATATTGCTAGATGACTCATACTACAGCCTATTGCACCATTTGTAGTTTTTATTGCTTTAAAACGTTCATATGTTATATTTACTAAATCTAGTTGTTTTTCAACATGATTTTTCCTATCAACACGTTCGTCTAAATTAATATAATAACAATTTTTTAATTCCATATATTTTTAATAAGATATATTTTTAACTATATTATCTTAATAAATAATAAATATGAAAAAGGTAGATTTAACTAAAAGGGAAATTGCTTATCAAATTAAACCAATATCATTTGAATCTATTGTAAAGGAGATGAATGAATTACATTATATAGGTTATAATGCTGAAGATAAATCACCAAGATGCAGAATAGGTAATAATATAGTTGATTATTTTACATTTGAATATAGGTTAGATACAAAAGGAAAATATAATATAAGTTTCTATGAATTTGCAGATAGAATTGAAGAATTTAAAGAAAAAAAATTTATTAAAAATATGTTTTTATATTATCAAACTGTTAAAAATAAAAATGGTAAGATGAAATACTATGTTATATTAAAAGAAATATATAATATTTGTATTAGTTCAATTAATATTATAAGACCTTTGGTTTATATGGAAATTTATAGTAAATACAAACCAAAACACATATTAGATTTTTGCGCTGGATGGGGTGGCGGGTCCGTTGCAAGTTCAGTACTACCATGTATACATAGTTATACTGGAATTGAAATTAATCATACATTAGAAGAGCCATATAATAAATTAATTGCATTTTTACGACGAAAAACAAAATGTAAAATTAAAATGTTATTTGATGATGCATTAAATGTTAATTATTTAGACCTATATTATGATTTTGTATTTACGTCTCCTCCTTATTATTTTATACAAAAATATGCGAATAATAAAATTTATGTTAATAAATCTGAAATGAATGAATTGTTTTATAAACCTCTTTTCAAAAAAGTTTATGAAGGACTTCAAATAAACGGATATTTTATAATAAATATATGTAAGGAAGTATATGAAAATATATTGATAGATATGTTTGGAGAAGCAATTGATATATATCCTTATAAAAAAAGTAAACGTCAAAATAATTATCAAGAATTATGTTATGTTTGGCAAAAATTAAATTAATTTCTTAAAATTTATTTATTATGGGTACAGGAAAATGGGGTTCTTCAATTTGAGCTTCTTGAAAACCATATTTATCAAATAAATTTTTACATATGAGGCAATAAGTTATATTTTTTTCATGAAAATCATGAATATCGCAATATATTTTGTTTGATTTTTGTTTTTTTGATGTTTTGATTATTGGCTTATTATCCATACTTAAATAAAATAATTATATTATATTTAAATAATTATTTTTTACATCTTTGAATATATAAAAAGTCGATGTTTTATATGAACAAATGTCTAAAATACACCTCCTAATCTTATTCGCGTACTTGTTTGTGCTCTTGTTGGCTGCCTAATATAATTTGCATACTCTTTAGAATATACATGTGGGATTCTGGATGGATGTGGTATACCAAGTTCATTTAAAACGGATTCTTTTAGATTTGTATTTCCTCTATTTTGTACAGGTGGTTGAGGTAAATTATTGTAGGAGTCATTATTTTCTAATTTATTTCTTTCTATTTTTATTTCATTTATGAGAGAAGTTGGAATTTGTTTACCTTGAGATATTAATTGTTTAACTATGTTTTCTTTTCTCTCAACTGTAGTTGGATAATATGGTATTGTGGACCAATTATCTGTACTAACTACTGTTTGTTTTGTTTCACGTAATTTATCAGGGTTCGTAATTTTTCGTTTTGGTTCTCTTAAATCATATTGATAATATGCGTCTCCTTCGAATCGTATATGAGTTAAAAACGTAGTTATATTAATATAATTAATCTTTTCATTATTAACATTATAATAATTATCTACTGGATTTTTTGATTGATTATCAATAGAATAAAGCAATTTATTTATAGAGGTTAATCCATCTGTTCCATTATCTTTATCCATTCTCCATGGATCTTTTTTACTTATAATTCTTGATATACCATCAAATAATTGAAGTATTTCTGGACTACCAATCTTATAAAATTGACTTCTATCTATTTCAATATTAAATCTTTTACATCTTTTTTGCAAAACATTATCTTCCATCCCCCATCCCCAATAACAAGGATATCCATTTATTTTTTCAAAATCTCTTCCTTTAATGACAACAATTCCTCCCAGAGCATATTCATATCCATAGTAATGTTTAACTTTACCAAAAGAAGTTTCATAATCAAATAATTTATTAAATGGAATTGTATCTATGTCATTAAATATAAAAGTAATATTTTCATAATCATCCGGATATTTAGCTTTCATAGCTAAAAACCCTATATTTTTAGCGGCTCCTCTATTAAATGTTCTAGCATCACACTGATGCGAAAAATAAATCTCATAATCGTCACAATTTTCTAATATGAAGGACATATATTTACAGAAAAAAAATTTGTGCTGAAGACGATTTCTATATGGAACTATAAAAATACGTTTTGGGATAGCCATTATATTATACTATTTAATTATAAATTACTTAAATAAACTTATTGTATAGAATATTTTTTAATAAGTACTTCAGGAACTAATTGCAATTTCATTTTGTCTAATTTCTTGAAACATTTATTAATAGTAACTTCGCTAATTTCGCTTACTAATCTAATTTCTTTCTTAGTAACATTTAAATTACATATTTGAGATATAAAATATACTACACCGGCTGCAATTGATGTTGGAGTATTTGCTGGCATTATATTGTCTTTTTCAATTTTCATAGCAATAAATTTACTTAATTTAGTTAATTCAGTATTTATATTTAACTTACTACAAAATCTATCAATAAATGCCTCTGGTTTTGTGATACCAAAATGAGTTTTATCATTATTATCCATATCTTTTTCTATATTATTTATTATTGCTTGTGCATTTTTACATCCGCGTGTAGATGATGTTATATCTAAATGAAATATTTGTGCAATTTCTTTTGCAGTACGAGGTAAATTATTTATACGACAAGCTATATATATTGAAGCTGCTAAAATTCCATCTCTATTATCTCCTCTAAAAGTTAAATCATATTCAGATATTTTTTTATGATACCTTATAGCATCATCTATTAACATTTTTGGCATACCTGCATTTTGAGACATATTTGTAATTAATTGAAAATCGTCATATTGTGATTTTTCTTTATAAGGCATAGATTGCCATTCTGTATAACGTCTAATTTTTCTCATTTCATATGTCATAGGTGCATTATACAAAATTTTACATCCAAAAGAAGATTCTTTCAATAAAGGATTAATTGGCATACCACATCTTGTTGGATCTCCAGCTTGATTATCGTCTGCACCATAAAATCTCCATTCTGCTGATTGATCAATTAAATCTTTATAAATTATTCCACATTTATTATTTGTACAAGTTAGAAATCCTTCATCTGAAAATGCTAAATTACTTTCGCATCGTTCACAATATTCTCTGTTACCAATTGTTCTATATAAACATTCTAAAGGAATTTTATCTTTCTTATCAATCTCATCTTCAAATATATTCCATAAATGTTTTTTATTAGGATTATTTGAACGTTTTTTTTTACTCTTGTCAAGATTCATCATATTGATATTACATAAATATAATTTATTTTTAATTCAATTTTATATATTATTAATATTTAAATGATTAAATTAATGTATTATATATATATAGATATATGGGAAATTCACAATCTGGTATGAAAAAAGAAAAAAATAAGAAATTTGATAATTTTTATGAAATTGTTGATTATATTGCAAGTTATTATATATTAACATCAGATTTTCAAAGTCTTGAAAAATTATCTCAAAAAGAATATTGTGATAAATTGGTAGTATTAACAGCTGATATAATTAAAGATCAATTTAATGATTTGGAAATTACTTATTTAGCTCAAAGAATCAAAGATGGTAAAGAAATTAATAATCTTCAACAAGAAAAAGTAGCATTTATTAACAAAGACAAATTAGATAAAATGGATATATCAAATGATTTGAATAAGTCTATTAAAAAAAAACGTGTTTGTATAGGAATTGCAAAATATTATATTAGAATAGCACATTTATTTTCAGCTATAATTATGACAATTAATCCTATTTATACTTATAAAGATAATGAAGGGAAGATTGTAAAAACTGATTTAATGAATAAAGATAAAATTCCTAAAGGAACACCCAGAAGTATTGACAAATTAAATATTTGTGATAATAGATTAAAAGCATTAAGAAGCGGAGAAAAACTATCTGAAGATAAAAAAACAATAACTATTAATCCAAAAGTGTGTGATATGAATATTGATAAATTAGGTGCTATTAAATCATTAAATGATGAACCAGGAATACCTGAATTTAAACGTTTGTATTTTGATGATGAATATGATTATTCAACAGGACAATTTACAGGAATGTCATCAAAGACTGAAGCAAAATTTAGAAATGATTTGTCAATATTTTATAAAGCATTTACTGATGGGAAAGAATTACCTACTGATATAAAAACATTTAGTGGTATAAAATTAAGAGATTTTTCTAAAATACCCGAATGTCAAAGTTCAAATCCAATTTTTAAAAAAACTTATACAATATCTACAGATAGCAATTTATATAAAGAGTATGCAACAAATATAAAACAAATGATAAATAAAGCGGTTTATAATCAAAACAAATTATTATCTATAATTAATGATTTATTCATATTTGTTGAAGAACCGTATACGAAACAAAGAAAAATTAAAATTAATCCTGCATTAAGCGAACAATTATTGCAAGAAAATATTGTGAAAACCAGAAGTATTATAATGAATTTATATATAGGTTGTGAAAATGATTATGTACAAGGTATAAAAATTTATGAAGGTATAGTAAGTAAAAAAATATTAGAAACTACTCAAAATCAACTTGCAAATTTAAATGAAAATAAAGAAAAATTATTGAAGTCAAGTAACAATAATATTAATATGAAAACTAAAGAATTTAAAATTGATAATAATATCAATTCAAATAATGATACTGCTATCGATGATAAGGTTTACTCATCGGAAGAAATTAATAAATTTAGCGAACTAAATGATAAGCCAAATGATTTATAATAAATTTTCTAATTATATAATATATAGCATGAATGTGATTGGTGTATATAACCCATATGGATTAGTTCAAAAAGCAGGTAAGTCTAAACAAAAAACAAAACATTTAGAAAAAAAAAAAATAAAATCATATAATATAATGTCTTCAACAAGAAGTTCAACTTTAAAAACAAGACGTAGAACTATTTATAGAAAGCGCGTTAAATCTTCCCACTGTAGAGGAAAGTCTAGAAAAGCTTGTAAAAAGAAGGGATCTCGATGCAAGCATGCTAGAGGTAGTAAAAGAAGATTTTGTCGTAAAAGAAAAAATCAACATACCTTTAAACGTTAAAATGTAATATAAATTTTTAATATTATAAATTATATTACATGGTATCACCAATAGCTCCAAATATTTGTGTTGCATTATGTAAAGCTTGTTTCCTTAAACTTCTTCGAGCATCTCTATAACTACCTGTTTTTTCTAATTCCTGATTTGCTGCTGATAATGCAGTAACCCATTTATTATTTTTTTTACCTTTTTTTCCTCTTGTTCCTCTTGTTCCTCTTGTTCTCTTAGATTTTCCTCCTCTCATAGATTTTCTTCTACTTCTTACATTTCGCGCAGTTGTTTTTTTTATTATGTAATTAGTCATATATATATAATTATATAAAAATTTAAGTTATTCTTTAATTACTGAGCGTGCGCAGCAGCTGATGCTGCCCTTCCTGCATGTGCCGATGCCGAAGCAGCTCTTGCTGCAGCAGCAGAAGCAGCTCTTGCTGCAGAAGCAGCTCTTGATGCAGATTTACTTCTTGCTGCACGTGCAGCTCTACGTGCAGATTTACTTGCTGCTTTCGATGCATGAGCAGCTCTTGCTGCTGCAGCAGAAGCAGAACGAGCTGCTGCTGCTTTTGCACTTCTGTGAGCTGCTCTTCTTGCTGTTTTACTGTGATGTCTGCGATGTTTGCTTCCTGCTTTATGAGTACGGTGATGACGAACCATTATATATATAGTAAATAAAAAAAATTAAGAAACCCAAATTTTATTTGTATTATGCCACCACATTTTATCTTTTTTTTTTATATTAAATAATTTCCTAAATACTTTCATTCTTGATAGTGGTATATTTGTTCTATATTTATCTAAAGGATGCGGATTTGTTATCATTTGTGTTTGTATAGCTTTTTTATTATTATTATCTTTCATGATACATACATAGATTATAGATTAATTATTCGTCTTTATTAATTATAACTTCTTTTGCTATTTTTTTAATAATTTTATTTTCATTTTGTATATCATTACCTGATCCACCCATTACCTCAATAATCATTTTGTGATATTCGTCTGACTTTTTTGACTCACTATGTATACAATCTGGATATTTAGCCTTGAATGCTGGAATTTTTTTTGAATTTTTATGAGCAACATGTTTAATTGCAGTTCTCAATTTATTTTTATCCATATTATCTTTTTCCCATTTATCAGCATCTTTAATATACATTATTTCACGTTTGGAATCACTACAGTGTACAGGTCTTTTATGAATATCTAAAGCTTTTAAATTTTCAACTATAATATTTGATATTCCATTAACGAATCCCGATTTACCAACATTTTCTAAGTCAGATAATTTTATATCAAGAGAGTTTACAAAATCCATAATATTCATAGCATCTTTACAGGTTTCATTTAAAAATAAATTTAAATTAAATGTCTTATTATGATTAGTAATAATATTGTTAACTTGTTGTTTTTCACTCTTTACAATTTCAAGAATCATTTTTTTAAACTCTTCATTTTCATATTTTAGATAATCAAATATATTATTTGTATTTGAATTTGTATTACCTAAAAAATAATTACATTTCTGTTGATGTTTCCATAAACCTTGGCGAAATGTATATGCTTTACCACATGAACATTCAAATTTTTCGGCATTTTTTGGCATTTTTTTGTCATCCGTTGTCATCAATTCAACGTTTTTTATATGTTTACATGTAGTTTGATGTTTAGTAAAATTACTTTTTTTACTGCATACAAAGTAACATAATTTACATTCGAATTTTTCGGCATTTTTAGGCATTTTTTTGTCATCCGTTGTCATCCTAATAAGAGGACAGAAAAAATGCCTAAACTTTTTTATTAAAATATATTAAAAAAATTATCGTTATAAAAAAAAATAACATTTTTAATTATCTTACCTTAAAAAAATTTATGGTTTGGTTGATTTTTGATTTTTTTTTTGCAAAACTTTTTTTGAATATTGAAAATTGGACATTTTTTTTTGTCCATTTTTTCTATATAGAAAAACTTTTATATTTATTTATTTTTCAAAAAAAGAGTTATCATATATTAAATTTCCCGATGGTCTATAACTTTGTATTGATTTATATTCTTTTTTAGTTTTATCTTGGTCTTGTTTTGGTATGTTGAATACTAATTCATTTAATTCTGTTGTTTCTTGATTTGTAATTTTTGGTGTATTATCTTTATTTTCATCAATTTTTATACCATATTCATTAACTACTATACCTGTTTTTTTCTTAAGTTCATTTCTAATATAGGATGGAACCCAGTGGACCCATGATATGAATAGTGTATTTGGAGAAATATATCTTATATTGAAACCATTATCTTTTAACTTATTCATAAGATAAGCAATACAAGCCCCTTGATCATATTTAGGAACACCTATAATTATTTCCGGAACTATAAACCAACAAAATTGCTCGTCTCGTTTTTGGCGTGATGTAGTTTTGATTCTCACATGAATCCTATTTAAAATTTTATTAAATAACTCTAAATTTTTTAAGTCGCGCTCTTTTTTCTTTTCGTAAAGATCATCAATATTAATTTTTTCTGAGAAATCCTCAATATTTTCAAGCGTAAATATATTTGTCATGATAAATTATAAAATAAAAAAACATTTTAAAAATATCTAATAAATTTAATTATGACAATAAGACATTTAGTTTTAACTGGAGGAGGAGGCCATGCTGTACTGAGATCATTAGGTGCATATCAGCAGTTAGAGAAAGATAATTTTTTAAATATTAAGAATATTGAAACAATTTGGGGTACTTCTGCGGGAACAATAGTTGGTACATTTATTTGCTTAAATATGGATTGGGAAGTAATTAATTCATATTTAATAGAAAGACCATGGCATGAAGTATTTGCAATAAATATAAATAATTTAATTGATCTATATAATAAAAAAGGTCTATATGACATAGATTTGATTAAAAAAATGTTTAAGCCATTATTTGCTCTAAAAGATCTATCAGTTGATATAACTTTAAATGAATTTTTTGAATATTCAAATATAGAATTACACTTTTCTACCTTTGAAATTAATAATTTTGAATTAATGGATATATCATATAAAACTCATGCAGATTTATCTTTATTAACTGCAATTCAAATGTCCTGTGGATTGCCAGTAATATTTTCACCAGTATGTATTGATGATAAGATTTATATAGATGGAGGGATTAAATCTAGTTATTCATTAAATGAATGCATTAAAAATAAATATTCAATTGATGAAATAATGGGTTTTAAAAATCAATATAATGACTCAAAAATTAATATACCATCCGATAGTAATTTTATTGATTATATTATAACATTTATATTTAAAATTATTCGTAGTATGGGTAATACTGAATCTCCATATATTAAACATGAATTAGGTTTTCCAGCTTTTTGTCTAACTTTCGATATGCTTAAAGATTGTTCAGAAAGCAAAGAATTGAGGGAATCGCTGTTATTACAAGGCACAGAAATAGGAGCAAATTACTTTAAAACAGTATTAAAAAATTGAGTTAAGTTATCTTTTGTAGGTTTTGCGTCAAATTCTATAATTTGACCGTTCATTAATAGTTTTATAGTTGGAAATCCTTCAACATTATATTTATCCATTAGTTTTGTTGATTCAGGACTTTCATTAGTACAATTTATTTTTGTGAATTGTACTACGTATCCATTAATTGGTTTGTCTTTATATTTCTGAGAAAGTTCATCAAATATTGGTTTGGTTGTTTTACAGTGAGGACACCAATCGGCATAAAATAATAGTAACTCTGCATATGCACTACTTTCTTTATCATTTGAATTTCCTTCGTTTACACCATCATTCGCTCTATATGTTGCTTGCATAACTGGTTTTAAATAAAAATAATAATATGAAAATCCAATAATAATAAATAATATTGCAGCCATAATCATCATAATTGAATTTGTAGATAGCTTTTCCCCTAATGCACCTCCTGATTGAAAATTAAACATAGATGGTATTTTAGTAAAATAATTCATATATATATATATAAATTTATATAAGATGATAAATTTATACGAATTTAAACTTAAAAATTTATTCTTAAATTAAGATAATGATATTTAGAAATTTAAATGGTGAATTAATTGTCGTTGAAAAATATAATTTTGTTAATGACAAAATGTATTATAAATATATAAAGGATCTAAAAACTATGTCTAAATCAAAAAAAACTCTTTATAATAAAAAAAAATAATAATAAGATAAAAAAAGAAAATACATATCCTCCAATTATATTTAAATTTAGCTGTGACTTAAAATTAGATGAAAAATTATTTTCTTTATTTACATTATTCATTAATTGCGTTTGTTGTAAATTTAAATAAATTGAGTAACCTAATAATAATAATATAATAACTCGTACTGCAATTGAAATATTTGAAAATTTATTAAAAGGGCTAATCACAAATACTAATATTAAAAATATGGCTATAAATATACAATTACATATATATTTTGTTTTATCATTAAATAGATGATTAGAATCATACATTTCTACTAATATAGATAAATATATTTTATTATTATATTTTCTAATATTCTTATATGAAGACTAAAAAAAATAAAAATATAAAAAATAAAACCCAAAAATCTGATAAAATTTTCAAAAAAAAAGATTATCATTCTGGCGAAGGTATGGTAACTAGTATTTGGGGCCCGCCTCTATGGCATTATTTACATACTATGAGTTTTAATTATCCTTTACATCCAACTAACGAAGAAAAAAAACATTATCGAAATTTTATAATTAATTTAAAATATGTTTTACCTTGTAAACACTGTAGAACAAATTTAAAAACTAATTTTAAACAATTGCCTTTAAAATGGAGTGATATGAAAAATAGAGACACATTTTCAAGATACATTTATCAATTACATGAATTAATAAATAAAATGTTAGATAAAAAAACAATTATTTCATATTGCAAAGTACGTGAGAGATATGAACATTTTAGGGCTAGATGTACTGACCCTAAACCAAAATTATTTAAATTAAAAAAATTTACTCGTAAAAAAAAGGAATCTGGATGTGTAGAACCATTATATGGAAAAAAAAGCAAATGTATAATTAATATAGTTCCTGAAGAATTAAAAGGTGAATCAATACAAATAGATAAAAAATGTTTAAAAACTCACTAAGAAAAAGAGTGTTTAAGTGCTTTGAAAATGGGAATAGTAGGCGATTTATTCTTACATACGGGATTTCCAATAAAAAACTGACTATAAGAGAATGTTTTCCCATATTCTATCTTTTTTTCCCCCATATAAATTAGTGTACCTAGTATTGTAAATAGAAGAATTATTACATATAATAAAGAAATTACATTCTCAATTAGAATTTTATGTTCTTTATCTTTATCTTTATCTTTATCTAAAGATAATTGTTTTAAATAAAGTATTAATATATATGTTATCATCAATAAAATAAAAATAACAATAAATATTTCTATTGGTGTTTTTGTCATAAATATAAAAAATATATACATTATTATAGATGATATTATGCTGACAAATAATGAATCTTTAAGTATTGGTGCAGATATCATTACAAAAAAAATCATAGTAAAAAAACCTAATATATGTTTTATATAAACATTTTCACTAAGCAATTTTTGTACCCTACATGGAAACGTACTACCTAAAAAATTGGCGGAGATAATCAATATTAATATAAATATTGTATAAAATGGTGCATCAAAAAACTCCCTTTTAAGCATATATATATAATAATCATTTTTTAAAAATATAAATAATAATTATTTAAATATTAAAATATCTATTATTTAATGATAAAATTGTTGTTTGCTAGTCATAATCCATTTATTGTATCTGGGTATGCAATTCAGCTTCTCTCCATTATAAAAAAATTATATGATGAAATTAAAGATATTGAAATTAGGGTAATTTGCTTTAATGATGAAGGAAAATTAAGTAATATAAATACCGGTACTTCTATAAGTGAATATTTAAAATATGCTCCTAATTTAAAGATAGATCCTAATAATAGGATATTTAATGAGTTGTTATTATATTTTATTGGCGATCGAAATAATTTAGTTGAAAAAGATAAATATTGGGAAATTATACATCAAGTAGTTTTAAATTATAGATGTGATAAGCTTATTGTATTTCAAGATATATGGCAAATGGAAAAATATAAAATAGATTTGATACCTTGTCAAAAATATTTATGGTTACCTGTTCATAATACATTTATAATGGAACCGTTACAAGATGAACCTAGGCATATTGAAAGTAGAAATTTATATCATTTACCATATTTTGATAAAATAGCTACATTTTCACAATTTGGTGTTGAAGTATTAAAATGTTATTGCTATAATGCAAAATTAATTAATCATACGATAGATAGTAAAATTTATCGTAACTTAAATAATAAAAATAAATTGAGAAATAGATATAATCTGAATGAAAATGATTTTATATGTTTAATGGTAGCACGTAATTCAGAAGCTAACGATCGTAAGGGATTTATGCCACAGTTTGAAGCATTTTCTTTATTTGCAAAAGATAAATCTAATTGTAAACTAATTTTGCATGAAAATAGTACATATTCACTTGACAAAGGCGTTCAAAATTTAAAAGAAAAAGCAATTCAATTGGGAATATTAGATAAAATTATCATATTAGATAATTCGTTTACTAAAAATGAACAAATTAATGATTTATATAATCTTTCAGATGTGTTATTATGTGCATCCAGGAGTGAAGGATTTGGTATTCCTATGGTAGAAGCCCAGTTTTGTGACTTACCTGTAATAACAAATAATTGTACTTCTATGCAAAGTAATACATATTATGGGATTGCTGTTGATCCTGATAAAACTACCTATATAATAAATGGGTATAGATCTTGGTCAATACCATCTGTGAATGGTATATTTAAGGCTCTTGAGGATATTTATAATAAAAACGAAAAAAATTATGTTTTTAGTAAAATTGATAAAGAAAAATATTCAATTGATAATACAATTAAAGATTGGTTAGTTTTTTTAGATATTTATTAGAATGATGAAAAACTGTTAACAATAGGTGCTGGTAAAAATTTATCATTTATTGCATTATAATTTGGAACTTTTTTACATTCAAAGGGTGGATCAGGGCATCTTCCGCAAGGGGGGCATGCTGGACATGGTTCTTGTCTTGGATACGAGGCTGCAGCGGGACATGCTGGACATACAGGAGGTACAATCTCTGATTTCAATATATATAAATCCTCTTGTCCAGGTGGAATATGACTTCTTGGAATGCCTGGAGCTAATGCACTAGCACCCGGATGGTTATACCCGGCTGTATTAGAACTAGATGTACCTGCGACTGTATTTCCAGCTGGTCCTTGCGCATAATAAGCTGTATTACCTTGTGGTCCAGTAACCGAACCAGTGCTACCACCATAAGGTCCATTATATTGTGATGCTCCAGAATAATATGGATCAGTACCTGCGACTGTATTTCCTGATGGTCCTTGAGCATAATCAGCTGTATTACCTTGTGGTCCAGTAACCGAACCTGCACTTCCACCATATGGTCCATTAACCTGTGAGGATGATGAATAATTACCAGTACTTCCATAATATTGCGTCGTGGATATATTATTTGTTGATGAATTAGAAGCGGTGCCTTGTTGAGTAAAAATAGTTGTGTTATATGAATTCTTAATTTTTATAGCTGTTTGACCATTTTGCTCAATTATAGTTGCAGTCGTATTATTTGGACCATAAAATTTGGTTACTGATCCATTACTTCCCGAATAATTTGTATATCCTTCTTTTGATTGAGATAATGTAATTGGTTTTTGACCTTTTGCTAAAGTAAGTGTAAGTGTTTGACTACCGTCATTATTAGTACCAACTACAACTGTTCCACCATCTGGACCGTAAAAAGTGGTCCCAGTAGTTAAAGCAGAGGAAGTTTTATTATAATGATTATAGTTATCATAATTTGAATTGGAATTATTGTATTCATCATTAGAATCTGTAGACTGACTAACATTATTACTTGATGACTTCATTCCTTCTTTTTTAGACATATCTCCTAAAAATGAACATACTAATAAACCAAATAATAATATTAAAAAAACAAATAATACTTCTGAATTCATTATATAATTTATATAGTGAAAAAAGTTTAAAATTTAATTGAATTAGAAATTAAACAAATTCCATTTGTATATATATTATTATGAATTATACTTCACAATTAAAACCCTTTTATGATGAGATAGATAACTACGAAATTGGTGTTGATGAAGCAGGACGTGGACCTTTATTTGGACCGGTTGTTGCAGCTGCCGTAATATTACCTAAAGATAATTCATTTGATCATTCTAAAATGAAAGATAGTAAAAAATTCCATTCAAAAAAAAAAATAGAAGTAGTATCTAATTACATTAAAGAAAATGCTATATTTTGGTCAATCAATTTCCAAAATGAAAAAACTATTGATGATATAAATATTCTTCAAGCAACGCAAAAAGCTATGCATGAATGTATCAAAGATATAATTAATAAAAATAAATCAGACAATCAAAAATATAATTTATTAATAGACGGTAATTATTTTAATCCCTATTGTCGTACACAAAATAATAAATTAGAATATTTGCCTCATGTACTAATTGAAGGTGGAGATAATAAATATTCAGCGATTGCGGCAGCTTCTATATTAGCTAAAGTAGAGAGAGATAAATATATTGAAGATTTATGTAACGAGCATCCATATTTATCAGAAAGATATTCTATAAATTCTAATAAAGGGTATGGAGCTAAAAAACATATAGAGGGTATAAAAAATCACGGCATTACCATATGGCATAGAAGAAGTTTTGGTATATGTAAAACTTATAATTAAAATATAATTTTAAATTACTTAAATTTAAAATTGAATTAAAAGTAATTCATTATCTTATAAAAAAAAAGAATAATGAAGTATTTGGTATTTGATACAGAGACTACTGGTTTAATAAATAAAACTAATTTATCGATTGAAAATGTGCATTTATGTCCGTATATATTACAATTAAGCTATATAATTTTTGATTCTCAAATCAAAGAGATAACTTTTACTTATAATAGTATAATAAAAATTGATAATCCATCATTAATTACACCCGACAATACTGCTATACATAAAATTACACCTAGTATATCGATAAACAGTAAAACAACTATTATACAAGCATTAAATATGTTGTTAACGTCAATATGTCATGTTGATATTATTATAGGTCATAATATAATGTTTGATATAAATATGATAAAAGCAGAAATATTACGTTTAAAAGAAAACAGTATACAGAATTTTATTATAAATGCGGCCATCGCTAAATTAAATAATAACAAATATTTATTTTGCACCATGAAAGAAAATATTGAACGTTGTGCAATTAAACGAACAAATAGATATGGAGAGTATAATAAATATCCATCGTTGTATGAATTGCATTTACATTTATTTGAGCAAAGTCCCTTAAACTTACATAATGCACTTAATGACGCGTTAATAACGCTAAGATGTTATGTTTTTACAGAATTATCATATGATATAATTAATATTAGCACACTAAAACCTTTTTACAAAGATTTATTACCGCCTCTTCATTAAAATAAAAAAAAAAAAAATCTTTCAAAACATGATTTATGTTTCTTTTTAAAGATTAATGGTTCTGAAATATTATTATTTCCAGAGGTAAAAGTATTATCTGTATGATTACTAGTATCTAAATCATCTAATTCATTTTTTTCCTTATAAATATCTTTTAATTCAGGATCTTTAAATTTATTTTCAACTGTAAAGCAATTATCAATTGATTTTTTTATGTTTAATATTTTTTTATCATTTGATACACTATTTGAAAAACTATTTTTAATTGAAATGGAATTACGAGGTGAATCGTCAGATAAAGAACTATCAATTGATTTGCTATATGAATTTATATTAGATTGGGAATACATAAATTTTGGTACAATTCCAGATACTAATATAATGGTTGAATCAGAGCTGGATGTAGTTGATGAAGAATTAGTAGTATTAATATTATCATTTAATTCATTATTTAACATGTTATAATATATATATATATTTAATTTATATTTATATTATCAAGTTGTCTTTAAGCTGAACACATTTCACATACTTCTTCGTCTTCTTCATAATTTTTTTTTGAAGGCTCAATTGTAAATTGTTGAGCTTGATGTTTTGCCTTTCTCCTCAAATAATAAATACCTGTTTTTAATCCTTTTTTCCAAGCATAGAAATGCATAGAAGTTAATAAATTATAGGTTGGGTCTTCCATCCATAAATTAAGACTTTGTGATTGACAAATAAAAGCTCCTCTATCCGCAGACATATCAATTAGATGTTTCATAGGAATTTCCCAAACAATTTTATATTTATCACGTATAAATGGTGGTATATTATTTAGATGTTGTATAGAACCCTTATTTGCAATAATATTATTTTTCATATCCTCATTCCATAATCCTAAGTCTAATAATTCTTTCATTAAATATTTATTTACAACAACAAACTCACCAGCTAATGTGCGTCTTGTATATATATTACTGGTAAAGGGTTCAAAACATTCATTATATCCCAATATTTGTGATGTACTAGCAGTAGGCATAGGAGCTACGAGTAATGAGTTACGAATACCATGGTCTTTAATTTTATTTTTAAGAGATGTCCAATCATACATAGAAGGTTCAATACCCCATAAATCAAATTGAAGTATTCCTTTTTCTGCAGGAGAATTTTTGAAGGATGAATATGCCCCACAAAATTGGAAATTCGTTTCATCAATTGAATACGGATTATATTCATATTCATTACTAAAATCTAATAAATCAAATCTTGATTGATTATTATCAAATATATTTTTTATCATATCATATCTTTCTTTAGCTAATTCCATACTTTTCTCTAAAGATGCATGATAAATAGTTTCAAAAATATATGAATTTATTTTTTTAGCTTCTTCGCTATGAAAAGGTATATTTAATTTAATATACATATCTGCCAATCCTTGAACTCCTATACCAATTGGTCGATGACGTAGATTGCTACGTCTGGTTTTTTCAGTTGGATAATAGTTAGTATCAATAACCTTATTAAGATTAAAAGTAATAGTTTTAACAACATTATGAAGATAATTATAATCAAATTTTCCAGTTTCATTTACAAAACTTGGTAATGCAATTGAGGCTAAATTACAAACTGCTGTTTCATTTTCATCTGAATATTCTATAATTTCACAACATAAATTGCTTGATTTAATAGTGCCAATATTTTGTTGATTTGATTTTTTATTTGCTGCATCTTTATATAATAAGTATGGAACCCCTGTTTCCATTTGTGAATCTAATATTTTAAACCATAATTCCCTTGCATTAATAATTTTGTTTCCTTTGCCTTCCATTTCATATTGGTTGTATAAAGTATAAAATTCATCTCCATATTTTTCACTTAATAAAGGACATTTTTTAGGGCAAAATAAAGTCCACTTTCCATTATTTTTTATTCTTTCCATAAATAAATCGTTCATCCAAAGAGCATAAAATAAATCTCTTCCTTTCATTTCTTCATCACCATGATTTTTTTTCATTTCTAAAAACTCTTCAATATCGGCGTGCCATGGCTCCAAGTAAACTGCAAATGAACCATTACGTTTACCTCCGCCTTGATCAACATAACGTGCAGTATTATTAAATACTCTCAACATAGGAATAATTCCATTTGAAGTGCCATTTGTACCTTGAATATGAGTTCCTTTGGCCCTTATATTATGTATATGTATTCCTATACCTCCAGCCCATTTGGAAATTAATGCAGTATCTTTTAAAGTATTATAAATTCCATCAAGGCTGTCTTCTTCCATGGCAATTAAAAAACAACTGGATAATTGGGGTCTAGGGGTTCCAGCATTAAATAATGTAGGTGTGGCATGAGTATAATATTTTTTAGACAATAAATCATATGTTTCTTTAATATTTGCCAAAGCAAAATCAATATTGAGCGTATTATAATGTATTCCTACAGCAACTCTTAACCACATATGTTGTATTCTTTCAATAATTACATTATTAACTCTAAATAAATAAGCTCTCTCTAGAGTTTTAAACCCAAAATAATCAATAAGAAAATCTCTAGAAAAATCTATTATATTATCTAAATAATCTTTATTAGATTGAATAAATTTCCATACTTCTACTGAAATTAAAGGTTGATGTATATCATTAATATCATGGAAATTGTACAATTTTTCCATAGATAAATAAAAAGACGCAATTGTGTTTTTTTGATGATTAGAAATTACAATTCTAGACGCTAATGTTGAATAATCAATATGTTGAGTAGATAATGAAGCACACTGTTGTGCAGTTAATTCATCAATTTTAGACGTATTTATCTCATTATATAATTGGTCAATAACTTTCATAGTTAAAGAAGAAAAATTTAATTGTATATTAGCTTCAGCACCAATCTTTTTAATACGACTCAATATTTTATCAAATGCCATAGTTTCTAGCGATCCATTTCTTTTTGTGACATTCATTTCTTGAGAGAAACTCATTTTAATTAATATAACAAATTATTTTTAAATCAATTGTATAAAAATAATAATCACTGATATTTTCTTATATAATTGTATATATATATGGACAAAATATGGATAATTATTGTAAGCATTTTAATTATTTTATTTAATAGCTATTATAAGTCAGGATTAGAAGGATTTACTAGCTATAATTTAGCGGAAGCTTCAGGTAAAGTTCCAGAAGCTGAAACAACTGTATTGCTACAAGATTCCTATCCAATAACAGGTATAAATGGTATATCAAATAATGGAGCCGCTGATATATGGTGGTGGTATCCGTCATTTAAATTAGGTTCATATAAACAAATTACAAATAACATACGTTATCAATATAGACCTAGTGATGGAAGTTGTACTCCTGCAAGTATGTGTGGTGCCTTATATAAAAAAAACGATAATTTCATAGGAAAAAATACTATTCATCAGTTACCACAGGTTGGTAATTGCGGAACCAGAATAGGTTATTTCAATAGTGACGTAGATAACTTAAATTTATAGACAGTTGGTTATTTAAGAATTATAAATTTCTGTATCAATTTTGATTACTTTTAAAAGGCAAGTACTATCATTATTTTGATTTTGATTTTGATTTGTTTTTAACATTTGTTTAGGAGCTCTATGTTGATACCCATTTTCCCTTTCATATAAAATAATATCCCAAATTTTTTGCAATTGAGCAATATTATTTGCAAACCACTCTTTTTTTCTCTCAACTAATATACAACTAAGAATTTCTAATTTCCAATATATTGTTTTAATCCATATATATTCTTCTGATAATGAATACTTTTGAATTGTATTTTCAATCCAAATATCTATATCTTCATTTTGTATATTTAATGGTTTATAAACATAAACTGGTTTCATATTTTTTGAAAAATATAAAATAATTCCGTGACTAGTATCAGTTTTATTTTTTTCATCCTGAAAACTTTTAGAATCTTCTAATTCAATAAATTTTGTTTCTAAAAAATCACAATAATCTAAATTGCATACTTCCATTTGTAATTGCATTTGAATCCAATATTCTTTTTTGGGTATGCCATTAATTACCCTATTTACTACATTTTTTATTTCCAACATTCTTCCATAACGTTTAGACTCTTTATTAACAATTATACCATCTGGAGATGCTCCTAGAAAAAGATGTTTATCATGTGGAATACAACCAAATTCTTCTACTTTAGAATTATATAAATATTCATATATCATTACAGATAATGGTTCGTATTTTTGACCCCAGTGTAGAGGTGAATTAATATTAGTTGGTCTTTCATCATTATTTATAATAATTGGTTTACATTTCTCATAAATTAATTGATTTTGTACACTTTCTTTTTCAAACGCTTTATATGCATTACTTGCTGTAATTAATTTATGCCTGTTTGCATACCACTCAGGGGTTCTCTGTACTGGTTGTGGTACTTTTCTTAAATAATCAATTCTTTTTTCAAGTTTATCATTATCTTGCGGTATAATATAAGAACTATCAACTGACTTTGATAAAGAATATGAATCAATAAATAACTCAAATATATCATCAATAATTAAGTAGATATCATCCTCAAAATAATCATCAACAAAATGATCTTCAAATTGGATTGTTAAAAAATAACATAAATCATCATATAAATCTTCATAAAATGTGGGCTCACTAATACAAGTTGGATTTAAATCAATATAAAATGCTAATAATTCAAAACATGATTCAATAAATGTAATGAAATCTTCTGTTTCCCATAAAGAATCTGGTTCATTAATAATTAAATTATCAATTTCATTCGATAAATCAGGTAATTCATAAAGATACATAATTAATATAAATTAATACATTTATATCCTAATAAATTATCATTTGTAGGGGATAATTATTCTTCTTCTTTAATAACTTTAATTTGAGTACCTTTATTTTTAATTGTTGAATTAAATTTTTTTGGTAAAGATTTTAATGTACTAACTCTTTTGTCTAAATTCCTAAGAGTAAAATGTTTATTTTGCTTATTGTAAAATAGAGAAGGTATAGCTTTTATTTTTTCAGTTGTTTTATCATATATTACATCTTTTACCTTTTTTAATTTTTTTTTATCTAAGGCATCTTTTAAAAAATTGGTTAGTAATAGTTTTTCTTCTTCCGACAACTCATTTGTAACCGAGTATTCATCAATAAATTGATTAATTTTTTTTGTTTGTATTGTCTTATTCATTTTGGGCCAATTTTCAGTTTCATTATTTTTTTTTTCATTTTCTAAAAAATAATCTAGACTTGATATGCTATCTTCTGATTTTGTTTCTATTAGAGTCTTTCCATTTAAAAGCATATTTTTATATTTTAAATTCTTTAATTCCATACATTCATTATTTTTTTCAGTCATATATATTATAATATGATTTTAAGTTTAACTTACTTTTTATATATATTTATAATATAAATGGATAATAAGGTAATAGATATTAGTGGTACACATAATCGTTATATGATAAAAAAATATAATATTGATTATGAAAAAAAAATATATAGAACACAAAGTGAAAAATGGAATTTTGATGAAAAATATTATTTACATAGTGTACAATTAAATTTATTAAATAAAAAAGATATAAATCTTATTGAAAATGAAAGTGATAAATATATTTGGTCTTTAATGAATAAAGAAATTAATAATAAAATTTCTAGTTATAAACAACAAGATATAACAAAAAAATTATTTGACAAAGAAAAATTTATATCCCAATCAAATATATTAGAAAAAATGAGGGAATGTGAAATGTTATGTTATTATTGTAATATAGAAATATGTATATTATATGAAAAACTGAGAGAAAATAATCAGTGGACAGTAGATAGAATAGATAATAATTTTGGTCATAATAATAATAATTATTATATTGCATGTTTAAATTGCAATCTAAAAAGAAGAAGACAAAATGACCAAAAATTTAAATTTACAAAACAACTTACTATAAAAAAAGTGTAATTAAATTAAATAGTTTATAAATAAAAAATGAATTACTTATTATTTAATATCGTTAAAATAATTTATAGTTTATGTAAAGAATGATGAGTGAAAATAAATCAATCCAGTTAGGGTTATGTTGTATCAATACATTTCTTCGAAATCAAAAACCACCTATATATGCATCTAGAAGATTAATTATAAAAACGATTGAAAAAAATGGAATTGATGATTAAAAAATTGCAATATGCGAGTTTAATATTTTCGTTTTAAATAATCGAAAATATTATGGAATGGAAATGGAGTAAAGGAGAACCTTATCAAAAATCTGCACGTCAAAAAACAGTTAAAGAAAATAAGCAGTCTAATGAACCACAAAATCAACAAATACAAGCCTATGATATTTCATTAAATCACGATGAAAATAGCTGGGAATTAATGAATACAGTACAACAATTTTCTCCTGAAGAATTTAAAATTACAAACAAGCGTGAACAATTAGATGAAAAAATAGCAGATCGACACTTAGTACAACAGTGTGGTTATAATCCTTTTATGAATAATGATAATTACGTGAACGATATAACTATACGTGATCAATTTTTATTGCCACAAAATACAAATCAAGGTGAAGATAAAGAAATTAATGAGCGCTGTTAAGGCACATAGTATTTAGCAATCTATTAACAAAATATGCCAATAATGTATTGAATAATATAGCTACAGAATTTGCTATAAACATAGAATCTATTTTCTTTTTATTATAAATCATAGATACAATTATACTAATAATTGCTAATACAAATGCAACTAGAAAGAATATACTTAGTAAATAAAAATAAAGACACCATTCTTTCCCTAAAGGACCAAAATAATTTCGCATAAAATCGTCCATATTTATATATATATATATATAGTTAAAAAAATTTATATAAATAATTATTATTACTTAAATACTTATCAAAATTAATTTAATATGAGTGCTTCGCTACATTACTCAACACAAAATGAATTATTATTGAATAATTTATTATTATTTTATAAAAATTCAGAATATATTGATACTATGTTAAAAATTATAACAGGTGAATCTAAGATTTCGCTTAGAATAGTAGATTGGTTTGCAACTAATTATGCAAAAAAAAATTATACATTATATGATATATCTAATAGTTATGGTGTCCAACGTTTTAAAGTTTATTTTGATTATAAATTAAAATTAAAAGCATATAGTAAAAAACGATTTGATCCTTTTTGTAGATGGGACAGAATAAGTATTCCATATAAAAACGATAATTCAATTGAAACTACAATTGGACAATTAAATTTTTTTAAATGGGCAATCGAAAATAAGGTTATTGATTATATAAATGAAAATTATAATGATATTGAAAAAGATATGAATAATAGAAATAGTACATCAAAAAGGAAAGATATAGATAATAAACAACGTAGGAAAAAAAGGGAAGAATTATCAATATCAGCGACAAAAAGTATAAAAAAAGAAGAAATTGAAATTACAGTTACATTTGACTGAATTAATATATGTAAAAAAAATATAATTTAAATGTTAATATTTGATATATTAAATGGGAAATACTCAATCATCAATTAGAAAAGTAAATTTTGAAGATATAAAATATTCCATTTCCAATTCATCTAATTATATTTTAATTAATACTCTACCAAGTAATCAACAATCATGTTTAATACTTAATACATTAAATATTAATGATGAAGTAAATTATATAGAAAATTTGATTAATAATCGACAAATTGATAAGTTTATAATTATTTATGGTTTAAATTCAAATGATGATTCAGTCATTAAAAAATATCATCAATTGTTAGGATTGCGTTTCATAAATGTATATATTTATTCAGGTGGATTATTTGAATGGTTATTACTTCAAGATATATATGGAGATGATGAATTTCCTACAAATGATAAAGAACTTGATATATTGAAATTTAAACCTGCTAAAGCATTAAATAATCATCTTTTACAATATTAATTTTCTTAACATATTTATATTTTCTTTTGCTATTAAATCTAGTTCTACTGCCTTCTTCTTTGAATAATCAGATATAAATAAATCATCTTCAATATATTTTCCCATTCTTGTGTTATAAAGTTCAATAGCTCTTTTAACTGCATCTACATAGGAATTATTTTCTTTAATCATTCCATATATTATACATCTATTAATATCATATCCTGCTAATAAATCTGCCTCTCTTACAATATGGTATGCATCGGTATATTCAACTAAATTAGGATAACCAAATTTTTTTACTTTAGAATATGATATACTTGAGATAATTTCTGCAACTTTATTATTTTCCTCTTCATTTAAGTGATTTGATAACAATTTTTTAATGTTTAATATTTGGTTTTCTTCGACGACATATTTTTTATCGCACATATCATGTAAAATAGCTGAAGCTGAAATAATATTATGATGGTCATATAATTTGTGATAAATAGATATTATTTGCATAATTAAATACATCCATGCTATGCTTTAAAGCATGAGATTCATCTATATGTAGATTTTTGCTACAAATGATTACATAATTAAATGCAATATTAATTATTTTACACCTTTTCTCATTTCAAACGCCCATTTTATATTATAAATTGTATATTATCAAATATAATATTACATCCTTGCCATCCTGCTCTTTTAGCAGTTGTAGATAATGGTTTCCTTGGTATAATACAATTTAAATTTATATTTTCATATTTAATATATAAAATATTTATAATTTTATAAGATTTTTTTTCATATAAAATAATTAAATAATCTATTTGTTCGTTAATATTTTTTAATGTTGTAGAATATTCACCCCCAATTGTCTTGAATATATCTTTATTTTTAATATTATTAACTTGTTTTTGAGTAGCACTTTTTGCTTTTATTTGAAATTTTTGACTACAACTAATACAAATTAAATCTTTTGATGTTTCATTTGTTTTATATTTTTTAAAATTGTTATCATTACATCTAACACACTTTATATTATTTTTTATATAGTATTCACACGCCTCACCAACTATTCTACTTTCACTTTTCCAATTATTATTTTCTTTAACTTGTGATACGAGTTCAATTAATTCCATATTATTTATAATATACTAATATTATTAATATTATTTGTTTCAATTTTATATTAAAATAATGGGCGTTTGAAATGAGAAAAGGTGTAAAACTTAATTCAGATAAAGATTTCATATTCCTTTATAAATTTATGAATTTATTTTTAAATGTTATCAATATATATATAAATATATGGATAACATTTTGTTAATTAGCTATGTAAGTAATATTTATTCTAGATTGAGTTATTTAGATCCGATTGAGTTTAATATATATTACAGTAATATATTTTCATCAAATAATACTTATTTATATCCGCTACTTTCATTATTGAAATCAGATAAGCGTAATTTAGATACAATATACATAGATAAATTACAATATATCAATAAATTTATAAATGGAATATTGTATTCAAAGCAAACATTAATAAAATATAAAGATTATAAATTTTTTTCAATTTCTAATTCTAATTATAGTACTACCTTTATTACTGCAAATAAATTAATGAATACAATTACTATATCGTTTAGAGGAACATATTCCCTGAAGAGTGGATTATCATATGCTAAATTGTCGTCTATTAAACCATATATATTATGTAAAAAAGAAGGTGTATTAGAAGGTATATTTAAAATTGTAAATGAAATATATAATACTATTATTGAATCAATTGATAATTTGAAATCAAAATTTTTAATGATGGACCCCACAATAGTTACTACTGGACATTCATTAGGAGGTGCATGTGCAACAATATTTTCTTATTTATATCAATTAAATAAAAAAAAAAAAATATATTGCATAACTTTTGGAGCACCACGTGTATTTAATTACGAATTAATTAAAATATATAATTCATATATTTTAAAAAATAAAATTATTTTTTATAGATACGTTACAAATGGGGATCCTTTTGCAACATTACCACCAAATATTAAAAATTTAACTACAACAACTTTTTTCCATCCTGACGATCATAATTCAAAATTAGAAAATGTTGCTTACAGATGCAATTTTAAAACAAAAAAAACTAGATGCAGTTTAAAATCAAAAACAAAAAAACGTAAATTAAATACAAAATATCATGGAAATTATTTGGGTATTTCATATAAAAACGCAGCAAATAATCTAAAAGATTTGAATAAAGAGATAAAAAGAAATAAATATAATGAAACAATTGTTAGATTATGTGAGAGTAAAGGTAAAAATATAGAATGTGTATTTTATAATCAAGAGTATTTAAAACGAGAGGATTTTGAAAATAAAACTAAAATAAAAAAAATTATAATTAAATTAAGTAAACAAATAAAAAGTTATCTAGTAGGTGATATTTTTATGAATAAAAAACAATTTTCATATCTAATTAATAATATGAGATCTATGGATACAAATTTATTATCTACTGAAAATTATACCATTCCTTTAATAAATCAAACTCCAAATAAAATTATAGATTGTCAAAATCAAAAATAAATTCGATTAATTGATTTAGTCTTAAATAATTAGATTTATTATCAATATTTCCGTCATATATATATATGTCTTCGGTAGAAATTGTTCTAATATAATGATTTAATAAACTATTATGATATTTGTGACAATTGTTTAAATAATCGATTGAAATATTCGATTCACCCGATCGGGATCGAATGCCAATTCTTTTTAAACAAATATTTGGTTCAGTATTCACGTATATTACTTTATGAACAATAGGAACTTCATCAATAAATGAATCAAACCATTTTAAATAAATAGAATAATCCACTTTGCGTATTTTTTTATCATCATATAACATTTGTGCAAATACATATCTATCAGTATACAAACTTCTTTCAGTTATAATAATTGAATTAACATTTTCATTTAATGCCTTTTTTAAATTATTTAATCGTGAGATATAAGCCATCATTTGAAATGAAAAGCTATAATCTTGAGGAGTTTCGTAAAATAATTTTATTATAGAATCATTATTATCATCTACTATTTCTTCCCATTCATTCACCGGCTCTTTTAAAAAAACTAATTTTCTTAATTTATTGTCTAATTTAAGAAGAGGTAGTTGCTCAATTATTGTTGATTTACCAGAGCCTATATTTCCTTCAATAGAAATGATTGTATTATTATTGATTGATTTCATTATTAATTATATATAGTTTTAATAGTAATTAATATTTAAATTCAATTTTTTTAATTATTTAATTATAAACAAATAGTATAAAATAATAAATAAAAAAATTGATATTAAATGTTATCTAATTATAATTAGTATATATAATTAACATGGATCTTAATCAACGTAAACTAATTAAAGCTGAATGGAATTCAATTGAAGTTCCGGTTTCAGAATCAGAACTTCAAATATTAAATTTATTAAAAGAAGGATTTAATAATATAAATATTAAAAAAAATTATACATTATCAATAATTAACTATTTAAAATTAGATTCTACTATAAAAATTCATGATTTTATCTTTATAAAATATTTGAAAGATAGATGCGATAAATTACAAAAAGAGATTAAGAAACTCAAACCAGATTATAATATTATTAAATTAAATATTACAACTAAACTTAATTCTGCTGATAAAATTCGTATTGAAAAGAATGATACACAAAATATAATAGATAAATCAGATTTGTATGAAAATGTACTATTATATCATTTAAATAAATTTATTAAATATTTTAAAAAAGAAAAAAAATCGTCATTTACATTTCATTATTATACTATTTATAAACTTATTGATAATACTGTTACAGATATAAATAATCATATAATATCTTTAATTAGAGATATAATTAGACTTTTTGCAACTGATATTTCATTTAAAACTATAATTCAAAATGCAGATCAAATTATCGAAAAAAATAAAAATTTGCTAAAATATAATGACATATCGTTGTATGATCATCAAAAGCATATATTTTCTCAAATTAGACAACCTGGATCAAAATTGATACTTTATATGGCTCCTACTGGAACAGGTAAAACTTTGACTCCATTAGCATTATCTGAAGAATATAAAGTGATATTTGTTTGTGCGGCTCGTCATGTTGGATTAGCTTTGGCAAAGTCAGCTATATCTATTAATAAAAAAGTTGCTTTTGCGTTTGGATGTGAAAGTGCTGATGATATAAGATTACATTATTTTTCAGCTAAAGAATATGTTAAAAATAAAAAAAGTGGTGGTATTGGAAAAGTCGATAATTCAGTTGGTGATAATGTTGAAATAATGATTTGTGATATAAAATCTTATTTATATGCTATGTTTTATATGAGGTCATTTAATATGGATGAAAATAATAATTACATGGATGATAAAATCATTACATATTGGGATGAACCTACCATTACACTTGATTATGAAAATCATGAATTTCATGAAATAATAAAGAAGAATTGGACCGAAAATTTGATTCCTAATATTGTTCTATCTTCAGCTACTCTTCCAAAGCCAGATGAGATAACAGAGACTATATCTGATTTTAGAAATAAATTTCCGGATGCACAAATTATTGGTATTAATAGTTATGATTGTAAAAAATCCATACCAATTGTAAATGAACAAGGATATATTGAAGTACCACATTATATGAACGAAGATTATGATATAATTACTGAAATTGCAAATTTCTGTAGTAAAAACTTAACATTATTAAGGTACTTTGATTTGAAAGAAACATGTGATTTCATTATTTTTATGAATGAAAATAATTATATGAGTAATCGTTATTTAATTTCTAATCAATTTGAAACACTTGATGATTTAAATATGCAAAATATTAAAAAATATTATTTGGATGTATTACGTAATGTATATCGTGGTACATGGGGTGCTGTATATACTCACTTTAAAATTAATAGAAAGCCACGTTTAAAATTAAACGATAAAATTGATAGTAATGGAAATAAAATTTTCAAATCAAATAGTATAGGTCCTGGAAGTAATGATAAATCTAGTAGTGTTTCTCAATCGTTAGAAGGAAAAGAAATATTACGCATTCAAAGTGAAAATATAATTTCTCAAAATATTCAACAAAAAAATGTTGGTGTTTATGTTGCTACAAAAGATGCTTATTCATTAACTGATGGACCAACAATATTTATATCCAACGATGTAGAAAAAATAGGTAAATTTTGTATTCAACAAGCAAATATTCCAAGTGTTGTTATGGACGATTTAATGGATAGAATAAAATTTAATAATAAATTGAATTCTGAAATAAATACAAAAGAAGAGAAAATAGATTATCTTAAGGAAGAATCAGAAAAAATTATAAAAAATACTGTTGATACAAAACATAACTCTCATAAGATTCAAGGTCGTAATAAGTCTACAAAAGATATACGTATGAATAATAGAAATGATGATGTTAATGAATCTGCTAGTGAATTGACGCAACTTACAACAGAAATTAATAATTTGCGTTTATTAATAAAGACGGTTTCTTTGAATGATGTATTTATACCAAATAAAACTAATCATATCAATAAATGGGCGCCTGATTTTTATGAAAACTCTGCATTTACCAGTAATATAGATGAAACACTTGTAAATGAAATAATGTTATTACATGGTGTTAATGACTCATGGAAAGTATTATTGATGATGGGTATTGGAGTGTTTATGATTCATTCTAATCAAAAATACACAGAAATTATGAAAACTTTAGCTGATCAACAAAAATTATACATGATTATTGCGTCAAGTGATTACATTTATGGAACCAATTATCAGTTTTGCCATGGATATCTTAGCAAAGATTTAGATCTATCTCAAGAAAAAATTATACAAGCATTAGGTAGAATTGGACGTAATAATATACAACAAGAATATTCTGTACGATTTAGAGATAATAAGCACATATATAAATTATTTATGAATTGTGACAACTTAAAACCTGAAGTCAAAAATATGAACCTATTATTCAATAGTAATAATATAAGCTGGAATGGAGAACGTTATATTGAATGTGAGTAGTTAAAATTTTAATTTAACTCGTCGTACATTAAATATATAATAAACTAAAAATTTATTTTGGTTTATAAACATATTATATAATATTTAATATATTTATGATTGATTTACAAAAAAAAAATTTGAACATAACAATTCATAAAAACGACTTTTTAAATTTCAATTATAACTACACGGTTAATATTTCAGATAAAATTACACTTAATAATTTGAAAAATAGTTTTTATTTAAGAATTTTTTTTTCAATCAAAGATTTTAGTGAATGTAATATCAGTTTAAACGATGATATATGTGATTATGAACAATCAATATTTAAAACATTAATGGATGTTATAGAAATAAATAAAATTGAAGATGAAATAATAAGATCTGATATTGAACTAATAGACCAAAATACTAATAAAGAAGAAGAAGAAGAAGAAGAAGAAGAATTTATTACAAATGAAACAGTTGAAGATAAAAATTTTGTAATAAAGAATGTATTATTTAGAAATACTTTTTTTGGAAGGCAAGAAATTTCACATGTTTCTCCTGATCTTGAAATGGAAAATATTTCTAATAAAATAAAAAATGATAATATAGAAAATAAAAATGATAATAAGCAATTAGAATCAATTAACAATAATCTTCATGATGAGACAGATGAAAAATATATAAGATGCGATGAAAAACTAACTCTTACTTTAAATCAACAAGATTATAAATTAGTAGTTGATAGTAATATAAAAAACTTAGATTTTTTTATTACAGATTCTAATATTGCAACTATTACTATCGATGGTATTTTAAACCCGTTGACTTATGGAATGACAACAATAACAATACAAAGTTATACATATAAAAAAATAGTTATATTAAAGATATTAAAAAAACAGAATCTAACGTTTTATGATGTTCCAGAAGAGGACTTCTCATCCACATTTATTTTATTTAAATCAAAAATAGATTCTTTTTTACCAATTATGTATTATTCAAGTGATGCAAATATAATATTTATAAATGAAGATAAGGGGTATATAAGAAATTCAGGTGAAGTAGAAATAATAGCATATAATGAAGGTAATGATGAGTATGAATCAATTGAAGAATCACAATTACTAAATATAAATCCAATTATAAAAAATATATCAAATGATTGTAGTGTTAATATGGGTGAGTCACTTTTATTAAGTGCGGAATTAGAAACTGGAGTTAAATTCAAGAAAATCTATTGGTATTTAAATGATCAAAAATTATTAACTCATAATTTTCAAACTTTATTAATTAGTGATGTTAATAAAAAGAATGAAGGAAAATATAAAGTTGAAATACAAACAGATACAAGATCAGAGAAAAGCAATTATATAAATGTAACTGTATTAGACAAAACTAAAAATAAAAAAAAAAATAAAGTTAATGACGCTAATAATAATAAAGTTAAAGAAAATGATCCAAATGAAATAAAATTAATATCTAGAGATATTGAAACTTTATCTATGGAGAACTTTTATAAGAAGTTAATGTATAATAATAATCAATCACAAAATAATTATATTGCTGTTTATAACATGATTTATAATGATATGTTTAATAAATTACATACACAGTTATATGATTATACAAGTATACAAATAAATAAGCTTATTTTATTAGTTTATGAAGAAACAGATTTAGAAGACCAAATAATATTTTTTGATATAAATACGTCTAAGGTAAATAAACTTAATTTAACAAATAATGAATTTATGACTAGTAGCGCATCTAAAATTTATAATATTTTATATAATAATTTTTACGATTCAATTTATCAATATTTATCTAATAGAATATTTTATAAATTAATTCAGCGTGTTATAAATTATAAATTTAAAATAAAAATACCAACAAATCAAAGTGAAAATATGCCAATTCTTACTTTAAATAAAGAAAGTCAGGTTTATAAAATATATATGCAATTAATTAGTCAGTTATATAAATCACTTAGTATTTCCATATTGAAAACTGTTTATAAAGATATAATTATTTCACGTAAAAAAGAAATAAAAATAATAATGGGTAGAAATTCTTCTATTGATTATAAAGTGGATACACATGAAAAAATAGAAAGAACAATTGAGAAAGAAGATATATATACCAAAAGAGAATCAAAAATAAATAGTGGGAATAAAGGGTTACTCCCTAATTATGTAAATACATCTAAAGATGCCTTTAATGATTTAAATAATATAGATGTATTGCGTAGGACAATTGATGCCGAAAGTAAAAGTATTAATGTGTTTGATAAATATGAATATAATAATGATTCAGAAAAGTTAAATATGTTATCTAAAGTAGATAAACTATTATATGGAAAAAAGTAAATTAAATAATTAAAATTCATATTATAATTTTATAAAATGAATTATGATGTAATAAATTATAAAAGTAAATTAATTTGAGTATGCTAAACCTCCCATACCACTCATGATTCTTAATACGTTATAATTTGTAGCATAGACACGAACCTTAGCAGTCTTGGTACCTTCAACAGTTGCGTTGGAAAGAACAAGTTGTAAAGTTGCGTTATCAATTCTGGAGAAGTTACAAGTTCCAGAAGGTTGATGTTCCTCAGGTCGTAGAGCGAATGAGTAAACATTAATACCTTCATCTGGGTTTCTAGTATGTGCTTGGTAAGGTTGAACCCATGAGAAGTAAGAACCTTCACGCTCAGAGAATCTATCTTGTCCATTAAGTTGTAATTTAGCAGTAACAACAGGGTTTTGTCCCCAACAGTGCATGTCAAGAGAAGTTTCAGATAAAACAAATGTTCCAGCATCAGATACACCAGAGTTATCCAAATGAGATCCACGCTCGTTTAATAGAGCAGCAACATCTGGGGATAGACCGGTGGTATCAAGAGGAACTGAAGGACCTCCCATATTAGGTTCGTTGTATGGATTAGATGGTCCATGCCAGTATCCGGTGAAGTTATCATCAGGGATATAATCAAGAGCACCAGCATCTTGGAACAATCCACGAGCATCAATATAAGCTCTGGAATCAGCTGCAACTGATTGTGGTCCACCAAATGCATGAATTGCGTTAGGAAGAGCATCAACAGCATCAGTATAGTTAAATGGTTGAGCACCAAGAACCTTGAAAAGAAGAGCATCACATGTTAAAGAAGAACAGTAATCAACGTTTTGATCAGGTTGGACAACCCAGATAATTTCTTTTACAGGGTGGTTGAAATTCAATTTAATTTTGTTACTTGATGAACCAACAGACTCATCACCAGTAAATTGAAGTTGAGTAATTAAGTATTCATGAGGATTTTGAGCCATTCTTCTACGTTCATCTGTATCTAAGAAAACATAGTCTACATAGATAGATGCAGCAACTAAAGACTGGTTATAAGCGATGGTAGCAGGTACTGGTCTACCAACATTATATTGACCCTCAGCACCAGCCCATGGATTTTGATTACAGTTAAGTGTGGTAACGGCCCATAAACATTCGTCAATAGGTCTAATATCAAGATTAATTTTAACTTCGTGGTATTGAAGAGCAATTAATGGTAAAGCAAGTCCAGGGTTGGTACAAAACCAGAATTGAAGTGGTATATAAAGAGTAGTTTCTGGTAAAGCATTTCTTGGAGCACAAACTTGTCTAGGAGCTAAAGAATCACAAGGACTCTCAACATCAGAGAAAGAAGGGTCAGTAATAAAAGTTAGCTGAGTAGTATTACCAATCATCTTAAAATATCCTCTCATTTGTTCGGAAGTCATAGTTAATTGATTCCAAATGTGCATCCAATCACCATATTGGCGATCGATTCTTTGGCCTCCAATTTCGACCTCAACTTGTGCAACTATTTGTTCTCCAGGGAAATCTAACCAACGTGCATAAACACCGGTATTTTGTCCTGTAGTATAGTTACCTAGACCCATAAGTTGATTAATTTCTGGTAAAGTTACTTGTAAATAGGTTCTGTAAGCAAGATCACCATTTCTACTAATAACACATTGTACTCTGCGTCCAAAATCAGCTTGACCATTAAAAGTTTGTTCAATAGATTCCATAGCAAAGTTAGTATATCGTCTATAGGTTACCTTCCAAAAAGTAATTTGTGGGTTTCCTGTTAAATAAACATCTTGTGCGCCATAAGCTACGAGTTGCATTAATCCGCCTCCCATTTTATATTATTGCTAAAGAAAAAAAAATCAAAATTTAAATTTAATTACGTATAATTAAATTTAAAGCAGATATTTGTTATTATTATTTTTTTTTTAAACTCATATTTGCTGTAACAAAATCTGTTAAATATGAATCATTATAAACTTCTTTTTTATTTTCATGTTTTTTAGTTAAAATATATGACTTTTTATCACGTTTTATAGTCCATCCGTCATCTAAAGAGTTATATAAAAAAATCATTTTTTGCAATAATATATTGTCAATATCTAAATTATTATCTAGATTTATATTTTTAACTGTTTTATCCATAAATTATAAAAATATAACATATTATTTAAATAAACTATTTTAATTAATTAAAGATTTAAAAAATAACATTTATGTTTAATAATGGTAATTTTTAAACCTAAATCTACAAAAAATTTAAAATACAATAAAAAAAATTTAATTACTTTAGATAGTAAACATAGTGAATTTTTGAATGAATTTTCTAAAGATGAAAAAGAGAGAATACCTCAGTTGAAATATAAAAGACAAGAATTAAAAAATAAAATGAAAGATAAAAATCCTATTGAGGAAATTCTTGATATAAAAGATAAAATATTATTGATTAATAATGAAATAAAGTATCTAAAGTCTAAACAAAAGGAATATTTTTTAGATAATTCAAAAATAATATTTGAATATTTTGAATCAAAAAAAAATATTTCAAATTCTTCAGTTATTTCTACAAATAGTAGTAAAAATAATATAGTAAATAGTTTTTTTAAAATAGATAATACTAATAAAGATGATCAACTTAGTAGTAATAATCTAGTAAATGAATATCTATGTAATATTGATGATAATTTTATAGATATAAATTCATATCTGAATAAATCAGATATATGTAAATATTGTAATTCAGGAGAATTAGTTCCTATTGAAGATGAAGGGATATTAATTTGCAATAGCTGTTCTAGACATATACCATATTTAATTGAAAGTGAAAAGCCATCATATAAAGAGCCTCCAAAAGAAGTATGTTTTTATGCATATAAAAGAATAAATCATTTTAAAGAAATATTAGCCCAATTTCAAGGGAAAGAAACTACCCAAATTCCAGATATAGTTATTGAAAATATTAAATTACAAATTAAAAAAGAACGAATTGAATTATCTGAAATTTCCAATCAAAAAACTAAAGAAATATTAAAAAAATTAGGTTACAATAAATATTACGAACATATTCAATTTATTAAAGATAAGTTAGGAATTAAGCCTCCTGTTATGTCACCTGAGTTAGAGGAAACCATGTGTAATTTGTTTATGGAATTACAGTCGCCTTATTCAAAATTTTGTCCAGATGACAGAGTTAATTTTCTTAATTATTATTATACAGCTTATAAATTATGCGAATTATTAGGCGAAGATCACTACTTAGAATTTTTTCCTATGTTAAAAGATCGTGAAAAAAGAATTGAACAAGATAATATATGGAAAAATATATGTGAAGAATTAAATTGGGAATTTATACCCACAATTTAATTAAAATAATTATGGTTTATAAGGAAATAATTTTGTTAGATTAGTATTATAAACTGAAAAATTAGGTTCATTACAATTTGACCCATATCCAGTACAATTC
>Ga0209711_10000287_pt1 | contig 52030 bp, 40 predicted proteins | sample ArcticOcean_MG_C_7_FD_187441 | JGI IMG/M metagenome (GOLD analysis project Ga0209711, IMG submission 187441) | Marine microbial communities from western Arctic Ocean - ArcticOcean_MG_CB11_88 (SPAdes) (version 2) | ecosystem: Environmental > Aquatic > Marine > Oceanic | place: Arctic Ocean... | reverse complement strand
AGTAAAACCTAGAGAATAGTCAATTTTGTTTGGATTACGTGGCATCCCTTCATCATAAAGCACCTGTATACAGCGTACAAGCCTAAATTGACACTATATGATGTTTGTCCCGAATGTAAAAGCCCTGGTGATTTCATGTTTAAATCTTCATTGATTTAGATAAATACCCTGATCATCATCGCTATTTTTGTATATAAAACAGATTTTATTATTTTATTTTTCCATCAAAAGTAATATACTCTACCTTAAGTGCGTATTATTTATGTAAGATAGGCTCCAATTAAATCATCTTTTTCAGCTAATCAAAAACATGTCAGAATTACCAGAAAAGCAACACCACGCTCCCTTACCAGATTCTTTACGTAAGCAACTTGAGAGTTTCAAAAATCACCTCTGGCGCATTAAGATCGCTGAGGCCATCCTCGCGGGTTTACTTGGACTGCTAGTTTCCTTTGCGCTGGTGTTTGCACTCGATCGCATCTGGGAAATACCGCCGCTAGTGAGACTAGTCATCTTACTTGCTGGAGTTTCATTATCTGCTGTTTTTGCCCCACTGTGGATCAACCGCTGGGTATTCAAACACCGCAAAGAAAACCAACTTGCACGTCTCATCTCAAAACATTATCCCAATCTAGGCGACCGCCTCCTAGGAGTGGTAGAGCTTCAAGATCAGCAAGAAAGCCAGACCGCACTATCACCTGAACTCCGTGAGGCCGCAATGATCGCTGTAGCGCATGATGCCCAGGGCAGAGATCTCGGCCTAGCTCTCTCCTCTAGCTGGATGCGCAAACTCGCTCTTGGGTTTGGGGTCATCGCACTAATCGCTGGCGGGGCATTCATTACCTACCCCAGCGCTGGAAAAAACGCTCTAGCACGCTGGTTCATGCCGCTTTCAGACACCAAGCGCTTCACTTTCACGAAAGCGGATCTATCTGGAGTCCCCCAGCCTCTCTATGTCCCAATTGGCGAGAAGTTCACGATCCCCATAAAGCTTAGAGATGATACTGAGGAACAACCAGAGTTCGCCACAGCGCGCTACGGCAATAGTAACTGGAAAGACTACCAGTATAAATATGGTCTCTACTCGCTAGAATTTTCCGGTAAAAGAAAAAAATCTATCGTGGAGCTAAAGCTTGGTGATGCAAACCATAATCTTGATGTCCGCCCGATCCCGCGCCCTAAAATAAGAGCCTTTCATCAGGAGCTGACCTACCCGGAGTATCTCCAGCGCAAACCTTTGACAAGTGAGCTGGGATCTACTCAGACTGAAATCCTTGAAGGTAGCGAGGTAATCATCACCATCACAGCTGACCGTGAGCTTAGTTTAGCGAATACTGAATCAGCTACGTTCTTGCCATACATGGAAGTAATCGATGCCGAGGAAGCTGAGATTCAGGGTGTCGATCCTGACGCGAGACCTGTCGCTGAAGCCCTCGATGTGAGACATAAAATTTCTGGTGACTCTATCATCACAGAACCGATAGAGATTAACAAAGGCACCATCACGCTCCCCATCTCATGGGTAGACAAGCATGGCATGAAGGGTCTTGCATCAGCAGAGTTCACGATCAATTCCCTGCCAGACACTCCACCTAGCACCTACACACAAGGCATCGCTAAACAGAAATTCATGCTTTTCAATGAGGTCTTAGAATTTGAAATGTCTGCGGAAGATAACTACGGCATTAGGTCTGCTGGAGTAGAGTGGACTGGCGAGTTCACCATCCCATCTGCTGGGACTCCATCCGCCGGAGACATCACACTGCTCCGGGGAGACCCCTACATGACAAATGGCATCAAGCCCATTCTTATCGACTTCCAGAAACGCGGCATCAAGCCACAGAAACTCGTGATCAGAACCTGGGTAGAGGACTATAATCCCGCAACCCTTAGAGTATTCTCTGAGCCGATCGAAGTGTTCGTCCTCAGCGAATCTGAGCATGCTAGTTACGTGCAGGAGCTCATGGATGATACCATTGCTAAGCTGGAAGACGCTATGCGCACTGAGCAACAAAATTTAGACGAGAACAAACGGATCGAAAAAGATCTGAAGGATCCTAAGAAGGCCGCCGAAGCGAAAGACAAACTCCCTGAGCAACAAAACAAAGAGCTCGATAACAACGAAGAGATCAAGAAACTCGCCAAAGAATTAAAGGAAACATTTAAGGAAGCGGCTAAAAACAAATCAATCGAGACCAAGACTCTGAAAGAAATGGCTGATGCAATGAAGAGTATGCAGGAAATGGCTGATAAGGACATGCCTGAAATCGCTGGTGACCTCGATCAAGCACAGGACAAGAAAAACTCTGAAGAGAAAACCAAGGAAGACTTAAAAAAGGCGATTGAGAAACAAGAGAAATTACTCGATAAAATGAAAGAGACCGCCGAGAAAGCCGAGAAAGCAAAAGAGACACTAGAGGCAGGCACCTTTGTGAATCGACTCAAACAAGCGGCAACTGACGAAGAAAGTATCGCTCAATCGATCATCTCTGATGCCAACGATATTTTAGGTCTTCACTATGGTGAGCTAGACCCTGTCTTCAAACGACTGGTCCAATCACTTTTCCTCCAGCAGGAGCAAACAACTTCAGATGTCCGCTGGATCCAAGAAGACCTTTCCTTCTTCCACGCACGCACCCAAAAGCCTGAGCACAAAAACATACTCGAGAAAATGAAAGAGGCGAAGATCACTGATATACTGACAGCGATTGAAAAAGAAATAGAACTTCAGCGCACTGGAAATGCAATACGTGAGACAATGGAAAGCGCCAAAAAACTCCGTGATTGGGCTAAAGAACTAGAGGGTTCCAAAGAACAGGCTGATGGCGGTGATGGTGGAGGCGGCGGCGGTGGTGGTGGCAGCTCGGAAGATAAAGACTTCGAGTTCATGTTGAAAGTCATGAGGATGATTCAATCGGAGCAACGCCTTCGTTCAAAGACAAGAGCACTAGAGCAAACAAGGCGTGATGTCACAGATCCAAATGCAAGCACAGGTCAGCCCAGGGCAGTAGTGCCAAACTAAGCGGCATAATACATTAATCTCTCAACAAAAAATTTATGAAAACGACACTATTAATATCAACGCTAACAGCATTATCTATGAGTATGCTCAGTGCTAGTGAGTCATTTAGGGAAGATCTTAAAAAGAACCAAGATAAGACCCAAAAGCCGGCAACCAAAGCGGAGGACGTTCTAAAGGATCACTCAAAGGAAAGCATCAAGACAGCCAACGAACAAGATGAACTATCTGCAGATGTTCAAGACCTGATTCAAGAGCAAACAGACCCTATGGTAGTAAAACTTCTCGACGAAGCTGAAAACCTTATGGGAGAGGCTACCGAAAGACTTGAAAATAAGAAGACTGGTGGTGCAACGATCGCCATCGAAACCGAAATCATTGAGAAAATCTATGCCGCTGCCAAGCAAAAGCAAAAAAGTAAACAGAAAGGCGAAGAAAAAGGAGAAGAAGAAGGTAAAGATCCCATGCTTGAAATGATGGAAGGAATGATGGGTGAAGGTGAAGGTGAGGGAAAAGGTGAAGGTGAAGGTGAAGGTGAGGGAAAAGGCGAAGGTGAAGGTGAAGGTGAGGGAAAAGGCGAAGGTGAAGGCGAATCTGGCGGAGAAGGCTCAGAAGGAGATTCTGATAAAGCCAACGACAAGACCTCTGGTAACGCAGATAACACCAAAGAAGAACGCCGCGTTCCTAAGAGCACCTCTGCTCATAGTAAAAGTCTACCTAGAGAAGAGCAACGCGCACTCGACGCATACAATAAATCAACGAAATAATGATCAAATCTATCGCTAAATCAACCATTAAACACACTGCTGTAGTCGCTATCTCAGCTAGCCTATTTCTCGTGAGTAGCCACTCAGCAGATGCTCAGGGGCTAGGTCGTAGGAATGTAGATGTGGTTCCAGCTAACGTCGAAATATCCTACAAGAAGGGCTTGAAGTTCCTTGCTAAAATGCAGTCAAGTGATGGCTCATTTAGCAATGACAGAAGCCGCTATGGTGCCCAGCCCGGTGTTGCCGGGATTTGCGTGCTCGCATTTCTCGCCCATGGCGAAGACGCTGAATTCGGCCCCTACGCCAAGAATATCAAAAAAGGGATCGATTTCATTCTCAAACAACAAAACAAAAATGGCTACATCGGGACGAGTATGTACAATCATGGTTTCGCCACCCTCGCACTCGCAGAGGCCTACGGCATGGTCAATGATGATAGACTCGCTAGTGCACTTAAGAAATCTGTCGCCCTGCTCACCTCATCCCAGGATCGAAACCCTAAAGGTGCTTGGCGATATAGCCCTGAGGATATGACAGCTGATACGACCGTCGCTGGCTGCCAGCTAGTGGCATTACTTGCTGCTCGTAATGCTGGGATACCTGTTCCAAATAAGAATATCGATAAAGCTCTAAAATATCTGGCTAGTTGTCGCGCATCTAATGGTGGCTATGGTTACACCTCTAAATCTGGGGGCAAAAGCACGCTTACCGCAATCGGCTCACTCTGCATGTCATTGGCTAAGAAAAAGGATGAGAAGTCATTTGATACCGTTACTCGGTATCTCACTAGTCGTAGTGAAAGCGGTGGACACCACTATTTGTTCTACCACGAATACTACATGGCTCAGGCTCTTTTCCATGCCAATGAAGAAGAGTGGGAAAAGTGGAATGAAAAGAACTCTAAAGTTATGACAGCCTCACAGAATCCCGATGGCGGTTGGAGCGATCCCAGACTCGGCAGATCTGGTGCTACTGGACTGGCCCTACTATCTATGGCTCTCAACTACCGTTTCCTACCTATTTACGAAAAATAATATGAAATCACTACTTAAGACGCTCTTGTGTTTCCTAATAACCACCCCCGTCCTCCTTGCTGATAATAACGACTTCATCAACTTTGGTAATAATGACACTCTGCACGGGAAATTTATGGGCTTCACCACATCTGGTAAGATCATTTGGAAGAATGATTCGGCTGAGAAGAATATCGCTTTCACCACTCAGGAAGTGCGTAAAATAGTGTTAAATAATGGTCAGAAGACCAAACCATTCACTCACACCAGCTACGTCACCCTCAAGAATTTGGACACTATTCCAGGAAAAATTATTTCACTCACCGAAGACCAACTCACTCTTGAGACTGATTTCGGAGGTGAAATCACCATCCCAAAAAATAAAATATTTGATATTAATATTAACCCGATCGGTGACAAGATAATCTATCGCGGACCCTTTTCTGAGGACGAACCCTGGAAGATAAAATTCCCTACTAAACCAGACACTAAGAGTTTAGCAGAAAAAGAAAAAGAAGATGAGAATCCCTGGAAGTTTCAGAACTTCAGCCTCAAGCACCAGGGAGAACGCAGCTCGATTCTTTTGAAAGCTGAATTCCCTGAAAAATACAGAATCACTTTTAATAGTTATTCATCACAAAATCATTACCCTACGCTCACCATTATGGCTGACCTCACGGTTCCTGAATTTGATGAAGACGACAAAGCACTGCAACAGAACCGTTCTCGATACAGCAACTCGATGGGCAAGTATTTGGGTACATCACTCGTTATCAGACTACACCCTACCAGCTCCAGCCTTACCCATTTTGGCTTTAAAGAGAACGGTGAATTATTCCAAGTTACTGTCTCTAACTTAGTAAGGGGAGTATCCAGAAAAGGATCGAAAACAAAAACATTTTATGATCTGAGAGTCGATAAGAAGGAGGGTCTGATCATGTTCTACGCCGATAAGCGAATAATAGGAAAATGGCAGATCGACTCTCTTGCTGAGCGGGTGCAAGGCTCACACTTTGGCTTCAATATGAAGCACAATAACGTGATTACTACATCAGTGGTCAGTGACATCGTAATCAGCTCCTGGAATGGAGTGCAAGATTCCGCTCTCTCATTAGAAAACGAAACTCGCGATATCGTGATGCTCAATAACGGTACTGACAGATACTCCGGAAAAATCATCGCGATTGCAGACTCTGCGATCGATCTGAAGTCCACCTACGCTGAGCTAACGATCCCTCAGGATCAAGTCAGCTCCATCACCTTCTCGAGAAAGAAATCAGAAATACCTGAATTACGAGAGAAACAAGATGTGGCTATCCGTTTCTACGGCACGGGTAGAATCACTGGTATACTCACTATTGCTGATGACGATTCAATTTTCTTAGAATCTAAGATCCTCGGAAAAATAAAGATCAAGTCTGAATTCATCACCTCATTTGAGTTTATAAATATGGATCACGCCTACGAAATATTCCAATAACCTGCTAACTTCCTCTACCCCTTAAGTTAAACAATTACCCCACAAAATGCTCACTCACTTTCTTTTACCACTTGTCTCATTAAGTATCGCTCTCTCTATTAACCCATTAGTTTCTGCGGCAGATTCTGTCATCCTAAAAAATGGTAATTCACTATCAGGAAAGTTAATAGACAGTGACACATCTGGCATCCTAACTCTCAACCATCCTGATACAAAGCAGCCTATCAAAATCAGAGAGACCTCTGTTGAACGAATCGTATTTGATGCTGTTGATAGCAAGAATAGTATTCTAACAGAAAGCATCAAGCTTCTCAATGGAGACCATTTCCCATGCACGATCACTGAGTTAAATAATAAAACAATATCCTTCCAATCGGAGTTGCTAGGTAACCACACCATCGCTAGAGATAAGGTTTCTCAAATACAATTTAATACTAAAGCGAATAAAACTCTCTACGCTGGTCCAGGCGATGACCTAAGACAGTGGACCACTTCTACCGAAGACTGGAAACTCAAAAGTGGTAAGCTTCGTGTATTTAAAAGATCTGACGCAGCAAAAATGATCTCTAACCTAACAGAAAACTATATACTAGAATTCAAGACATCTTGGGAACAAACAGCTCCGCACCTACGCGTATGCTTCTCATCAGACACCAAACCAGCTGACAGGAAGAGCGACTATTACTACATTGATCTGAATTCTCATGGCATCAGTGTTTATCGTAGCAGAAAAGGTAAATACGTCACTCTAACGCAAATCTTAAGGAGCAATGAAATTCATGGTCAATCTACTCTCCACGTGGCTATCCACGTAGATCGCAAGAACCAGAAAATGGCTTTGTATCTCAACGGCAAATTTGCTAAGACTATGACAGACGCCAAAACTGTACCTACAGGAAACTATCTCGTTATCAAAAATTTACAACGTACTGGGCTCCTCACTGAGGTAAGTGATATTAAGATTTCTAGCTGGGCCGGTAAAGTCACTGAGGATATCAAGTCAAAGGCTAAAGCGCTCGCTACGCATGACCTCATTACAGATCTCTCAGGCGGCATCATGACAGGACAGATCATCGGCATATCGCGAACTGCCGATAAGACCAGTCTTAATTTCAAGGCTCCATTTGCTAAGAAAAATTCAACGATACCTAGCACAGCGATCGATCTGCTAGAATTTAAGACTACTGCAGATTCACCTAACTTAGGAGCCCCAAACTATCAGCTGAGCCTAGTTTCTGGCGGTTTAGTCTCATTTTCTAGCTCTCAGATGGAGGATGGCAAACTCACTGTCAATCATCCTATTCTAGGAAAGATCTCACTTCCCACGACCAGGCTATCATCTGTAGACGTTATTCCTAAGCCAACAGAGGAAGATAAGAATAGATAAAAAGACGCTAATAATAATAATAAACAACAGACTTCTTCACTAAACATTTTTTTAAGATATGATCACATCATTTACTAAATTCACTATCATCCAGCTAGGCTGTATTTTATGCGCTAGCTCACTCTATGCGCTGCAAGACACAATAGCCAATGAGCCAGCCAAGCCATTAGATAAATCACTAGCGGGAACGATCTTTTTCTTCAATGGTGACTCCATCTCGGGTCAACTTACTCACTGGGATCAGGATCAAGTAGCAATGACTAGTCCAGATCTCGTCGATCCAGTGAGCTTTTCTACTACTGAAATATTAAACGTCACACTCAAAGATAACCGCAACCATGTCAACGAAGAAGGCGCCAACGAGGACGAAACCACACTAATCATTAACAACCGTGATAATCAACAAGGGCTCCACGGAGTGATTAAAGGTGGCTTCACTAATATCGATGACAAGCACGTCACTCTCGAGACTAAATACGCGGGAAAGATCAAGGTGCTGAAAAAATTTATCACCAAAATGGAGATCGACTCCAAAAAAGGTTACCTCTACCTCGGCCCAAAGAGTCTCGAAGAATGGCATAATAATAGCATCAAGCAAACCTGGGAATACAACAACAATTCACTCATCGCCGGATCAAAGGCCGGAAATATCGCACAAGATTTAGCCATGCCTGAAGAGGTATCTATCAGCTTTGACCTATCATGGAAGGAAGATGAATACATCAGTCTCTATCTTTTCTCATCAGACCATGAGCAGAGTAAACCCGATAATTATTATCAACTCACCCTAAAGAATGGAAAATGCTCACTTCTAAAATACACCAATGGAAAGCAAGTCTCACAACACCTTACATCTGAGATACGGCGCAACAGAAACAATCGATTCCGTATTCAGCCGCGACGAATATCACCTACCGGCAAGGAACTTCATGCGCACTACGACATCTATATGAGTAAGGTCAAAGGTGAATTCCATATCTATCGCAATGGAGTCAAGCTAGACACATGGACTGACTCTACTCCCCAAGCGACTAAATTTGGCTCTGCACTTCATATAGTGAGCAGCAATAAAACTCCTATTAGAGTTAAAAACCTCAACCTTTCAAAATGGAGTGGTCATATCCCTAGTGAGGTCGATGCTGAAACTTTCGCTAAAGTCAAAGGCGACGGCGAGCGCATTTTACTCAAGAATGGTGATATCCTTCTCGGAAGAATTGGCAAGGTTCAAGACGGGTTGATGCAGATACAAACTCTCTACACACCGCTCAACATCCCGATCATTAGAATGCGATCAGTAGATCTCACTAGCTCGAAGACCAAAGAAGAACCCATTATGTATGAGAACGATATAAAGTGTTGGTTTAAAGACAAAGGCTGGATCATTCTTAAGCCTATTTCTATCGAAGGAAATACTCTAACAGCATATCATCAGGCTTTAGGCGAAAACAATTATAATATGAACGTATTCAAGCGCATCGACCTTCATATTTATAACAAGAATGCCAACGCCACCAGAAAATCTGACAGCTGGTAAAAAAGGAATTGTTGGTAAAATTATCTTCACAGATCCAGCTACCCAATGCATGCTTATCACATGCAAGACGAAGATGCTCCGATTAAAGTAAATAAGCCAAAAAAGTGGGCTGCCGGAAGACCAGCAGTCACCTCATCTCTAAAGCAGATTCTCAGTACCGCTGGTCCTCTTAGAGGCACTAAAGCACTGCTTGAACTGAACCAGACTGATGGATTTGACTGTCCTAGCTGTGCCTGGCCAGACCCAGATGACCACCGTGCTATCTCTGAGTTTTGCGAAAATGGTGCGAAAGCTGTTGCATCAGAAGCTACTTCTAAAATTGTCGACGATCAGTTCTTCAGAAAGCATTCCATCGAGCAGATGCAAGCCGAGAGTGACTACTGGCATGACCAACAAGGTCGCCTCACCAGCCCGATGGTATTGCGTGCCAGTGAGGGAGACAGCCACTATCAACCTATTTCATGGGATGACGCCTTTGCCCTGATCGCGAATGAGCTAAACTCTCTCGATCACCCAGATGAAGCTGCCTTTTACACTTCTGGCAGAGCAAGCAATGAAGCCGCCTTCATCTATCAGCTTTTCGTCCGCCTATACGGAACTAATAACCTCCCAGACTGCTCTAATATGTGCCACGAATCTAGTGGCGCAGGACTAGACGCATCCATCGGCATTGGAAAAGGTACTGTCTCGCTCGATGACCTTCACGAGGCAGACACCATCATCATCGCTGGGCAGAACCCCGGCACTAACCATCCACGGATGCTTTCATCGCTGGAGACATGTGTGGAAAATGGTGGAAAGATAGTTGCGATCAACCCACTCATTGAGGCTGGGCTATTAGCATTCGCCCATCCGCAGAAAATTTCTGGTATGATGAACCGCGCCACTCCCCTCGCCTCTCAGTATTTACAAGTCAAAATCAACGGTGACATGGCCCTTTTCCGCGGTATTGCGAAATCTATCTTCGCACGCGAGGAGACTCATCCTGGTAGTGCCATCGATCAGGAATTCATCGCCGAGCATACCGCTAGTATCGAAGATTATAAAGCTGCTGTTAGAGCCACATCATGGGAACGTATTCTCACTGACTCTGGGCTCACCCGCGATGATATTGAGACTCTAACAGATACCATTTTAGATAAGGACAAGAAGCTCATCACTTGCTGGGCCATGGGCATCACCCAGCACAAAAATGCGGTGGATATGATCCGTGAAATCGTCAACGTCCATCTACTGATCGGAGCCATCGGCCGACCAGGTTCTGGGCTCTGCCCAGTGCGTGGTCATTCCAATGTGCAAGGAGACCGCACCATGGGAATCTTCGAGAAACTCCCCGAATCGTTCCATCTCTCGCTAGAAAATCACTTTAAATTCCAGTCCCCGCGAAAGCACGGATACGATGTGGTCGAGGCTATCCATGCCATGCAGCAAGAAAAACTAAAGGTATTCATCGCTCTCGGCGGAAATTTCCTCCAAGCAGCGCCTGACACCAACTACACTGAACAAGCTCTACGGAAGACAAGTCTCACCTGCCATATCGCTACCAAGTTAAATCGCTCACATCTAGTCACAGGAAAAACCGGGCTCATCCTTCCCTGTCTTGGACGTTCAGACCGCGATACCCAGGAAACTGGCGATCAGTTTGTCACCTGTGAGAACTCCATGGGTATCGTCCATAGTTCTAAAGGTAAACTTACCCCTAATTCTCAACTAATGCTCTCTGAGCCGATGATTGTAGCGCGAATGGCAGACGCTACAATTGGCAATACCGAAACCGTAAAATGGCTATGGATGGCAGCAGACTATAATCGTATCCGTAACCATATCGCAAGCGTTGTCCCAGGATTTGATCATTTCAACGAGCGCGTCAGCAAGCCTGGTGGATTCTATCTGCCTAATACCGCTAAGCAGCGTATCTGGGAAACAGAAAATAAGAAAGCAAACTTCAGCTCACCGCAACTCAGTATGTTCCAAACTAAAGCGGGTAGGCTCACATTACAGACCTTGAGAAGCCATGATCAATATAACACCACCATCTACGGACTTGATGACCGATACCGTGGGATTGGAAATAACCGGATGATTATATTTCTAAATCCAGAAGACATGACAGAACGCGGCATCAAACCACTCCAAGAGCTAGTAATCACAAGCTACTGGAAGGATGGGGAGAGAAGCTCTCAAGGATTTAAAGCCATCCCCTATGAAATACCGCAAGGATCAGCTGCAGCTTACTTTCCAGAGGCAAACGTCCTCGTCCCTATCGGTAGCACTGCTGATATTTCTAACACCCCCACTAGCAAGAGTATCGAAATATCGATCCAAGCACTCTAACAAAAAAGTAATTAATAGAACATGTTCTCCATTATTATCGTCGCCGCCGGAACTAGTCAACGTATGGGCTTTGACAAACTTATGGCCCCTCTACAAGGAAAGCCTGTCTTAGCCCATTCGGTGAATACCTTTCTCCTGTTCCCAGATGTCTCCGAGGTCATCCTCGTCTCTACCCAGCAAAGATTCGATAGTCTCGCCATCAGTAACTCTAAACTAAAACTCATCTCTGGCGGAGAGAATAGACATGATTCCGTCTCCCTTGGCATCGCCGCTGTTTCTGATGATGCCCAATTTATCGCTGTTCACGATGGCGCCAGACCATTTATCAGCCAGAATCAAATTCAGCGCACGCTAGATGCCGCTCAAAAATATGGAGCTGCTGCCTCAGCTAAAAAGATCACCGATACTGTAAAGCGCTCTAACGCAGAAAATCTAGCCATCGATTCTATCTGCCGTGAGAACCTCTGGGCAATGGAAACTCCACAGATATTCAGTTCAGAATTACTCAAAAAAGCTTACCGTAACATCGAGAAATCTGGCGACTTAGTCACCGATGAAGTCTCAGCACTCGAACTCATAGGCACCCACACTTACCTGGTAGAAAACCTTACCCCTAACCACAAGATAACCTACCCACAGGATCTCGACTTATAAGAAACAGCCCCGCTAGAGATATATTCTAACGGGGCTGTATTGATTATGATATGATTATCTCAGCGCAGATACCTAGAGTGACTCTAGCTTTGCCTTGAGTGATTCCTTGGTCACATTTGCACCAACGATCTGGTCTTTCACTTCGCCGTCCTTCATGAAGAGCAGAAATGGAATAGAGCGGACTCCGTATTTAGCCGCAAGTGCCTGTGCGGTGTCCACTTCTACCTTACCGATCACTGCTGTATCTCCCATTTCCTCTGCGAGCTCGTCGATCAGGGGTGAGATCATTTTACATGGTCCACACCACTCAGCCCAGAAATCAATGAGCACTGGTTTGCTTGAATTCAATACTTCAGCCTCGAAATTATCTTCATTTAATTGTAATGCCATAAAAGAATTATGCCTCTATTTGTTAAAACGTCAAGAGCCGCAAACTAAAAAATTAGCGTGCGGCTCTTATGAAATATACTGCGGTTAGGATCTAAAATGGCTAGATCATGGGTTTAACTAATCTCTACTTAGGCACTACGCTCGTAAGGTAAGCAATAGTGATGACTCCAGCAGCGAGAAGTATGAGTAAAATAGGAATAAACATAATTTTATTTAGTGATAGTAGTAGGTGTGGTTGATTAGATTATTCTTCTGTAGACTCAAAAATGGTCATCATATCCCCATCCTTATGCTCAACTACCCAAATCTTGGCATGTGAGAACTGGAAGTAGAGCACTACCAATGAAAGCACAAATGCAACGACTGAGAATGGCAACGCGGCACCGAAACCGCCGCGTGTGGCTTCATCTCCATCTGAGACCTTAATGGCCGCCACCTGAGATGGGCCTCCCAGACCTTGTGTGAGCTGCTGAGTTTTCTGCAGTTCCACAGTAGCTTTAGGGAGTGGTTGACTAGCAGCGACACCACCCAATCCACCAATAGGATTAGTGAGTGGCTGCGTGGCAAGAGCCACTGTCGGAGCACCACCCAACCTCATCGTAGGAGCTGGAGAAGCTGTTGCTAGCTTCCTAGATGCTCCACCGAGCGGTATGGTAGGTGCTGGAGCAGATGGAGGACCGCCTTTATCTGCCTTGAGTGTCACTCGCATTGTCTCTTGCTTCAGAGGCACAGCAGAAGTCACATCTGGAATATCTATTTTTTTTGTCTGAGGTGGTGTCAGTGGAACAGTAGGCGTGGCAGCCATAGACCTAGTTGGTGCTGCTGTTGCTGGTGCAGATTCTACACCCGCTGGTGTGACACCTGGTCTAGCACCTGGTGCCTTGAGTGTGACTCGCACCGTCTCTTTTCTGAGAGGCACTGCTGAGGTTTTCTGCATTGGCTGAGTTGCTGCCGGATCAGTTTTTGATTGATTATTTTTCTCTTCGCTCATGAATTCCGTATGGTTAGTAAAGTAAGTGTGTGTGATTGATTGGATCTATCCTCCATCTATATAACCCTTTTTTTCTCTGCTATGTCAAACCTCCAAACCAACTTTTTAACATTTTTTAACTAAATGGCTTTTCGGTGCATTGACAAGACCTGCGATTTCCAGCACATTAATTCCAATTATGAGTTACAGATCATCCCATCCGAGTATGCCCTCATCCCCTAAAACTGTTGGATCCGTGGCTGACCCAGCACTCCTAGATCACCCTTTTTCTACCATCGAGTCTGATATCATTGAGTTTAGACTAGATAGCCTCCTGAACCAGTTGCCAATTGTAAAAAATGTCTTACTTAAACTCAAAAAAAGCCAAATTCAGACGCTGATCACAGCAAGATGTGCCACTGAAGGGGGTGAAAGTCAGTTGAATACCACCCAGAGATCTCAGCTGATCATGGGGCTCTCACCAATGGCTAATTTCGTGGATATAGAGCTAGCTAACCTAGCAGAGATGCGGGAAGCCGCTAGCTACGCTCAGGACATGGGATGCCTGCTTATCGCTTCCCATCATAATTTCAAGAAAACACCGCCATCAGATCAGCTACAAGACATCATCTCACGCGCTGTCGATAGCGGTGCAGAAATTGCTAAATTAGCGCTCTATCATGAATCAGTGGCAGATATTTTTCGCTGTGCAGAGCTCATGCAGAATAATTCCTCTATCGCTATCTCACTCATGGGAATGGGACCATTAGCTCCCTCATCCAGATTACTTTATGCGCAGCTGGGATCTGTGCTGAATTACGGATACTTAGGGAGTAAGCCAACTGCTCCAGGTCAATGGCATGTCGCACAGCTAAATCAAGCCCTCCAAAATTCTCCCCAATTTTAATCATTATCTCGCTAAGCCCTCGGTATCTAATTTGTTTGTGTTGGTGGATCAACGTGAATTGATAATCTTAAACCATCCCCCCTTTTTTTGATGGATTCTAATTATATCAACATTTTAAACGAAGATCTCAATAAACTCAAACTCCTGCTTACTCCTCTCGTTGAAGAGAATATAACGGTAAAAAACCACTCCCTCCGCTGCTTAAACCTCGCATGTGGCCGGGCGGATGAATCTGGTATTCTTAGGGAGATTCTTGCTCCATTAACCGAAAACTTACAAATTATAGGAGTAGACATCCGAGAGCGAGAGCTAGATATAGCCCGGAGTCGCTGGCGCTCAGATCCCCATACCAACTACTCTTTCCTGTATCATGATGCCACGAAACTCCATCTGATCGCTGAGCTAGCCCAGCCGTGCGACATCATCCTCATGCGTCACCAGAACTACTGGAACGGCGCCGCTACTTGGCAAAGCATCTATGACTCTGCATTACAAAGACTCAGCCCAGAGGGCATCCTAGTGATTACAAGCTACTTTGATAAAGAACACCTGCAAGCACTCCAAGCCATCCAGCAGCTGGGTGCCACCCTCATCACCACTATCCAGAACCCACAGTCACGTCCCGTCATGGATGCACCTTATAAATCAGTAGATAGGCATATCGCCATTTTCTCGAAACAACAAAACCACCTTTTATTTTAACCTGCTTTATACTTTAAAAATTGGCTTTTAAATTCGCCTCAATACTCTACTCAGAAAGAATGAAATTTGCCCTTCTAATATTATGCCTACTTCTCAGCCCCCTATCTATTTACTCTTCTCTTGCCGAAGTAGCGAAGAAACCCAACAGCTCTGATCATTCTAAGCTGTTAGAAAACGCCCAGAAAATAATCATGCTTGGCGATAGTATCACCTATGCTGGTAGCTACGTGGTGAATTTCGAGACTTGGCTCACACTCACTTATCCAAAAAAGGAATACAGCTTAATCAATCTAGGCCTTAGCTCCGAGACCGTTTCAGGCCTGAGCGAAAAAGGTCACGCTGGTGGAAGATTCCCCAGACCAGACCTACACGAACGCTTAGACCGTATCCTCAGCAAGACAAAACCCGACCTCATCTTCGCCTGCTATGGCATGAACTGTGCCATCTACCAAGCGCTCGACAAAGCACGTTTCCAGAAATACCAACAAGGGATGATCAATCTTAAAGAAAAAGCAGCCGCGGCAGGAGCCAAGATCGTCTTCATCACCCCACCCTATTTCGATGCTCAGAGAAATAAGAATAAGGTATTCTACACAGACGTCCTCAAGCGCTATTCAGCCTGGCTCGTAGCACAGCGCAAAAATGGTTGGAACGTCATCGACCTAAACACCCACATGGCTGAGGTAGTTCAGGAAAAGAGAGAGACTGATCCTATATTCACCTACCAAAAAGACGCCGTTCATCCAAACGAAGCAGGCCATTGGGTAATGACTCAACCGATACTTGTATGGTTCGGTGATCAAAAATCTGCCGACTGTAAGAACCCACAGCAGATGGTGACTCATCTAGGCGCTAGCCCAGAAACCCACGAGCTCATCACACAGCGTTCACACACCCTCCGCAATGCCTGGCTCACAGAGACCGGACACAAACGGCCCGGAGTGCGTAAAGGGCTCCCGATGAATCAAGCAGAGAAAAAAGTAGCCCTCATCACAAAGGCCATCAGAGATACGGTAAAGCCATCACAAATAATAAAACCCGCTCTTAAGTAGCTTAACGTCATACGCTATAAGCCTTATCCCTCAGCATCGATCACTTGATGAATAAGCCCATCACGCAAACACAGCCAAGGGCACCCAGTCCAACTATTTAGACACTTCGTAAAATAAAATTAAAAGATACTTTGGATAGTGAAAAGACTGGTCTATTCTTAAAAGATTCATGACCGAACATACTACAAAAGAGCGCATTCTAGAGGGAGCTGAGAACCTCATCCTCGAGAAGAGCTTTCATTCAGTGGGGATCAACGAGATTCTCAAAGCGGTCAATATCCCGAAAGGATCATTTTACCACCACTTCGAGTCAAAAGAACAATTTGGTGTGGCGCTGATCAAGCACTATTCTGCCGCAGCAAATGCGCACAACCGGCAACTCCTGCTTTCGGCTGATCTAGACACCAACCCACCCAACAGGCTCCTCACCCATTTGCATGATCTCAGCTTTGATAGCGATTTCGGCAATACTAATTATTTCCAGATGAAACCGCTCGAGCCTGTGCTAGAAAAAGTGCTCGAAGACCTCAAGTGGAGTGAGCACTTGGTTCTAAGCTCTCCAATGTGGTGGGGCGGACTACCGGCAAAGCTGAAAGGACTGTTAGACCGCGCGTTCCTGCCAGGACGTGTCTTTGACACTCGTGTCATGAAAGCCGGAATGCCCAGCCCCTTGCTAATGGGAAGGAGCGCTCGAGTCATACTCACCTCCGATACTCCAGGATGGTTCATAAACATTGTCTATAAGACATGCGCTCTTCTTGCCGATTCGGAAACAGATACTCGGTTTCGTAGGAATCAAGCCCGCTAGGATCACACACTTTTCCGGAGCCAGCCAAGCCAGTGTAAATGTCGTGGATCGCTGGATCGAGAGAGTAAGAAAGATCAGCGCAGCTGGCGCATAACAAAGCCAAATAATATTATTATCATATCATTCATTATGACCACATCACTAAACCAACCACTCGCCCTCGGCGACCTCGAACTACCAAACCGCATCATCATGGCCCCACTCACTCGCTGCCGCGCAGACGATGGCAGGGTGCCAAACGACCTAATGGCCGAATACTACGCCCAGCGTAGCTCTGCTGGACTAATCATCTCCGAGGCGACCTCGGTTTCAGAGATGGGAGTCGGCTACCCTTCCACTCCCGGCATTTGGTCACCAGAGCAGGTTGAGGGATGGCGAAAGGTAACTCGTGCAGTCCACGCCAAAGGCGGACGCATCTTCCTCCAGCTTTGGCACGTAGGTCGGATTTCGGACCCGCTCTACCTCAACGGCAAACTACCACTTGCTCCTAGCGCTGTCGCCCCAGCGGGACACGTCAGCTTGGTGCGACCAGAGAAATCCTTCGTCACTCCTCGCTCTATCAGTATCCCAGAGATCAAAGACATCGTAGAAGAATTTCGCCACGGTGCGGAGAACGCAAAGGTTGCTGGCTTTGATGGCGTAGAAATCCATGCCGCGAACGGTTATCTCATCGATCAGTTTCTACAGGACTCTACCAATCTTCGCTCTGATGAATACGGTGGCTCGATCGAGAACCGCATGCGTTTCCTGCTCGAAATCGTCGATGCTGTCACCACCATCTGGGAACCCGGTAGAGTCGGTATTCATCTTGCTCCCCGTGGCGATGCCCACGATATGGGAGATTCGAATCTAGAAGCTCTCTTCAGCGAAGCAGCGCGTCAGCTTGGAGTCCGCAAGCTATCCTTCCTATGTGCCCGCGAGCACCATCATGCCCCTGCTATTGGCCCTGCCATGAAAAAGGCTTTCGCAGGTGTATTTATAGCCAACGAGCAATTCACTGGTGAGCAGGCTCAGAAACTAATCGACAGTGGCGGTGCTGATGCAGTCGCCTTCGGCCAACCCTACATCGCCAACCCCGACTTACCCGAGAGGCTGATCTCAAATGCTGGACTCAACGAGCCTAAGCCCGAACTCTTCTACTACGTTGGAGAGGGCGACCCAGCCCTCGGCTACACCGACTATCCCACCCTAGAAACAACCCTTACCCATTAGAACAAACAGGCCTCATCTACCTCGACTAAAAACCAAAGATATTGAAGGGTTCCTCAATAGAGCTTGCTCCCAGTAAATAGAAGCAAACAGTATCTTACTTCTTGCTTCGATGCCCTGCAACAGCGGTAATCTCCACGTGAAAAGTGGTCTGTTCCTTCGCTTCAGCTTCGTCGATATATTTAGTGAGATCCTTGAGGTGGCAGAAGCTAGCGGCTTCTTTAGTGTCGCCAAATTTACAGGAGAAATCCCAAAAATCAGCCCCTTCAGGAAGCTTTTTACCGCGCTCACGCTTCACGTATTTATTGATCTGAGACTTTGTAGCCTCTATCTGGCGGGCTAATTTAACCTTAGGTTTATCAAGTGTGAATGTAGTTTTCATGAGGAATTGGTTTATCTGCGTTGAGACAAGATATCTGTCTACTCAGATATTCTCAGAAAGTCAATACGATCTGTATCTAGCGTTCTCGATAAGTATCACTGCAGCCCGACAATAAAAAGTGCGGCTCATTGAAGAACCGCACTTAAAAAAATACCTACTTTTAATCACAAGACTAGGCGCTTGTGATCAACTCATGTGAAGAAGGTGCAAATGTGGTTAGATTAATTCCTTCTACAGCTGCTCTGTATTCTTCCATGTTTGGAATTCTACCAAGGATTGCAGAAAGAACGACGACTGGCGTGGACGCTAGTAGAGATTCACCTTTCTTACGGTCCGAGTCTGCCACTACCCTGCCCTGAAAGAGGCGAGTCGATGTAGCCATCACAGTATCTCCTCTTTCTGCTTTTTCTTGGTTACCCATACATAGGTTACAACCTGGTCGCTCAAGATACATCATGTTCTCGTATTCTGTGCGGGCTGCATTCTTAGGCGCATTATCATCAAATACGAAACCAGAATACTTTTCTAACGTTTCCCAATCCCCTTCCTCTTTCAGTTCGTCAATGATATTGTAAGTGGGAGCAGCGACAACGAGAGGCGCTTGGAACTCAACCTTTCCGTGAATTTGCTCGAGGTTCCTCAACATTTGAGAAACAATTTTCAGGTCCCCTTTGTGAACCATACATGATCCTACAAATCCAAGATCAACATGTTTCTCTCCTTTATAATAGGAAAGCTCTCTGATCGCATCGTGCGTGTAGCGTTTAGAAACATCGTCGTTGTGCACATCAGGGTCAGCGATCATTGGCTGAACAATTTGATCTAGATCCACCACGAATTCAGCTGAATACTTAGCATTCGAATCTGGAGTCAACGCTGGCTTCTCACCTGATCTGATTTCTCTAATCCTCCTATTCGCGATATCAATCAAGCCCTGAAGCACCTGAGGCTCATTATCCATACCCTTATCGATCATGATCTGAATTCTTCCCTTAGCGACCTCTAGAGATCCGATTAAAGTCTCATCCTCAGAAATACAGATCGATGCCTTCGCCTTCATTTCTGCTGTCCAGTCAGTAAAAGTGAATGCTTGGTCAGCAGGGAGGGTTCCGAGATGAACCTCGATGATTTTACCTTGGAAGATATTATCTCCAAATTTCTGTAACATCTGAGACTGCGTAGCATGAACCACGTCACGGAAATCCATGTGATCCTTTAAGTCTCCTTTAAAAGTCACTTTCACCGATTCAGGGATAGGCATGCTTGCTTCACCAGTAGCGAGAGCGAGTGCAACGGTCCCAGAGTCAGCTCCAAAAGCGACGCCTTTAGACATTCTAGTATGAGAATCACCACCAATAATAATCGCCCAGTCGTCAACAGTAAGATCGTTGAGCACCTTGTGAATCACATCCGTCATCGCATGATATTTCCCTTTAGGATCTCTCGCTGTGATCAGGCCGAACTTATGCATAAAGTTCATCAGTCTAGGAATGTTTGCTTGAGCTTTCTTATCCCAAACTGAGGCGGTGTGACATCCTGATTGGTATGCCCCATCCACGATGGGTGAAATGAGAGTAGCCGCCATCGCCTCTAGTTCCTGTGAGGTCATTAAACCTGTCGTATCCTGTGAGCCCACGATATTCACCTCAACTCTGACATCAGATCCGGCATGTAAAATAGCACCGTTTGTCACTCCAACAGCGTTTCTATTGAAAATCTTCTCCACCGCTGTGAGGCCTTGTCCTTCATGAGAGATCTCTTTAGAAGGAGCAAATACAGGAACTAGCTCCGTGCCAAGTGTCTTGGATGCCCAGCTTTGCAGCTTTTTACCAAAGACAATCGCATAGGATCCGCCAGCCTTGATGAACTCTACTTTTTGAGGAGTCAATGAGGCTGAAATATCCACCAGTTCCTTATCTCCATTATAGAGCTTCTTCTTCTTAGTATTGATCGTAAGGACGGTTCCTGTATCAACAGAGTAGGTCTGTTCAAGGACAGCATCGCCGCTTTCATCGAGAACTGTGTTGCCCTCTGAATCCACCTTTTTAACCCAGTTTCCTAAATCTATGCCAATCCCACCAGTAACATCCACAGTGGTTAAAAAGATCGGAGAAATTCCGTTTGTTCCAGCCACAACAGGGGAAATATTCACAAAGGGAACGTAAGCGCTCGCTTGCCTTCCAGCCCACAGAGCCACATTGTTGATTCCTGACATTCTGGATGACCCCACGCCCATTGTTCCCTTCTCAGCAATCAGCATCACCCTCTTGTCTGGATGAGCTGCCTGGAGCTCAGAAATTTCTTCCTGTGCAGCCGGGGTGATAAAGCATTTCCCGTGAAGCTCTCGATCCGAACGTGAGTGCGCCTCGCCACCTGGAGAAAGCAAATCAGTGGAGATATCTCCCTCACCAGCGATGTAGGTGACAATCTCAATTTCTTCCTGAACCTCTGGGAGTTCAGTGAAAAACTCCGCCTTAGCGTAACTTGCCAGAACCTCTTTCGCTATCTCATTCCCAGCTTTATAAGCAGCCTCCAGTTGATCCATATCAGCTTCATAAAGGAAAACCTGAGTTCTGAGGACCTTCGCAGCATCCTTTGCAATCGATAAGTCATCACCCAAAGCTAAATCTAAGAGGACCTTAACTGATGGGCCACCTTTCATATGAGACAATAATTCAAACGCAAACGCTGGCGAAATTTCCTCTAACGCACATTCACCTAGAATAATCTCCTTTAAAAATGCCGCCTTCTCACCAGCAGCACTAGTGGTGCCCGGCAGCGTATTGTATATCAGGAAATTAAGAGAGGCCTTTCTGTGCTCATTACCCAGATCCTTTATCTGGGAAATTACTTCACTTAACAGCTCAGCGCTGTCAATTGGCTCAGGGTTTAACCCTTGACCCCTGCGTTCCTCAATCTCTTTTATGTATTCTAAATATAGTTTCATCTCTTGAGCGGATTCTCCACTGAAGCTCCAATATTTCAAGAAGTTTTTGCGTATTACGACTGCATCGCAGAGACATCGGAAAAAGGGTATTTGTTTATTGGAGATTTATAGGTATACTGTCAGCTAATTCTTACATAAAACAAATGATGAACCTAAACACATTAAGAACATTCACCACAGGCTGCGGCAAAGAAGGTAAATTTAACTCTCTTCCAGCACTTCAGGAGCAAGGCTTCGCCAATATTTCACGCCTCCCTGTCTCCATACGCATCGTACTGGAATCTCTGCTCCGTAACTGCGATGGAAAAAAAGTCACCGAAGATGATGTCAAAAATCTAGCAAACTGGAATGCAACCAATCCGGGTAGCTATGAAGTGCCGTTCACTGTCGGTCGCGTAGTCCTCCAAGATTTCACCGGAGTACCACTCGTCGTTGATCTCGCTGCAATGAGAAATGCCGCCGCTGATGCGGGTGCAGATGCTGCCGTCGTCGAGCCAATGGTGCCAGTAGACTTGGTGATCGACCACTCAGTCCAGGTTGACTTCGCAGGTTCACAGACAGCACTCGATCGTAACCTGCAGATTGAATTCATCCGTAACAAAGAACGCTACCAGTTTCTGAAATGGGGCCAACAAGCATTCGATACATTTTCCGTGGTTCCACCAGGATTAGGCATCGTCCACCAAGTAAATCTCGAATATCTCGCCAAAGGTGTGCTCTCCAATGGTGACACCTATTACCCTGACACCCTCGTAGGTACTGACTCCCATACTACGATGATCAACGGCCTAGGAGTCGTAGGTTGGGGCGTGGGCGGTATCGAGGCTGAGGCAGGAATGCTCGGTCAGCCAGTCACTTTCCTCGTGCCAGAAGTAGTCGGTGTCTACCTCCACGGTAAACTCACTGATGGAGTCACCGCTACCGACCTCACACTCAAAGTAACCGAGATGCTCCGTGCTCACGGTGTGGTTGGTAAGTTCGTAGAATTCTACGGCCCAGGAGCCAAAGCACTCACCCTTCCCGACCGCGCTACCGTAGCAAACATGGCTCCAGAATATGGTGCTACCATGGGGTTCTTCCCACTCGATGAGGAAACCACCGCCTACTACAAAGGCACTGGCCGCTCAGAGGAAACCTGCAAAACCATAGAAAACTACTATAAAGCACAAGGCATGTGGGGTATCCCAGATAAAGGCGATGTAGATTTCTCCATCTCACTAGACCTCGATATTTCTACAGTAGTCCCCGCAGTCTCTGGACCTAAGCGCCCCCAAGACCGTATCGACGTCACCGACCTAGAATCTAAATTCAACGAACTTTTCACCGCAACAGTAACCGATGGAGGATACCAGCGCGACCCACAGACTAGAAATAGAACCGTCGACTTAGAATTATCTGCCCCCGCCGGCTACTCAAGCTCAGGTGCTGGACTACTTGAAGAAGCGGGCACTTCCATAGCGCCGGGTAAACCACCCACCAAGACTCAGCTCACCCACGGATCGGTCCTCATTGCAGCCATCACCTCCTGTACTAACACTTCCAACCCAAGCGTCATGCTCGCGGCTGGAATCGTTGCCAAAAAAGCGAATGCCCTCGGACTCACCATCGCTCCATATGTGAAAACTTCACTCGGACCTGGATCACGTGTCGTCACTGACTATCTCAACGCCACCAGCCTCCAGAAAGAACTCGATCTGCTCGGTTTCCAAACAGTAGGTTATGGCTGTACCACCTGCATCGGAAACTCTGGTCCACTCGCACCAGAAATAGAAGACGCGATTACTGAGGGAGATCTCATCTGCTCTTCTGTGCTGTCTGGCAACAGAAACTTCGAGGCCCGAGTCCACGGCTCTGTCCCCTCCAGCTTCCTCATGTCGCCCCCACTCGTCGTTGCCTATGCGCTTGCCGGTAGGATAGATATAGACCTATCAAACGATCCCCTCGGCCAAGACAAAAATGGAAATAACGTCTACCTCAAAGACCTATGGCCATCACAGACAGAACTGAAAGAAGTCATCGACTCCGCGCTCAAGCCAGAAATATTCCAGAAGCTCTACGCTAACCTCGACACCGCCAACCAGAACTGGGTAGATATCCAGATAGCATCAGGCTCAGTGTATGCATGGGAGGATGATTCTACCTACATCCAGAACCCACCATTCTTCGATGATTTTTCACGCACACCAGCAACCCAAGCCAAGGATATTTCTAATGCAAGGCCACTCGGAATATTCGCAGACTCAGTGACCACCGACCACATCTCCCCCGCGGGGGCCATCGGCCCGACCTCACCTGCTGGAAGATACCTCATCGACAAAAAAGTCGAAGTTGCCAGATTCAACTCATTCGGATCACGCCGTGGAAATGACCGCGTTATGACCAGAGGGACCTTCGCCAACGTCCGTATCAAGAACCTCATGTGCGAGGGCGTAGAAGGCGGCTACACCCTCTATTACGGTAAAAAGGCAATGCCTGCACCCGATAAAGAAATTTCAGTGACTTGCCCAGAAACAGGACAGAAACCCTGTAACCACTCACAGCCAGCCTTCATCTACGATGCCGCGATGGCCTATAAAGAAGACGGCACCGACCTCATCGTGATTGGCGGCGAAGACTACGGCATGGGATCATCCCGCGACTGGGCAGCCAAAGGCACCCGACTCCTCGGAGTCAGCGCAGTAATCACCAAGAGCTTTGAGCGCATCCACCGCTCAAACCTCATCGGAATGGGCGTCCTCCCCCTCACCTTCAAGGACAAGTCAGACTACGATAAAATAGTTGCAGCGCCAGGATCAACCTACAGCATCAACGGCCTCAGCGGAGAGCTAAAGCCAGCCCAAGACGCAACCATGACCGTCACCACAGTCGATGGCAGAACCTTCGACGTGGCCCTCAAGGTAAGAATAGACACCCCAGTAGAAGTCGACTACTACCTAAGCGGTGGCATACTGCCTTACGTCCTAAATCAAATACTAGACAACACAGAAGCCTCACCGTGAAGGCAGTTTGTAATACCATCCTCACAGTGATACTGGATTGATCGTTTGATGGAATGATTTGAAAGTGCAGCAAAGCTGACTGTTCAAATGGTATAACTCGCTAGTAAGTCTCTTGTAGAGAAAAAAAGCCTAGGATTAAATCAACCCTAGGCTTTTATTTGTAACACTTTTTGGCGTTGTTATTAAGTATTGTCTCTATTACCTCCTCGCTCTCTTCGCTGCTTTTTTTGCAGGTTTTGGAGTGGTTGGATTTGGAATGACATCCTCTTCATCATCATATTCATTCGCACCGTGGGTGAGGATGAACTGGAGATCTTCCATGTCGAGATTGCTGGCGAAGCCTTCATCTCCGAGTACGTTTGTAACCAATGCTGTCTTCTGGTGCTGAAGAACGCGGATCTTTTCTTCCACAGTGTTTCTTGTGAGCAGACGATAAGCGATCACTTTGTTCTTCTGACCAATACGGTGCGTTCTATCAATCGCTTGATTTTCCACAGCAGGGTTCCACCATGGGTCGTAGAGGATAACGTAGGATGCGGAGGTAAGGTTTAGTCCTGCTCCACCTGCTTTGAGCGATAGCATGAAGACCGATGGTTCCTTGGTTGTCTGGAATTTTTCGATTTCCCCTTTTCTGTCCTTCGTCTGACCTGTTAGATAGTTGTATGCACGGCTTTCTGTTTCCAGACGCGCCTTGATAATATCCAACATAGAAACGAACTGTGAGAATACCAGCACCTTGTGACCTTCTTCGCGCAACTGATCTAGTAAGTAGAACAGAGCGATCATCTTGGCACTTTCTTCCTTGAGGAATTTCGGATCGATTAAGCCCGGATGACAACAGATCTGACGCAGTCTCATGAGTCCCTGTAAGATCGCAAATGAGTTCTTCTTCACTGCTTCATCTGAGTCTAATCCGAGAAGTGCTTTCTGGATGCGCTTGAGTTCAGCCTTATAGAGATCTGCCTGGATGCCTTCCATTTCTGCAAAAACCTCTTCCTCAGTTCTCGGTGGTAGATCCTTCGCTACTTGAAGTTTAGTTCTACGAAGCAAGAATGGACGGAGTCTGGATGCTAGTCTACTCTGAGACGTTGGATCCTTCCGCTTATCAAAGCGTTTCTTGAAGTATGCCTTCGTTCCCAGAACACCAGGCATGGCGAATGCCATGAGCGACCACATATCCATGAGACGATTCTCAATAGGAGTACCAGTGAGAACCAGTCTGTTAGATGCATTGAGTTCGCGGGCAGCCTTGGCTGCCTTTGAGTCAGGGTTCTTGATCTGCTGACCTTCATCGAGAATAACGGTGAGCCATTTGATGGTATTGAGTTCTTCACCACACACTCTTAATTGAGCGTAGTTAAGCACAACCATGTCTAAATCATTCTGAGCTTCGTCAATATTAAGATCATCTTTTGTTCTTAGAATTTTCACTCTGAGCTCTTTAGCAAATTTCTCCGCTTCAGTGGCCCAAACGTCAAGAACTGACTTAGGACACACAATCAATGCTGGCTTGTGACCAGTAGTCTTGTCCTTAGCATTTTCTTGGCGTAACCAGAGAATGTAGGTGAGTGACTGGATCGTTTTACCCAGTCCCATGTCATCCGCTAGGATGCCACCAAATCTATTGGTTGCTAAGTAGGCTAGGAATTTAAATCCATCTATCTGATACGGACGCAAGGTCGCATCTAGACCTTCTGGCAGCTCGACATCGACATCGACAACGATGTCTTTCGCGCTGTCCTTGATGCGCTTCCATGCCTTCGGATCGAACACCTCGGCGGCCTTCGGATCTGCTAGTTGGAGTGCGTGCATGCGGTGTGTCTCGCCTGAGAGATCGAACGGATCAAGTCCGAGTCTAGTCACAGCATCGCGTTGGTCGTCATCTAGCTTGATGACTAATCTCATCCAGCCACCATCTTCCATACGGACATAACCACCACGGGCAGCAACTAGCTGACGGATCTGTGTCTTGGAGAGGTTCACACCTTCTACATCGATGACGATCCTGAGGTCAAACCAATCAATATCTTGGTTCACCACCTCAAAGCGGATCGCAGCAGTCACCGGATCTGCAAGTAAGGTCTTGAGCTTGAAATCCATTTCCACGATCACTGACTCAGGCATTTCCTGCGCCCACTCGGCAAACTTCTCTGGGAAGAGCTTCGTCACACGGGTCTTGAACTCATCGAGCTTCTCATCGTAGGTTAGTCCCATTTCTTGGAGTAAGCCCGGAACTGGATAGAGATCTTCGCGGGCGAAACGTAGTAGCTGTTTGCCTTTGACCGGCTTCTGCTCCACGACCTCCCAGCCCTCTTTAACAAGCTTCTCGGTGCGACGGTCTTTCTTCTCGAATGCCTTGACGTCGATCACTAGATGCTCAGTTTCGGCAGCGGTGAGTCCTTGTTCAATATGCATTTTGAATCTTGGATAGAGATCCAGATCCATCACACGCTTCTTCATGGAATCAGGCAGTTTTGCTCCTATCTTACGTAAAAACTCAACGCCTTCTAAACTATCGATCACTTCCTTAGGGATCATATAGCGTGGCATCACCTCAGTATCGTTGAGCCATCTTGGTGGGCCAGAAAAGACTGTTTCATCGGACTGATAAAGCTCTTCGCGGCCAGGGAGTAATCTGACTGAGTGAGAAACATTTTCTCCTTCACTCGTAATAAGCTGAAGTGCAAATGAGTCTGGGTAGTAGGGATCATCTTCACAGATCCAGCGGATTTTGTTAGCTGAAACTTTGAAGACTCTCTCGTCTAGGTTCACGATGTAGCCCTTGAGCGCTTTCTGGCGGAAGAGACGGTTCATGAATCGGCAAGCCTCCTCGGTATCCAGATCCATCGACGCGGCACCTTCCTTTCTGTAGAATGCGAGGAAATGCTCCCAGATCACTTGGCTGGGAGCATCCATGCGGAGTGCTGCCATTTCAAATAAACCAACAAGACGATCAATATCGTTTTTCTCTCTCAGCGGAAGCCATTCATACTTTGCTTCTTTGACCTCGACACGGGCTTCGTTAATCGTTGATACAATTCTAAATTCTATTTTAAGTGGCTCTTCCTGCGGAGGACGGTCATTGACACTTTCTATCCTGTCATACCACTCAGCGACCTCACGCTCTTTCTCCCAATCCTGCATCTTCCGCTGCACAGACTTGAGATCAGTGATCGAATTCATGAACTCAGCGTAAGGGAGCCTCTTCTTGACAAATGCATACGCTAGGTAATTCCAAAATTCTATGATGTCACCGGGAGGCATCGGCCAGAGCTCAAGCGGCTCATAGCTGGTGATTTCCCAGCGAGGATTCAGTCGCACCATATCGTGGTCGTGGATTTCTCCTTCGATAACGTATCGACGATACCGCTTCTCAACCTTGGTCACAAAATCCGCTTCACCGTCATCTAGTTCACGATCGAGCTTCTCTTCGATCAGATCGATAACAGGCGTATCATCAAATTCATTCGGGGATTCTGGGAGATCCTCACCACGGTGCATGCGCTCCATCATTGTTGCATACATGCATGCACCAGCAATAGTTTCATCTTCAGCTGTACAGCTTCCGAACCATCTGTTGCCCTGAAGTCTGAGACTCGTTCTGTAAATACCTGTCTTATCTTCTACTCTCCCTTGAATAAAAAGGTGATTTCCAAATATCTGGGTGACGGCGCCCTCTTGCTGAAGGTCGTCACCTCGATTACGCGCTTCTTCTGGGAAGCTGTTTAGGAAATTTAATGTTGCTCTATCTGGATTCATCCGAAATCATAATTTGTGGTTAATTAAGTCTCTTATTGCGGCTTATTAAAGACGCAATAAAGGCTCTACCTTGATTATTTTTTGAGACACCAAGGGAATGCAATGTTATAGGCTATATTCTCTGTCTGGCAAGATAAGAATGTGTCTAATTACTTTAATTAAGATTAATAAATAAAAAATACTACTTCCGGGCTAAATTAAGCCCTCTTAAACCCCACAATTAGCTACCTAATAGATTAACAACCAGAGCCAACGATCCTCTGAGTGATCTCACCGATACCATCAATCCCCATTTCTACGAGGTCCCCAGATTGTAAATACCGCGGTGGCGACATCCCCATCCCAACTCCTGATGGAGTCCCAGTGGCGATCACATCTCCGGGAAGCAACGTCATGAACTGCGAAATATAGCTCACTAGATAAGGCACGCTAAATACCATGTCGCTGGTATTCGCATTCTGACGAATCTCCCCATTCACCTTTGTCCAGATAGGTAGATCTCCGGCATCCCCCACCTCATCGCAGCTTACTAAATGCGGCCCCATGGGAGCAAAGGTGTCTGCGCTCTTTCCCTTCGTCCACTGACCACAGCGATGTTTCTGAAATTCTCGCTCAGAGTAATCTCCTATGACACTGTAGCCAGCGATGTATTCTGCCGCACTCTCCTCAGTCACATTTTTCGCCTTCTTCCCTATCACCACAGCAAGCTCCACCTCATAGTCCAGATGCGTGCTCCCGACTGGTGTCTCCACCTCGTCAAATGGACCCGAATACGAACTAGTCGCCTTCATGAAGAGCACTGGCTCAGTAGGCACTTCGCCACCAAATTCCTTCGCATGCTCCGCATAGTTCTTCCCCACGCAAACGATCTTTGATGGACGAGCAATCGGCGCCCCCACTCTAACCTTACCCAAGATTTCTGTCCCTCCGACACACCCACCTTCTACCCAAGATTCCAAAGCCGTCATTCCACCGCGTGTGAAAAAGTCTTCATCGAAATGCTGAGATACTCCACCAGCATCGATTATTTCACCACCTATTACCACCGCGGTCTTTTCAAAACCCACTTCTCCATATCTTATTAATTTCATTGCCACACACTACCACCCCACAAAAGGGGTGAAAGTTTTTTCCTTATCAGTTAACTGAATCAGCCCCCCTCCCATAACCACGAGGCACCACGAGGCGGCACGACACCAAAACCATCACTATTCATAATTCATCATCCATATTATTAGAAACATAGGAAATCATCCTGAAAAACCAACCCATAAACCCCCTATATCACGATCACACGTTCAGCCCATTCACAAAAAACAGCCCCAAAAATCATGTTCACATCGCCTTTCCATAATGTGAACATCTCTAAAATATCATCAATACCTAAAATTTAACAGAAACTACTAAATCGGTTGTTAAATAAACACCTGAGATCAACTCAGCTTCAGTGAAACACCGAATATTTCAATAGACCAAAGACATCATAAAAAACTTAGTGACGATTTATGATAAACATAGGACCTCATTAACCCTAACGATCACCCCGATATTCCTCTCTCTAACCAAATTTGAATCAAGCAAAAGCTCACTGCAAATCCCCCAAAAACCGTCCAGAACCCGATCAACTAGCTCGCGGCTGAATGATGAAATCGATCATACCCATCTATTTAAGTAAAACTAATAGTAAATTTAAAACATTTAATTTAATTACCTTAATTTAATTATTACTCACTAATAGTAGGTGCTTTGCATCCTATTAATTTATAACTTAATATAAAAATTATACGTTTAATTTATATACGTCTAATTAAACATATAAATATAATAGTAAGTGTTTTAAGAAATTTATTATGCTGAATATTATCTATGAAAAAAGAAGTATGATTATTGAATCAATAAATCAAATACACCCCTGTTCCTAAAGAAAATAGCGCGTGGATCTGTCACAGAACTAAGAGCATTAATCGATTTAATCTAGCCAATTACTTACCACTGAGCGAAATCACCTAAAACAACATTTAGAAGAACACTCAAAAATAATGACTATTATAGACTAATCATATAACGACCAAACCACAGCCAAGTCACAAATCAAAAATTTGCAACTGACCGTAATTCTCAACTTATCCTCACTCCCCTCGCTGTCTTCAAAAGCTCACTATCCTGGGGATTATCAGAACACAGCCATGTGAATAACTTGTGAGCAGACTAAATACCACCAACAATCAAATATATAGCTCCGCAGCGAAGTAATTATATTAGCTAATAGTTCCCCAATAAAACCAAGAATTAAACAAATGATTGAATCATTCGATTGAATAGTCTTTTTACATCATCACACTTAACGTTAAATTTCATTCTAGATATGATTACTCATTTTGGCCCTACCCAGCTTAGATCTAGATCCTAAAATTCGTGTTCTATTTTGGGATAAATCTGGAAGTTCTGGCTCAGCTGTTATAAAGAAATGTCATGGATGAATTCACACATATTGATGCGGAGAACCAGCCAGGGATGGTGGACGTCTCAAATAAAAGCACCACCCAGCGCGAAGCTGTGGCAGAGTGCATTGTAGAACTAGGAAAAGCTCTAATGCAGCAGCTCGATTCCGATGACATCCAATCAAAGAAGGGCCCTGTTTTTCAAACTGCTATTATCGCAGGCACCATGGCGGCTAAGAAAACTTCTGATCTCATTCCTTTCTGCCACCCACTACCTCTTGAGAAGTGCAAATTTAAGATAACCCCCATCAGCGCAACCGCCGTATCAATCCGCTGTACCTGCCTCACCAATGCACGCACCGGCATAGAAATGGAAGCCCTCACTGGGGCAAGCATCGCAGGACTTACCATTTATGATATGTGTAAGGCAGTAAACAAAGCGATCATCATCTCTGAGACTAAACTCATCTCAAAAACGGGCGGTAAATCAGATTTCAATAGTCAATAAACCACCAATGATCACAGGAATACTACTCGTAGGAGGCAAATCTACCCGTATGGGCGAAGATAAGTCTGAGCTAATTTATCAAGGAAATCGACCTGAGAGAATTCGTCTACTTGGTATTCTAGATCAACTATGCGAAAGAACTTACCTCTGCCATCGTGAAGACCAAGCATTCGATCAGCCCAGCATCATCGATCCCGGCAATGGACCTCTCGCCGCTATCGCTGCGGCAGCTCAGCAACATCCTGACGAGGCGTTTCTCATCATCGCTTGCGACACTCCATTATTAAGCAAACAAGACGTCCAGGACCTCATCGATCAACGCGACAGATCTGCCTTCGCGACCTGCTACATCAGCCCCATCGATAATAAACCCGAACCATTTTGCGCCATCTATGAGCCTGCCTTTTTCCCTTCGATTATTAACGCAGTGCAAAACAATCAATACTGCCCTAGAGGATTACTGGAACAGCATCTGACTAAAAACATTACCCTTACAAACCCTCAGGCACTTATGAATGCCAACTCCCCAGCCGAAAGGATCGAGGTAAATGCCATAATCAATCAAACCAGAAAGATGAAAACGATAGAACTCAAATACTTCGCCCAGCTCCGAGAAATCGCACAGAAAGACGCGGAAAGCATCCAGACCGAATCCTGCACACCCGCTGGACTCTACGAGGAAATCAAACAGCGATACCAATTCCCCCACAAGCAAAAGCACCTCATGGTGGCGATCAATGAAGATTTCTCATCATGGGATCAGCTACTCCAAGAAGGCGATGAAGTCGTCTTCATTCCACCAGTTGCGGGAGGATAGTGAGGGATGGTCCTTTACTCGCCGCGCATGACTTTAAGCATATCGTAAAATGCCATCAGCATGATAAACAGTGCGTATAGGCTAACTAGCCCCCAAAAGATGATAAATCTAATGACTTCATCTCTGAGCCAATCACCGATCACCCAGCTCCCTATCGCTACTATGATGAGCAAGAAGATCACCAGCTGAGTCATCATTTTTCTCCTCAGCGAGCGATCATGCAGGATACCTTTCGCAAGCATCAGACAAGTGTCAATATATCCGTTATTTTTCATAGCCCTATTCTTCTTTAATTCTACATTTACACTGTTGCTATTAAGCTAGGTTTTCATAAGCCTCCCAAAATGCCTTGGTCTGCTTTTCACATGGAACTAGCTCAACAACGAGCGGCGCGGGACCAGCCTCTATTTCTAGCTCATCCACAGTTTCCACTCGCTGATAATCCCAGCCCCACATCATCGCCCATGACTCAAAGCTAAATGCGTGTTCATTGGCGATAATCCCCTTTTGTGCTCCGTCCATTTTCTGCACGCGCGGTAGCCGATCAAATATTCTCCCTCCACCATTATTCATCACCACAATCACGCGCCCCTCAGCATCACAATCATGTAACAAGCTAGGCGCTGATAAATCATACAGAGCAGTTAGGTCACCGATGAGAATCCACGCATCATCGATCCCATGCGTCCAGCCCGCCCAAGTTGCCAACTGACCATCAATACCATTGGCGCCTCGGTTCGCCCGCACTAGCTCGTGCGGCACTTCCTTATCTCGCTGCGCAAACATTCCCCACTCGCGGATCGGCAGGCTATTCCCCAGATACACACTCTCCGCCATCGTTGCATAAATCGATGTCATCCTCACGAAGGATGGTTCACTATCTGGGAATCTCTCTAACAACTCATCGATTTGCGAAGCTCTTCTGCCATTGCCACGCAGCAGGTCCGTCACATCACCCACCTCCTCGACCTCACCCACGCCCTTAATAATACGGCTAATACCACCAGCAATCGTCTCACTTTTACGCGCCAATCCACTGAACCCAGTGCGAGAAAGATTGAGAACTTCAACCTCGGCTATCCCTTCTAAATCTCGCCAAAACCTGCCCACAGGAACATCGCCAATTCGCAGGACTTTCGACAGTTTCACACCCTTTAGCATTCTATCCGGATCTGACAAAACTAGATCACCCAGCAACTCGCGAAGCCCAGATGTAGGGTCCGCTATCACCGGTATTTTCAACTTCTTGAGAAAGGCAAACACCTCTGGCCTATCCTCGGGTTCTAGCCCACCGAGACAGACAACCACCCCTTTCCAGACATCATCGAAAAACCTTACTAACGGTGAAACATCAATCTTTTCTCTCTCTGGTTTCCATTCGGCTAGCTCATGGCTTGCAGAAACTTCTACTAAATCATCCTCACCACCTTCACCGAGGCAGACATTAACATGCCACGGAATCCTCCCATTCCAGTCATTCAAAAGCTCGGCAGACTCATTCTCCACATCCTCACATCCTCCGACATAATTTCCAAATATCCCAACCTGCTCGATCGCCTGTGGCGCACCACTTCCACGATACTCAGACGGCCGATCCGCACTAATCACCAGCAATGGTCTCCCCTGATAATGACACTCCACAACCGCTGCCAAAAGCTCTGCCACCGCCGTGCCAGAAGTCGTAATCACAGCACAAGGCTCACGCGTATCCATCATCCTACCCAGCGCATAGAACCCCGCGGCTCTCTCCTCAAAATGCGACCAAACCACCACATCCTCACACTCTAACAACGCCGAAATCAGCGGGATATTCCTCGCCCCAGAACAAACCACATACTCCTTCACTCCTTTTGCTAGGCATCCCCCTATCACGCTCCGCGCTATCTCCATATCATTCACCCCTCCTCCTTACATGCTAGCACTCAGCTTGTCCATTCTTTCAAAATCAAATCCTCAGAACAGTTAAAGTAGCTTGAAATAATCGATCACTCCATGTGTAGCATGGATACGAGTGAACCACAGCGTCAGAAAACGGTTGAATTTACTAGCCTTTTTCTGTTTTCACCGCCGTTCCGTATGCTAATAGCTCAGACATACCTTGTGAGTCAGTCCACAGACAAATACCCCCCCATTTCATAATCGAAAATAGATAATCTTAGAAGCCTTTCCAAGAATCAAGCTAGCTTCGCTATACATCTTCTCTCTTCAGACACCGACCCCTCGGCTCGTCGCCTTCATGCAGGACTACTTCGGAGTGAAGGAATTTCGCGGCTTCTGCTGAGTCCTTCACTTTGACGGAACTGCGTTTCAGCATTTCTGTCTCGAATTCCATTAACACGCTTTCCCGCACTCCTGCTTCTCTCCATAGAGATAGGGATCGGCAACCTTTTGAGATTCCTCGTGCCAGTGCCAGCGCATCGAGTAGAGCTTGGTTAGCGCCTTGTCCTTTGAAGGGACTCATCGGGTGAGCAGCGTCTCCGATCAGAGTCACTTGAGACCCTTTCTCTAACAGTTCTGGCTCTAGTAGGGCCCGATCATAGACGGGATAGCCAGTAATCTGAGCTTCCTTAGTCGCAGCCATAATCTGGGGGATAGGATCGTGCCACTGGGTTCTGCGGGATGCTTCATCCTTGAGTGCTTTAGCTCCCTGAGCGCTGAGAGCCTTGGCCTCTTCTTCTGGCATTGGGAAACTAAGCTGCCACATTACCGAGTCTGCATCATAAGGCATCATGTAGATCCGCTCATTGCCATTGACCGTTTGGAATACCGTGGCGGAGTCTAGCAAATGACTCTCAAGACCATCGAGGTTCTCTAAAGGGCAAATCCCCAAAATCACGATACACCCCAGATAAAGCAACGGGGAAATCTCCTCGCCAATCAACAATTTCCGCACCGAACTACGAATCCCATCCGCCCCCACCAGCAGATCCGCCCTAGCGGATTTTATCTTGCCATTCACTTGAAAGCTAAGATCTACGCCGCCGTCGAAATTTCCAGCTTCACCCTCACATTCTTGATAATCGACCAGCTGGTGCCCCCACTGCACCGCATCATGGCCACCGAGTTGTTCAAGCAGAGCCATGCGTAGCGACTGCCGCGATAGATGCACATTGGTTCGTTTCGGTGGTGTCTTCTCTTCTGATCGCAGCCATTTCCTGATCCCCCACTCACCAATCACTTTTCCATCGGTAGTATGAACCACATGCCTTGTTGAAATCACTCCCTCGTCCAACGAGTAAACACCCAATCCTTCAATCTCTTTACTCGCTTGCTGTAGAGTGAGTCCATAGCCCTGAGACCGTGCATCGAAACCGCTATCGCGCTCATAAAGAGTAAAGGGAATCCCTCGGTGCAAACACGCTATAGCAAGAGCCACCCCACCAATCCCACCTCCAATGATGGCAACGTGCGGGTAATTTTCTTTATCCACTGGTGGAAAATCAGCAGATCGAGCCAGGCCTGATCCGTCACAGCTCAAGCATGGATCCTGATGAAGCAGTGGAGGGTTAGGAGCTTTCGCTCCTTCTTTATCCTTAGTTTTCTCAAATAAATCCAAGGCCTTCTGGTAGCGGAGCCTTACTTTCTTAGAAAGCCCCCTACTCTTTCTACCGCGTCCCTGACATTCCAGACAAGTAGTCCAGTTCTTCTTTTCATTGTTCACCTGTTCCACTATTCTTTTATCTAACTAACTTTTAGGCTTCCTGCAATAAAAGAAAGATTCCTGTCTAATTTGGAAATCGATAATCTCTAGAAGCAACTCCTCATGATCTAGGCAGACTTTATCGCTAAAAAGAAGATCACTCCTAGAGTATTTCCTGCACCCATCTCTTTCTATAGGAAAAGGGGAACAGGGAAAGGGCATGAAAAGCATATAAAACTAACAATGGGTCCTGTAATTTAGAATGGTTGGAGATGATTCATATTTACCCCATATTTCATGGTAGATAAAAGGTTTTAGAGATTCGTAATTCACTTTAAAAGAACCTTCTGGCTTCGATTTGATTCTACAACTAACCCACAGGATGCCACGTAGTTTTAATCTCTTGGAAGTCCATGATCGGATATGGGCTGAGTTTGCCTTTGCTGGTCTCGTGGAAGATCACGCGCTTGACGTTTTCGGCTCCTAGTTCGCGGACGGATTTGCGGAGTTCGTTGTCGGATGAACAGAGGGCGATGGCGTTTACGTCCATGTGTCCTGAGAGAGTTGGGAGCATGTCAGATGTCTCGCCGGTGAGGATGTTTACCACGCCGCCAGGGACGTCAGAGGTGTGGATGACTTCGGCGAGTTCCATGGCTACGGTCGCCCATTTACTGGGGACGACGAGTAAGGTGCTATTGCCGCCTACGATGACGGGTGCCAGCTGAGAGACGAGTCCGTAGAGTCCAGTTTGGTCATCTAACACAACGGCTACAAGACCAGTCGGGACTGGTGCGCTGAAGTTATAATGCGGACTACTGACTGGGTTGACACTACTGTAAACAGCTTGGAACTTATCACTCCATCCAGCAAAATACACAAGGGTATCTACTGATTTATCAACTTCTGTTAGAGCCGCTTTCTCGCTCATCCCAGAAGCCTTCAGCACACTAACGAACTGCGACTTTCTGCCCTCTAGCATTTCTGCAAGACGGTAGAGAATCTGACCTTTCAGATACGGACTAGCGCCCTGCCAACCTGACTGTGCCTTTCTGGCGACCACCACGGTGTTGCGGAGATCTTTCTTGCTCGCCATGGCAACATTCGCGATGACGGCACCTTTTTTATCTAACAGAGCATGAGTCCTGCCAGATTCTGATCTCGGAAACTTACCTCCGATGTATAACTTGTATGTCTTTTTAACTTCTAATCTGCTCATCTCTTTATGCGTTAAATTTTACGTAAGGATACAATCCATGAAGTCCACCTTCACGGCCAATTCCACTTTCTTTAAACCCACCAAACGGGGATGCGGGGTCGAATGCATTGTAGGTGTTCGCCCACATGATCCCGGCGTTGATATTATCCGTGAGCTTAAAGACCTTCGCGCCTTTATCACTCCAAACTCCACCAGAAAGTCCATACTGGGTGTTGTTGGCTTTTTCTATTGCCTCATTCACGGTCCTAAATGTCTGGATCGTGAGGACTGGCCCGAAGATTTCCTCCTGCACCACAGTGTGACTCTGCGCACAATCTAAGATCAGCGTGGGTGGGTAGAAATTCCCTTTGCGCGGGACACTCGTCTCTGGTTGCCAAACCGTAGCTCCTTCTTTAGTCGCCGTCTTCACTAGCGACTTAATCTTCGCTAGTTGTTCTTTAGAATTGATCGCCCCGATGTCAGTGTTCTTGTCTAGCGGATTTCCCACGATGAGTGTTTGCATGCGTTTCTGCAGCTTTTTCACCACTTTATCGACCACTCCCTCTTGCACGAGTAGTCGAGATCCTGCACAACAGACGTGTCCTTGGTTAAAGAAAATCCCATTCACAATGCCCTCGACTGCTTGATCGATCGCGGCATCATCCATGATGATATGCGCTGCTTTTCCTCCGAGTTCAAGCGTGTAAGTCTTGTCAGACCCTGCGACTGATTTTAAAATTTGTTTGCCCACAGAGGTCGAACCAGTGAAGGCTACTTTATTGATATCCGGATGGCTGACGAGATGCTTACCTGTATCCCCTGCACCCGTGATGATGTTCACCACACCAGCGGGGACGCCGGCTTCTTCGATGACTTCAGCGAGAAGCAGCGCTGTTAGAGGAGTTGTTTCTGCTGGCTTGAGCACCACGGTGTTCCCACAGGCGAGCGCTGGTGCGATCTTCCAGGCAGCCATCATGAGTGGGAAATTCCAGGGAATGATCTGCCCTACGACTCCCACTGGCTTCACTTTCTGACCATTTATCCCTGCTCCAGGAAACGCGTAGTCTAGCTTATCTGCCCAGCCTGCGTAGTAGAAGAAATGCGCTGCTACTAGCGGGATATCAATGTCGCGGCTCTCACGGATCGGCTTGCCGCCATCCATGCTCTCTAATACTGCAAATTCTCTGGCGCGCTCTTGCAGGATTCTAGAGATTCGATAGAGATACTTCCCTCTCTCGGCACCACTGATGCTGCTCCACTCGCCCTCGTAGGCGGAGCGGGCTGCCTTCACTGCTGCATCTACATCTGCCTCACTGGCATCCGCCACCTTAGAGAGTACTTTCTGGTTTGCTGGGTTGATCGTCTCAAAGGTTTTCTTACCCTTAGCATCCAGCCATTTACCTCCGATGAAGAGGCCGTATTGCTCCTTGATGTTCACGTTCGCCGTAGATTCTGGCGCTGGCGCATAGTCGCTGCCATTTATAAAATCATACATATTATTTTTGTTTAGATTTTCTATTTAAATTAAAGTTAGTCTTTTGAGAAATAATCCCCACCTTGGTAGAGACCTGTGCGCTGCTTCTCTAACTGCATTAGTAGATCATTAGTGAGCGAGCTCGCTCCAAATCTGAACCACTTATTAGTCAGCCATTTCTTGCCTAACATTTCCTTCACCATCACCAGATACTGAAGTGCTAGCTTAGAGTCTGAGATACCACCAGCGGGTTTCATCCCCACCATGACACCGGTGCGGTCGTAGAAGTCTGAAATGGCCTGTAGCATTACTAGGGTAAATGGCAGCGACGCCGCGGGCTGGATTTTGCCCGTGGATGTCTTAATAAAGTCTGCACCGGCAGCCATCGCCAGTTCGCTCGCTATCCTGATGTTGTCCAGGGTTTCTAACTCGCCAGTTTCTAGGATCACTTTCAAATGAGCATCGCCACAGGCTTCCTTGCACTTGGCCACTTCATCATAAATACCCCGATGATCACCAGCCAAAAACTTACCTCTAGAAATCACCATATCGATCTCATCCGCACCTTCTGACACTGCGTATTTTATTTCTGTTAGACGCTCACGCAATCTGCTCTGTCCACTAGGGAATGCCGTAGCAACACTAGCAACCTGCACCCCGCTATCGCCCACAGCATTCTTCGCTACCTTCACTAGTGTCGGATACACACAGACCGCAGCGGCAGGTCCAATGCTCGGGTCGCTAGACATAGGACACATTGCCTTGCGGCACATCTGCTTCACTTTTCCCGGGCTATCTTTTCCTTCTAGCGTGGTGATATCTAGCATCGTTACCGCTAGCTTGAGGGCAGAAATTTTCGTCTCTCCTTTTAGGCTGCGCGTTTGATAGCGCGCAGCACGCTCTCTCACGCCCACCTCATCGATGGGAGCTAAGTCTTTTAAATTTGGATATGCCATGATGTTGTTGCCACAGATTAAAATTAGAGTTTTTATCTAAAAAAACGAGAGGTTATTTGCTCTAAATAAGAAGAATCTATTTCATCAAAACTATTCTTTGATGTCGAGTCAATATCTAACACTGCGATGATTTCGTCACCTGATCGAATAGGGATCACGATCTCGCTGACAGAGGCTGAATCACACGCAATATGTCCAGGAAAAGCATGCACATCCGGCACCACCTGAATCTCCCCCGTTTCAGCCGCAGTTCCACACACTCCTCTACCCACTGCTATTCTTAGACATGCTGGCGTTCCTTGGTAGGGACCAATCACTAACTCTCCAGCCATCATTCTATAAAACCCAGTCCAATAAAAATTCTCAAATGACTGATGCAGCACCGAGGTGATCGATGCCATCTTCACGACTTCATCATGCTCCCCTTCCAGCAACCCAGTTAACTTTTCCAGACACTGGTTATAAATAGCTACTTTTTGATCATTCATTATTAATGAATCAATACCACGATAAACTCTGCTTGTGAAATCGAATATTAAACGGTAATTTCAATGCATGCTTCAACCAGTCACTTCTACCACTCCACGGATCCCCCATTGGACTTCTCAATGGCCCGCAGATGGTATAGCTCTCGATCTACCCCAAGCACTGGATGCAGCTCAGCATGGAGACATTTCTGCTGATATCTCCGCGATTAAGCGCAGTTTAGAAACAGCCAAGAATCTCAGTCAGCATCCTATCTTGGCCGTGACTGGCCAGTTAAATTCTGGTAAATCAAGTGTTGTGGCTAGTTTCCTCAGCCCAGCCGGTAAAGCGCGTGTGCCACGCGGTTCATCCAGCTCCACAGGCACGCACCGATTCGTCTACTGGGTGCCGCAGAGCTGGCTGGATACCAAAAGTTTCCGTGATCTTCTATTAGACCTGATCGCCACAGCTCATCCAAAAGGCGTGGAGTTCCTGGACACTGATCCAGAAAAGGCAGCAGAACAATACCGCGGAGGGAGAGATGATTTAGAGACTTTATCAATCCCATTGATCGCTGGAGACCCACTGTTAGATGAGCTAGGCACCGGTCTATTAGACTGCCCAGACATCCAGACGCATGATCAATCAGATGATCAGCACAGCGTGTTATCGTCTGAGAACCCTCGGCTAGACTTCCTGTCGGCAGCAGCCAGGGTCTGCTCGGCATTTTTAGTCGTTTGGAATAGAGCTGCGATTCGTGACCGACTCATCGAAGTCATGCTAAGTGCACTTCGCCAGCGCATGGCCTCCGCCCCGCTTTACCTACTTGTAAATATGATCCGCCCTGAGGAAGGTCAGCCACAGAGGACGATGACGGATAGTGATGTCACTAGGTTGTTAGAGCAGTTCAGTATTTCAGCAGACCATGTTTACGGTGCGTTTGACTTCGCCATCGAAGACCGCTCAGAACGCCCGGGTTGGAGGAGTTACACCCCTGCTCGCTTAGTCATGAATTTCGACCAGGTGGAAGCACCTCAGTTCTACCCACTAGCAGAAGGCATTCATTCTAATGACGACCTGCACACGCTTTCAGAAAACCTCGATGTTGCAGAAATCCAACGCACCAAAATTGCTGACCACCAAACCGAGCTGAGTAGACTGCTCCACCAAGCCAACACATCGATCAATCAATGGATGAATGATTCTGAGGAAGAAATATCCAACATCCACGCCGGCCTACTCACTACTTGTCATCGCATGATGACCGATGAAACCACTGGCGAGCCATTACAAATTATGTCTCCACAGTTTGCCAGTGCGCTGCATGCGAGCCTGGTCAGAACTGCTCCCTTCGCACTCAAGCTTCCGCTAAAACTGGCGAACCCATTCGACAAAGCCTATGATAGCGCTAAGAAATTCGTCCGCACACTGAACCTTAAATCCCTCTCCACTGATAAAATCAAGGATTTAGAAGGCGAGTTAAAACAACACTTCAAGCTAGGCTCCATCAAGATAGCCAGCAGCGATGCACTTGCACGCAGGATGCAGAGTCAGCGCTGGTGCCCGGCAAGTGCTCAGATACCTGAGCTAGAAAAAGCATGGAACGGGGTGTTCGATACTTTTCAGAAGCATCCTATCGAGAGATTTGACACCGAGCTGTTAGATCAGTCTTCTAAAAATCGCTGGGATGGATTCACCATGACGCAGAAGTTCACCATCGGGGGGAAGGCACTCTTAGGAACTATCGGCGGGCTTGCGGCCTTGTGTGGGATTGCCACGTTGGCAGTTGACGGCGGCGCCACTTTTTTTGCTGCGACCTCGGTCTCACATGCCATCAACGGTAGCATCGCTGCAGTCATCGCCGCCGGCGGAGGAGCTGTCGCGATGGCAGGATTCCAAGAATCACTCTTAAAAGACAACACCTTACCCTATCTCTCACGGCTATTCTCGATCACTTGCGATTGCTTCCACATCCCACGCGCAATCAGAGATAAGCCCACAGAGGTGAATTTTAAAATAGGCGATCGCCGAAAGACTAAGTATAAACTCTCAGCTTCACCTGAACTCCCCATGTTCCCGGCCATCACCCCGCTCACTGATAAACGCATTTGGAATAAAGAAGAAGTTTAACCATTTCTAACAGAATCTAACATGAACAACAATAAAATCATCACCATCGATCTTGCAGACAAAGCAGACAGAGCCGTGCGCCAACTTTTCGGTCACGATGCACTGCTGACGCATTCCGTCTCAGAGATCACTGATCAATTACGTAGCGATATCCAGCGTATCAGCTCTGGCCAGTCCGCCGGACCTACCACCCTCGCTCTAGTCGGGCGGGTTGGCGAAGGGAAAAGCTGGCTCACCCGCACCTTTTTAGCTGAAGATGATGCTGCTAACCAGATGATCCAGTCAGGTCAGAATGCTGCCGAGCGCAGCATGGAGCTCAGCTGGATTGGAAGCCAGCAGCCATTCACTGAGCTGACCGATGGCGAGAGATTCATTAAGACCTCACCTCAGAACATGTTAGATTTAGGCGCTCCTTATGTTCTCGCAGACTCTCCAGGCTACTCGGATCATAATCCTTCACTCGAAGCTCTCTCCAGTGTCGCACTTGCCTCCTCTAACATCAAACTTCTCGCTACCTCAGTTTCTCACATCAGAGACTCCTCACTGGTATCATTTATAGGCTCCATGGACGGATCACTGATCCTACCTTTGATTAGATTCAGACCAGATGAGCAGGCTCTGTCTCCCAGTGATTCTGTTAGAAATGATTGCCTCAAAGAAATGCAGAACTGGTCCGCCCACGCCCCATCAGCGCGTATCTTACCTGCTATTTTTATTCCTGATGCCGGTATCACTGGTGAAGAGGAAGCACGCGCCACCGCACGCCAGCTGATCTCTGCTACACTGACTCCCCTGCTCGCAGAACCAGCCACACTAGCGAAGCATCGCGAGAGCCAGCTACAACAACGCATCCAACTCACTCGGTCACATCTAGCCGATACACTAACAGATTTTCGCCAGCGTATCGGCACACCAGTTGAAAAGCTAGATCAGCTCTCAGCCTCGCTCCCTGAGGTCGTGCAGCAAGAAGTCATCGGTGACAACGCTCAGCTTCACATTGGCATCCGTTCTCGATTCCGCGCAGATGCTATTGAGCGCACTCCTGTATTACTTTTCCCCTATCGATCACTCATCGGGATATTAGGGCTCACGCATGGTGCTTGGGACAAGCTTGTTTTCACCACTCTTGGCAGTGTCCCATCGCTCGTCATGACCGCCTTTCACTCAGTGAAATCTTGGAGTAATACAAAGAACTTCGAACAAACATTACGCGATCAGTCAAGACAGCGACTCAACTCCCTGATCAATGATGCCTACCGTGAAGATATTAAGAACTTCTCCCACGCACTGACTGCCATCACCAATGACACTAAAGAGGTCTCACTCAATGAGAAAGCCAATATCATCGAACTACAGGGTCTCACTGGACTTGAAATAGAAGCCCATGAGATCATCAGTAAGGCGATCAAGAAGCGCCGCATCTCTGGCTTCACTCTCTGGCTCGGCGGTATTCTTTCATTCATCGTATTCTGGGCGATGTTACTCGGTCCAGCCATCGCACTTTATACAGACTACTTCAGCTCACTCAACGAGACAGCCAGATCACTCTCGGATGACTGGGGTCATTATCCAACCCCACCCGCATCACTCTGGCTCACAAGCCTCATGCTCTCGTTGATTCCTGCAGGCATCATTGCCATGCTTGTCATGTACCTCACTTGTCGCCATGGCAGAGTGAGTAAAACCACCAAAGATATCGAAACAGAAATCGCCAGCACCATCCGCAGCAGGATCGACTCAGACAAACTGCGCCTCGTCATCAATGACCCAAAACTCGATGCAGCTAAAACATTGCTCAATATGACTAGAGATAAAAGGTAATCCCAGTAAGCCTACCAAAAGCATCTATAACCTGAGAATAGAGCCAGCAAGAAACTACCTTCCTAGCATCTGGTTCGTATCACTGACCCCGAGCTCATTGTAGTCATCTTTGCTCATGATCAATGGTTGAGGTCTTTTGTTTCTACTTGTCACATAGCCACTGTCACCTGTTTTGACGGCATTTGATCTGCTTTCGTTAGCTCTATTATTGGCCACGGTATATTCCCCAGTATTAAACCGGCTTTTATCGGCGTTGGCATATTGACCATTTGCCTGAGCCCTGGTGTCCCTACTCACATAGTGTGGGGAGTGCTTAAATTTGCTGCCATCAGTATTTCCACCGTATTGCTTAGAGGCATATCCTTTATTACCACCCCATCGCTCCTTACGGTAACTTTCTTTATTATAGTTCTTACCTGAAAAATCTCTCGCTCCTATGTTGGACGCTCTTCTATCGTAATGACTGACCTTATCTGAACCAGATCGCAGCATCCCGTGTTCACCTTTTTCGATGTCATAGCCATTGTTATATTGATCCAGGCCTGAGCGCACCTTCGACTGCGTAACAATTTTCTCACTAGCACAGGATGCAAATGCGAACACTGTTACCACCAAGCTAATCTTGATCATCAATGGGTAAAATAATCTCATGAATGTTTATTGTAGCCCTAATCGTCCTCCCTTCAAGCTCAGAATCTTAAAAGTGTAAAAAGGATTAAAATGAAAATGGCACGTCCTCATAAATGATGAAGCCGTGCCATACTTAAAATGGTTAGGTCATTAGGGAATAACCAGCAACTAACGCTCCGATATAGGAGGAACTGGTGAAGTTGTCGCTGGCCCAGTGTATTTAGTGAGTGGACGGTAAAGTCTGTTATCCGTAAGTTGCTCTAGAACCTGCGCAGTCCAGCCGGACATTCTCGCGATTGCAAAGATCGGGGTGAATAGGTCAGTAGGAATATTGAGTGAATAATACACAGTAGCAGAATAGAAATCCACATTAGCATTAAGTCCCTTGCGCTCGCGCATGATCGTTGCGATACGCTCAGACATCTTAATCCACTTAGGATCACCAAGCTCTTCAGTGAGCTTGATCGCCATTTTCTGGAGATGCGGAGCGCGTGGATCTAGCACCTTATAGACGCGGTGACCAATACCCATGATTTTCTTCTTGTTCACTAGGCAATCTTCCACAAAAGCATCCACTTTATCTTCACTGCCAATCTTCTTCAGCATCTTAATCACGCCCTCATTCGCACCACCGTGAAGTGGACCCTTGAGAGTGCCGATAGCTGAAGTCATCGCTGAGTATAGATCTGAGAGAGTTCCTGTGGTAACACGTGCTGAGAATGTGGATGCATTCATACCGTGGTCAGCATGGATAATGTAAGCCACATCGAGCGTCTTCACCGCTGCCTTACAAGGCTCTTCGCCGGTAATAAGGTAGAGAAAATGCGCGGCCTCTGAGAGGTCAGTCCTCACAGGAGGAAGCTCTAGCCCCTGACGTGCACGATGGTAGTATGCCACAATCACAGGAGTTTTAGCGACTAAAGACAGAGCCACTTCATGATTCACAGCCACATCAGGCTCGCCCACGGTTGCTCTCTCATCAAAAATACCCAGCATAGAAACTGCTGTTCTCAGCACATCCATAGGAACAGCGTTCTTAGGCATACTCTTGAGGAAATCTACCACCTCTTGAGGCAGTTCACGGTTATTTCTGAGACTAGATTCTAGTCCAGCGAGTTCCTCTTTATTAGGTAGTTTGCCATTATGGAGTAAATAGGTCACCTCCTCAAATGAACAATGCTCCACCAAATCATCGATGTCATAGCCGAGATACGATAGTTTGCCTTCCAGGCCCTCTACTTTAGAGAGAGCAGATTCGTTTGCGATGACGCCTTCTAGGCCTTTTGCATAGTCACTCATATTGATTTTTTGATTAGTTATTGATGTGTTAAAAATATTTGAACACACTTAACCCTAAGCGAGGGTGTTGGCAATCTTTCTCTGTAAGAAAAAACCAGATCAGCTAAAAGGTGCAAGAGAATATCTCACTTAAACCATATTCACAACATTCAGTGTTGGCAGAGAGACCACTTCTCATGTAAATAATTCCCATGAGCATTATCCTATCCATTGAGACCAGCATCCCAGAGGCCTCCGTTGCACTCACCATCGATGGCAAAATCTCTACTCAGCAAGAATTCGAAAGTCATCGCCAGCAAAACAAGCTCCTATTCCCCGCTCTAGAATCCGTGCTTGCTAAGCTCCCAAAGAATAAATCTCCAGACCTCATCATCGTAGGCACCGGACCAGGTAGCTACAGTGGTTCGCGTATTTCCATCGCCGCCGCACAGGGACTCGCTATCGCATACAGTTGTCCAGTCGTTGGACTTTGCTCATTTTTGGGGACCCACACGATGTCGCAGCACACCACCGCCTACGCCATCGGAGATGCCAGACGCGATACCTATTTCATCGCAAAGATCCAGCAAAACAGACCAGAATTCCAGCCCGGTGAACCCGAACTCCTCTCGCTCGATGACTTCTGCAAAAAACTAAGCACTATCGACACCTCACTTACCCCACTTTTCAGCTTCGAAAAAGAATTACCCATGCTCCACGTCGCCAACTATATTGTGGATAAATCTCATGCCGCACAGCTCACAAAAGTCTGGCTCGAGCTCAGCTCAGAGACCCAGCAATCCCTGCTCCAGACCCCGCCCCAGCCAGCCTATCTCAGAGCCCCATTTATCACCAAAGCGAAGCCAGGGCACCCACTCCTAAGAAAAAATAAGAGTGGTTTAAATAAGTAAATATTTACATAAGTGAAAGAAGATCAAAACATTAGTGATTTCATAAACCTAGAAAAAGCAGTCCCCGCACTCGCTGGTGATGGCTGGAGGAGATCTGCCCGTCAATCGCTCGAAAAACTCCTAGGCATCACCGCAGTCCGCCGCCTAGTGTCCGATGCCGCAGAAGCCGAAACCCACAACGTCTTCGCTAGATCACTAGAAATACTCGATATACTAGTGGACTCAAAAGGTGTCCCAGAAACCATCCAATCTCTCCCTGAAAACACCGGTGCGATCATCGTGGCGAACCATCCATTTGGCGGTGCAGACGCCATTGCCCTCTGCTCTCTGTGCGCGGAGTACCGACCAGACGACAGCAAAATCCTTGCCAACTCAGTGGTCTACCATGCGCCAAAATTCCCCAACTACCTCCTCCCTCTCAAGATACTCGGTGAGCCAAATGCCGCACGGCACAACCTAAAGACCCTCAAAACCGCCACCGAACATGTGAAAAACGGCGGGCTTCTAGGAGTCTTTCCAGCTGGTGGAGTCTCACGTTATCAGTCAGATCAGGAGGAAATCACCGATGCTCCTTGGTCCGAGCACATCGCTCGCATTGCACTCAGAGCTAAAGTGCCTGTCATCCCGGTGAAATTCTTCGGCAGAAATCCACTCTGGTATCAATTACTTGGTCGTATCCACCCACTTCTCAGAGCCGCCATGATTCCTAGAGCTTTACTTATCATGAAACATCAGACAATAAAGTGTCGTGCAGGCGCGGTCATCGATCATGAAACTCTCGCCGCCGCAGAGAACCCTACCTCACTACTAAGAAATTCAGTTTACAGTATTCTAGAATAATTAACCACCGAACAGACCACTATGAGCCTCAATGAAAAATTAACAGCAGACATGAAGACCGCCATGAAGGCGAAGGAAAAAGTCACCCTCAACACCATCCGCCACCTCAAGGCTGCCGTCAAAAACGAGGCCATCGAGCAAGGTGGTGCTGACACCGTCCTCGATGACGCACAGATCATCATCGTCATCCGCAAGCAGATCAAACAACGTCAAGATTCCATCACTCAGTATTCAGAAAATGGCCGTCCAGAACTAGCCGAGATTGAACAAAGCGAGATCGATGTCCTAGAAGAATACCTCCCTACCCCACTCAGCGCCGATGAGATAGCTGCCTTCGTGGCAGAAGCCATCGCCGAGACAGGCGCTAACAGCAGAGCGGACATGGGTAAGGTCATGGGCATTATGCAAAAGAAAACCGATGGAAGAACCGACGGAAAAACAATTAGCCAAGCCGTGATGAAGGCACTAAGCTAAAGAGTAACCACTAAAAACAATCACCCCACACTTCATCATGCTACGCTTCACATTCATCGCAGGATACGCCATCTTATTAATGGGATTAATCTCCGTCGTCGCGGTCAAAGTAATTGCCCTTGGGCAAAATGCCTCGTGGGGTGAAAGCCCACTCGTCGATCAAGCACGTATCATCGAAGCTTTTCTCTTTGATCCTCTCAACAGCACCTGGATCATCACCGCCATCCTCGGCTTCATCGCCGTCTGGATAGTCATGCTAAGAAAAATAGCCAAAAAATCCCCAAAATGGGAAAGAAGCTGGGTCAAAACGCTCTCAGTAGGTTGCTCCATCATGATGTCATTCTTCTTCTTCCTCGCTGCGGTAGGCATGACCGCCCACTACTCCACCGGAGTCATCCAAGAAACTGCCGCAAAACTAGGTGGCATGATGAGCACCCCCGTGATCATGGAATTCAGCTTCTTATTCATAAGCTTCATCCTCCTCCTGAGCTACAACATCTACAAACGAAAAGCAGATGGAGATGACTTTGTCGAAATGGAAATAAAGGATGAGTAGGTTATTAGTGAGTAGAGAGTGGTTAGTAGCGAGTAGTGAGTAGTGAGTAGTGAGTAGTGAGTAGTGAGTGGTGAGTAGTGAGTGGTGAGTGGTGAGTGGTGAGTAGTGAGTGGTGAGTGGTGAGCCACTCCGATGGTAGGGTTTGTCTCACCGTGCCCGAGACGGTAGGGATTGATCGCCGAGCAATCCACGAGCAACGCGAGTCAGAGAATCCGGCTCCATCAACCAAGCAAAAACCCCCGATCACCGATCACAGCTAACCGATCACCTTTTTCCTTTAACCTTTCTCCTTTTTCCTTTAACCTTCATGCTTTATCCTTTAAAAACCAACAACCAAGCACTCAGCTAAATATCAGCTAGTGCAACACTAATAACACTGTTCTGCTAGAAAAATGAAATCATTTCGCACATGGTTAGTTTGCGATCCCGAACAAGCGTTGGTGCTATCCGAGGCTCCAAATGTAAACGGAATCGTGCTTAATCTCCAAGACGACCCCTCATGCCGTCACTGGGCTTCAAAAGATGGTCATGGATTTATGACGAGAGAGTTCGAATGCACATTAGAGGAAGAAGAGAGATTAGATAAAGATCATGTTAGAGCAAAAGAACTTTTATTGGTCTGTGAAGATAGCGAATTCGCAGATAATTTTCTGTCGCTGATACACGCTGGCATTTTGTTGGGCTACCCAATAAATCTGAATTTCACACCCATCTCCTCAACATCTGAAGCGAATAGCATCGATTCTTCCCTCCTTCGCCATAAGCCAATGCATAAATGTTTTACCTATCATGAAAATGTAGGATATGGCTGCCTTATTGCACGACGAGCGTGGATGAAAACTGATGTGCGGTATGCCATTCATAAATGGCATTTAAGTATCGATCTGGACTCATTTACTCCCCATTCCGCAAATCCTCGGCATAAACAAGTTTTCCCAACTAAGTATCCAGATGACATTTACCACGTAAAGGCGGCTTACGCTGTAAATGCAGCGTTTTCCGTAATAGAGGAACTCGGTCTTGAAGTGCGGTCAAGCCAACAGAAGCCGAGGTTTACTGGTGACGGTAAAGACACTTGGAACCCAAAGGTATTTGATAACCTTAAGAAGAGACTTTCAACAATCGGCATTGATCCGAATGAGGATTTCGACTGGGTTGTCCGAGGAACCGAACGAGCTATCGAAAAAGTATTGAAACCAACTCTGGGAAAAGCTTCGCCCTGGGCTAATGGAGATGACATCCGTGACAGAACACTCTCAATTGCAGATGCGATTCATTATGCGAGCCTTGTCCGAAACTTCATTTCCGCCCATAAGTTCCACTCACTGATCGGCGAGCTTGGCCCATACGATGTTTTTAATATCCAATCGATTGCGAGGCGCTTAATTTTGAGCTCCCTTGGAGTATGGAAGAAAGACTTTCAAGAAATAGCCGAGGAAAATCGAAATGCAGAACAAGGCGGTAGTGGCAACGTCGCTTCGCGCCGCGCCACACCTTGACGCTTTCGACTAAAACAAATAAGAACAAACAATAATGACTAAAAACATATTTCAACTCTACTCCGAAATCAAGCAGTTGCCCTTTGCTGCTTCACGTCGGAACTGGAAGGACAGTGATTTGATCATTGTCACACGAGTTGAGCCTAAGGGGGATTATGGTAAGGTATACGGATTCTCTGTGCATGATGGTGTGCCCAACGATCATGTGGCATACTCAAGTTGGAAGAAAGACATGGGACTCCCGAATGTCGGAAGTTATCAATGGCGATTAATAGATCTTCCGCAGGGCACGTTAATTGAACTTGTCGATAGGTTTTACCGAGGTGTAGGGAAGCAATATGGATTTATAGAACCCGTAGAAGAATTTCACAGTGAAGAGACATTGATGGATGAATGGCTAGAGGAAGAAAAATAGACCTAACCCCAAAGATAGCTTTGATTGAGCGGTAGCAAACATCGAAGTGATCGGTTGGTGTCCCTTCTAGATACGCACGTGATGACACTGGTCCAGAGGGTCGAGGGCTCTGGGTGGCAGTTAGTGATGCGATTTTGATTCCGTGTTCTGCTTTAGCGGGTTGTTAAACCAGTGGGGGTTCTTGGTGGCGTTTAATGCCATACGAGGGAGCCGATTGCCGAACCACAAGTGCTGTGATAGGTCGCCTCTGCGCGTGAAGTTGATTTCATTGATGGCAAAAGGCAACTCTGTCCTTGTGCACGTCTAGTCCGATGTAGTAGAGTTCTTTAAGGATGAGACATTGGCTTGCACTCCCTAGTGGTCGCCCGCTGGGTATGATTATTGATAACATGTTGGATAGGTCTCTCCGACCTCGTGTCAGAGAAATAGCCCACGAAAACCCTAAGCTCATCATCCTTTTTTATAATGGCGCAGCTCACAACAAGCTTCAGCCATAGAATCTCGCGATGAAGGAAAGAGAGAACTAGCATGAGATACTGTATACTTGCATTGACACTCTCCTGTTCCATTTTAACCGTTCTCGCGGCACCGGTTGAAAAGCACGTGGTCGAGACCGAGTACCAAAACGGAAAACAGGAGATACGCGTTCTCCTGCCTGATGACTACAAGAAAGCCAGTTCTTACCGAGTCCTGTATGTACTACCCGTAGAAAAGGAGTTTCGGGACAGGTTCGGCCATGGTCTAAGGGTCTTGAAGGAGATGAATGCTCACAATCAGTATGATCTCATCATTGTCCAAATGGGATTCGAGAAAGAGCCTTGGTTCGGGGATCATGCTACGGATCCAAAAGTTCGCCAGGCCTCTTATGTGAAGGACTTTGTGGTTCCTTTCATTGAGCAGAAATACTCTACGCCTGGCACACCGGAAGGTCGACTATTGTTGGGATTCAGCAAGAGCGGCTGGGGAGCATTCAGCTTGATTCTTAAATATCCTGAGTTCTTCGGATACGCCTCCGCATGGGATGCGCCTATCACTTTCACAACGTTCCGCTACGGGATGAAAGCCGTTTACGGAACACCTGAACAACTGGCCCTATACAGGGCTGACCTCTTGATTCCCAAACAGAAGGCTTTCTTCGAGAGGAAGACCCGCCTGATCCTCACCGGCAAAAAGCTCTGGGGCAAGGAAACAGAGCAAACACACGAGCTTCTCAGCAAGGAAGGGCTCAAACATCACTATGACAACACTCTCGCATCCCCTCATCGCTGGGACAAAGCATGGATAAAACCAACGCTGAGCGCCCTGATGGACCTCACGGAACAAGACGACACCAAAGAACACGAACCCCAAAGATAGCTTTGATTGAGCGGAAGCGAACATCGAAGTGATCGCTTGTTGTCCCGTATAGCTACTCACGTGATGACACGAGTCCAGGGTCGAGGGCTCTGGGTGGCCGTTAGTGATGCGATGTTGATTCCGTGTTCTGCCTTAGCTGTTTTGCAAGCTTGCGTAAGGCACTTTCCACTGCTGCATTGCCCCCACCACAAGTGCTGTGATAGGTCGCCTCTGCGCGTGAAGTTGATTTCATTGATGGCAAAAGGCAACTCTGTCCTTGTGCACGTCTAGTCCGATGTAGTAGAGTTCTTTAAGGATGAGACATTGGCTTG
>Ga0209711_10000286_pt1 | contig 52169 bp, 49 predicted proteins | sample ArcticOcean_MG_C_7_FD_187441 | JGI IMG/M metagenome (GOLD analysis project Ga0209711, IMG submission 187441) | Marine microbial communities from western Arctic Ocean - ArcticOcean_MG_CB11_88 (SPAdes) (version 2) | ecosystem: Environmental > Aquatic > Marine > Oceanic | place: Arctic Ocean... | reverse complement strand
CTTGTTGTTTACTGTTTATAAAACACTAAAAAAAGTGTTGATTTATAAGCATAATTGTAGAGATTAAAAATATAATCAAAAAAGGGCTAAATATATGAACAAAAAACAACTAGTAGCAAAAATCTCTACAACATTAGGTCAAAGTAAAGCTGATGCTGAGAGAACTTTTGATTCAATTACGACTATCATTTTAAATGAGTTAAAAAATGACGAAACGGTTAAAATAGCTGGTTTTGGTACTTATAAAGTAGCAAAAAGAAAAGCTAGAGTAGGAAGAAATCCAAGAACTGGGGAGTCTATTCAAATTTCAGCTTCGCAAAAAGTTAAGTTTTTACCCGCTAAAAGCTTAAAAGAAATGTTTAACAAATAAGTATTGCTTATTTAGTAGCTCCTGTAATTATAGGAGCTATTAAAACTTTACATACCTCTAATACAGTCAAATCATAGCTTTCCCGGTATACCTGAGATGTCTAATAGTCGTTAGTCACAGATCAATTCTTAAAATAAATTCAAAGCCTTAAAGAATAAAAAAAAGGTAATTAATGAAAAAAGTATCACTTTTAATATTAAGTAGTTTTGTTTTTTTATTAACGATAACAAACTTTAGTTTTGCAGAGACTACAATGTCTCTAGAAGGTCAGTACATATTTAATTCTTTAGGTTTTTATTTAGGCGGTGTTTTAGTGGCTTTTATGGCTGCTGGTTTTTGTATGTTAGAAAGCGGTTTAGTAACTACGAAGAGCGTGTCATCGATTGCAGCTAAGAATATTGGAAAGTTTGCAATTGGATCGATAGTCTTCTTTTTAGTTGGATATAATTTAGCATACGATATTCCAGAAGGTGGATTTATTGGGTCATTATCGGTTTGGACAGATACATCTAACGTAGAGACTGGTTACTCAGGTTATTCAGATTGGTTTTATCAAACCATGTTTGTTTGTGCCACAGTATCAATTGTATCTGGAGCAGTCGCCGAAAGAATTAAAATTTGGCCATTCTTTTTCTTCGCAGCAATCATGGCTGGACTTATTTATCCAATTTCAATGGGTTGGCAGTGGGGAGGTGGTTGGCTTTCTGTTGCTGGATTTTCTGATTTTGCTGGCTCAACTTTAGTTCACGCGTGTGGCGGTGCCGCGGCATTAGCTGGTGTAATTGTTTTAGGTGCTAGAGAAGGAAGATTTGGTGTCAAAGGTGAGAAGAAATCGATGATACCATTTGCAGCTTCTAGTATTCCATTAGTAACACTAGGAACTTTTTTACTTTGGTTTGGTTGGTTTGGTTTTAATGGGTTTAGTCAATTAGCAATGGGAACTTTTGATGATGTGAATGCAATTGCAAAGATTGCTGTTAATACACATCTTGCTGGAGCCGCAGGTGTAGTGACAGGCGCAGCTCTTACACGTTTAATTGGAGGTAAAACTGATATTATAATGATGCTAAATGGCGCATTAGCTGGTTTAGTTGCAATTACCGCAGAACCATTAACCCCAACGCCAATAACTGCAATGATGATTGGTTCTATTGGGGCTGTAATAATGTATTACGGAACGAAACTATTAGAACACTTAAGACTAGATGATGTTGTAGGCGCGATCCCAGTACATCTATTTGCAGGTATCTTTGGAACATTGGTTGTACCATTTACTAATATAGAAACTTCTTTTAAAATACAGTTTTTAGGTGCTATTTCAGTTTGTGTTTTTAGTTTTGTGTTTTCATACCTTGTATTCAGAATAATGAAAGAAACCACAGGTCTTAGAATAAGTAAGGCAGCAGAAAAGCTTGGTACAGATAAAGCTGAAATAGGAGTAGCAGCTTACTCAATTAGAGATTAAGAACAACACTAAAAAAAATTCTCTAAAAAAAATTGAGAAATCCTTTCTTTTTTATACTTTATTCTCGTCCCAAATTTTTTTCCAATCCTTGTTTGGCGACAAGCCAAATATAGAATTGATATTTGTACAGTGTATTGCGATAGATGGAATTGGAGAGATACAAAGCTCATGCTTATAAATTTCGTGTAAAGGAGACTCAAATGGATAGTGTTCAAAAGTACACATACTTAAAAATTTATCCCAATGTTTCTCTACAATTTGTTTACTTGTTAAAAAAGTACATAATGTTTCGTTAATTTTTCTCCAGTGATACTTTTCACCTAAATAAATATTAGTATTTTCTGCTTGTACGTATAAATATGGATAATCAGTTGGGCATATTATTAATTCATTGCCAGTCAAGGAAGCAATTCTTTCATAAGTAAATAGCATTTCTGTAAAACTATCTAACTCATGAATATAATCGTCTTCTACAAAATAAATTAAATCATCCGAACTTTTTGAGAGCAGTAAAGACTTATAAATATTTGACATATTTGAAATCTGATTAGGTTTAATTTTTTCATCTTTTTCATTAGTTTTTTTAATTTCACTTTCAAACTCTGTAATATCTAGGTTTAATAGCTTAAATTTAGTAGTTGAACTGTTTAGCAAATTTTTAATTTTTTCTAAGTTTTCAAGAGATGAATTATGATCAACGACTATTATTTTAATATTAATATCGGGATGATACTTTTTAGAATAACTTACACTTTTTAGAATAGAATTAATTGATCTTAAAGTATATTCAATCTTATTTTTTTCAAAAATTCTTTTTTTATTTTGAGTCAACATGTTAACAGCTGAACAAGTTCTAATAATTACATCTAATGATTTTACTTTTCTTGTTATTTTAACCTCGCCAAGGGGTAAGTTGATAGATTTTGTACCTGCTTTACTTAATGTTTCATTTAAATCTTTATTAGATGTAGGTATATAAAAGTTACCTTGGTCAATAATCTCATATCCTAAATATCTACAAAGCTTAATAAAGAGCTTTTTAAAAGGATTTTTATGTTTTTGCTGTTTAATTTCTTTCATTCAATATTTATTTTTTTTATAATATTAATTATTTAATATCATGAATATAAAATCATCCCAAGATCTTGTTAACGAAGCAAATCAATCAATTGAAACAATTGACTCGATTAAAGTAAAATTAATGGCTGATAACAATGAATGTATTTTAATTGATGTTAGAGATATTAGGGAATTATGGAAAGAAGGAACGGTTAAAAATTCAAAACATATACCAAGAGGAATGATAGAATTTTGGCTTGATCCGAAAAGTTCTTATTTTAAAGAGAATAAATTCGATTCAAAAAAAAAAATGGTTTTGTACTGTGCTCTTGGCATGAGGTCTGCATTGGCTACAAAATCTCTAGTTGATATGGGTTTTAAAAATGTGGCTCATGTAAATGGAGGCTTTGATGCTTTGAAGAAATGTGGGATAGAGATTGTTAATAAGGAAAAAAAATAATTATTTTAAGGACTCAGCTAAAGCGTATTCAAGCCTATCTTGACCCCAAAATATTTTATTATTAACCACAAATGTTGGGGCGCCAAAAACTCCTTTTTCATAAGCCTCCTGAGTTCTTTTCTTTAGTTCATCTTTTATATTTTGATTTAAAAGCCTTAGAGAGAAAGTTTTAGGGTTTATGTTTAAATTCTTTAAAGTTTTATCAATAACTAGTTGATCATTTAAATTGAGGCCACTTACCCACATTGTTTCAAAAATTTTATCTATATAATTATTTGATATACCGTCTTCTTCAGCGATTAATACACCACGCATTAAATCAGTTGTCTTAATAGGAAAATAAGAATTAAATTTAAAACTTATTTTATGCTTTTCAGAAACCATTTTGCAGTCCCTAATCATAAATTTTGCTTTAGCAGGTATAAATGCAGGTGCTGTAATTTTATGTAGATTGTGAAGCCCACCAAGCAACACAGGTTTTAACCTAAATTTAAAATCTTGTTTAAATTTTAGTGTTTTAATTTGCTGAAATGAAATGAAAGTGTAAGGACTAACAAAATCAAAGTAAAAATCTATAGGTTTATTCATTAAAATTAATTTTTTTTGCATAAAATATTCTAACAAACCAATAAATTACAATTCCTAAAGGCCCTGTAAAATAAGCTACTATAATACAAGGAGCTGAAAGAGCTTTGGGAATCAAATGTCTTTCGCCATCCCTGGCAATCCAAGCACCAATAAATAAACTTATGGCAAGGAAGTGTAGCCAGAATACAAGTCGAAGAGATTCGTTTGAGTATATTTCGTTTAATTCATTCAGGCCCATATAAAGTTTAAATCCTTCAAAAATATTTCCCTCTAAGATAATTTGTCGTGCAACAAAAAAATAAGCAGCTGCTAACAACAAAGGTGCAATTATTGAGTGAGAAAAAAATTTAGTGATGCCGTGATTGGGGATAAATACTAACAACAGCCAAAAAGGAACAATGCCCCAATTAGCAAACAAGTAAATATTTTCAAACGTTAAATAATTCCCAAGAGTATTTATCATTAAAAATAATATAGTATATTAGTCAAATGAATCCCACATCAAATAAAAAAGATTTTGAAGACCTTACAACGAATTTAAAGGACTTAGCCTTTGCTTATTTGGAAAGATATAGTCCTTCTAAACAACAGTTAAAAACACATCTTTTAAAAAAGTACTTAACAAAAATTAAAGGAACAAAATCTAAAAGAGAAGTATCGGAGATTATAGATAAAATCTTAGAAAATCTTGAAAAAAATAGAATAATAAATGATGAATTATATTCTGATTCTAAGGCTAGGATGTTTTTAAGGCGTGGTTATTCTTTAAATAAAATTAATCAATCTCTAAGAAATAAAGGCATTGGAAGTGAACACGTTAAAAATAGTATAGATAAAATTAAAGAAGATAAAATAGAGCCTGATTTTGTTTCTGCACTTAAGCTCTGCAAAAGAAGAAGAATAGGTGCGCTACGACCAGGAGCAAATAGAGAGCTATTTTACAAAAAAGATATGGGGATTTTAGCAAGAAACGGCTTTAGCTTTGAGTTGTCCAAAAGAATTTTAGACCTCCCGCTAGAAGAGCTTACCAAATTACTTAGAATTATTTAATTTATCTTCTTTCTCTTGTTCAACAAGAATATCTAACCTTCTTTTTAATACATTTCTAACAATAATAAAAAAAAACCAACCAAATAAAGTTACAGAGATTACAATAATTAAAATAGTCTTAATCATTTAAATTTTGAGCTCGTTTCATTAGTATGCTTGGATTCGCATAATCTTCTTTTCCATAATTAAAAGGACTACCATCCAATGTTTTTATAATCGCCCCAGCGTGCTCAGCCACGGCATGACCAGCAGCATAATCCCACTCATTAGCACGTTCTTTGGCTGCATATATATCGTATTTACCGTTGGCTATTACACAAAATTTATATGAACTAGCCATTTTAACAACTGACGTTACATTATATTTGTTTAATTCTTTCATAATTTCTTCCGATGGTTTTGAAGAACTGGATAACGCCACAATTTCTCCTTTTGAAGTTTTTTTTGAACAATCATTTTTAATCTTTTTATTATTTTCAATCAAATAACTATCATTTATTCCATATGAAAAAAAAAGTTGATTTTTTTTTGGCACTCCAACTAAACCTATGTTCGGAATTTTATTAATAATTAGAGCTGCGTTTAATGTGTACTCATCTTTTCCAGCTATATATTCTCTTGTCCCATCTATTGGATCAATAAGCCAAAATATTTTTTCTTTATTTTTAATTTTTAAATCTACAGTTTCTTCAGATACTATAGGTATACTGGGAGTAAGTTCTAAAATTTTATTGGTTATAAGATCGTTACACCTGAGGTCACCATTACTTACTGGAGAATTGTCTTGCTTCATTTCAATCTTTAACCCTTTGGCATAAAGATCAATTGACTCTCGACCTGCAATATCGAAGGTTTCAATCAAACCTTCCGCTATCTTCCTCAGTTCATCTTTATTCATTTTTAATTTTTTCTAATGTTATTATTTCACCGTTTATAACTTGTTTTCCTTGATTTTGAAAATTTACAGTAATCTTATTTTTAATTATTGATTGAACTTGGCCAATTCCCCAATCTTTTTGCTGTGGGTTAATGACATAATCTCCTGGTGTAAAATCAAAATGGATCATAGAAAATTTTCTCTTTATAGAATATATATCAGCTTATGATTAATTCACTAGGCATCAAAAAGCCCCCTAAAGAAACAAAAGTCGTAGTTGCTATGTCAGGAGGTGTAGATTCGTCAGTAGCCGCAGGCTTGATGAAAGAGGAAGGTTACGATGTAACCGGTATTACATTAAAATTATACAATGATAGTAAAATTTCAAAAGAAGGGAGACAGTGCTGTGCTGGACAAGATATTCTAGACGCCAAGAGAGTTTCAGAACATTTAAACATCAATCATAAAATTTTATTTTATCAAAAAAAATTTAAAGAAGAAGTTATTGATTCTTTTATAGACAGCTATGTAGCGGGAGAAACACCAATACCATGTGTACAATGTAATCAAACTGTAAAATTTAGAGATTTATTTAAATATGCAAAAGATTTGAACGCAGATGCTTTGATAACTGGTCATTATGTTTCAAGACTTCATGACAATGGTAAAGCAAGTATGTACAGAGCAAAAGATGGAAATAGAGATCAAAGTTATTTTTTATTTAGCACCACACAAGAACAAATAGATTATTTAAGGTTTCCGTTGGGTAAAATTGAAAAACAAGAGACGAGAAATATCGCAAACAAACTAAGTTTAAATGTAGCACATAAACCAGATAGTCAGGACATCTGTTTTGTGCCCAACGGTGATTATAGTTCAGTTATTAAAAAATATAGACCTGAGTCTTTTAAGGATGGAGATATTTTAGATTTATCTGGAAAAAAACTTGGAGAACATAAGGGTATAATTAATTACACGATAGGTCAGAGGAAAGGCATTAAGATTTCAAGTACAGACCCTCTGTATGTCGTGAATATAGATGCGGAAACAAATACAATTATTGTCGGCCCTAAAGAATCTTTAATTATTCAAAATTTACAATTAAGAGATTTAAATATTTTAGGGTCTCAAAAAGAATTTGATCAACCCATCTCAATAAAAGTAAGATCTACTGGAATATTATTAAAAGCTAAAATTAGTTTTAAAGCCAAGTCTGCGAATGTTGATATATTTGAAGGAGAGGCAGGCATCGCACCAGGTCAAGCATGTGTTTTTTATTCTAAAGATAAATATGGGGATAAACTTCTTGGTGGTGGGTGGATTTACAAGACAGCGAACAAAAATTTATCCACGTAATTAACAGGTAGAAATATACTCAACTAATAAGTGATACACTATCAGTTTTACAAATGGTTTAATGATTATGAATTAAGAGGCAACTCTTAACTGGCCAGCTTAGGAAAGACCGCAAGGTTCAAGCTAGGAGGGCAGAAAACATGAGTAAGTAGAACTAACCAGCTCATGTGACCGAAACGATAGTAGTTCTAAAATAGCGTTTCAAAATTTCAAGATTAGGTGGTGAAAGCCACTTAATCTTTGATTTTTTACAAACACTTCTTTTTTTCACATTCTGTACTATTAAAATTATTTATAATATGAATGCTTATAAATTATGAGAATAGAAGAAGAACTTAAATTAGATTACTCTGATGTTTTATTCAGACCCAAAAGAAGCACTTTATCGAGCCGTAAAGATGTAGACCTTCATAGAACATATAAGTTCAAATATAGCAAAAATGAGTGGTCTGGTATTCCGATTATGGCCGCCAATATGGATGGAGTCGGTGAGCTAGGTGTTGCAGAAAAACTTTCTGATTTTGATATGATCACATCTTTAACAAAACAACATGATATAAAAAAACTTAAGCAATACAAAAAATTAAAGTCACTTTATAAAAATATAGCTTTTAGCACAGGGATAAAGAAAGATGATTTTGATCAATTAGATAAAATCTTAAAAGAATTTAGTTTTATCAGGTTTATTTGTGTTGATGTTGCTAACGGATACTCAGAACGTTTTAGCAGTTTCATAAAAGCAGTAAGAGAAAAATATCCAACAAAAACAATAATAGCTGGAAACGTTGTTACAGCTGACATGACTCAAGAATTAGTCTTAAGCGGTGCTGATATTGTAAAAGTTGGTATTGGGCCCGGAAGTGTTTGCACAACAAGAATTCAAACTGGAGTTGGCTACCCTCAATTAAGCGCTGTAATGGAATGTGCTGATGCTGCGCACGGATTGGGCGCGCATATCATTGCTGACGGTGGATGTACTTGTCCTGGAGATGTTGCGAAAGCTTTTGGAGCAGGTGCAGATTTTACAATGTTAGGTGGAATGCTAGCAGGACATGACGAAGGAAAAGGAAAATTAATTAATGATAAAGGAAAAAAATTTATTGAGTTTTATGGCTCAAGCTCACTAGTAGCTAACAAAAAACATTACGGTGGCTTATCAAATTACAGAAGCAGCGAAGGAAGAACCGTTAGAGTGAAGTACAGAGGAAAAATAAAAGATACTATTTTAGATATTTTAGGAGGAATACGTAGCAGTTGCACTTATGTTGGAGCACCTTCATTAAAACAGTTGAGCAAATGTACAACATTTGTAAGAGTAACAAATCAATTTAATAAAACTTTCGTTGAATAAAAAAATTTCTAGTATTGAGCTGATACGATTTATAGCTGCTCTAGCTGTAGTAATTTATCACTATCATTACATGTTTAATGGCTTTAACAAACTAACCGTTCAAAGCTTACCATTTTTTTCATTTCTAAATATGTTTTATAATTACGGAACTTATGCCGTGCACGTTTTTTTTATAATTTCTGGATTTATTTTTTCCTATGTTTATTTTGATCAAAAAACAATTAATACAAAAGAGTTTTTTGTAAATAGATTTGCAAGGTTGTACCCATTGCATTTTATAACTTTAATATTTGTGTTAATTTTATCAGTTGTGAATAATGAGTTTTCAAGCTATTTTTTAAATGCCTATATTCCAATCTACACAGATTTTTATCATTTTGTTTTGCAACTATTTTTTATCTCTTACTGGGGTTTTCAAGAAAGCTTTTCTTTTAATACACCTAGTTGGTCAATATCTATTGAGATTATGATGTATATAATATTTTTTTATACTCTAAAATATTTAAATAAATACAAATTACAAGTATCGATATTTACTACAATAACTTCTTTTATATTTTACAAATTTACAAATTTATTTGCATTTGATGAATACTCCTTTTTATTTTTTCTGGGTATTCTTATTTATCAAATAACTAAATTTAAAAAACAAAACCTAATTCTCTCTATAGGTTTTCTTTTTTTGATACTTTCATTTATGGGTAATTTTAAAATTCTCATGTTTTCCCCAAGTTTTTTAATAATATTAATTTATTCAGATGCTTTATTGACAAATAACAAAATAATAAAATTGTTTAATTTTCTTGGAAGCCTAAGTTACTCTATTTATATGCTTCACTTCCCCTTAATGATTTTATTTTTATTATTAGAAAATTTAAAAATTATAAATGAAAAATTTTATCTCAATAACAATTTTTTTATTTTTTTTATTTTTCTGTTAATTTTGTTTTCGATTATTTCATTTAAATTTTTTGAGCACCCATTAAATAAAAAAATTCGTAGTAAGTTTTTATAGTTTTTTTAAAATTTTTTTATTCCAGAAAAAAAAAGTAAACAAATAAAATAATATTATTCCAATAAAGTAGTTCCATTCCAACCCATGTTTAAAATGAACATTTCCATTTTTAATTAAGAGTGGAATACTTAGCAGCGCAACAAAAATTAAAACACTTACTAAAATTATCTTAAACTTTAAAACAATTGGATTGAATAATTTATTTAATTGTTGCTTTAATTTATAAAAATTATAAACCAACAAACTTTGTGCAATTATTTCACATAAAATAAAACTAACTAAAATCACTCTTCTTAGTAATTTGAATATTTTTATGTCTGTTTCCAGTCCAAGTAAAATAGAATGTATTATTAGAAATACTGCAGACAAAATTCCAAAAATCATAAAATTATTTTTTTTATAATAAGTATTTTTAAAATAGTTAATTAAAATATTATTTTTGTACCAATAAATGCAAAGAAGAATCCCAGTCGCAAGCATACCTGGTTTAAAAATCAGGTATTGAGGGAATGTTCTGGAAGATCTGCTTATTGATAAGCTACCATCTAAATACGGGATGCTAAATTTAGACCTTCCTATTTGATCTACTGTAAAAAGAGTATTTTCAAAGAGATTGTAATTGACAGATATTAGCAGACAAATGTTTATTGCAACAAAAGGGACTATAAAAATCCAAAGGCTCAAGGACTTGATTCGAGATATTTCTTTCATCTTGATATTGAGAAACTATTTTTTCTTATTTCTTTTTCTAGCTCTTCTTTTTTTTGAGCCGATTTTTCTTCTTCCTCGGTGTTTTTTTGGATATCCCATAATTTAGCCTTTTTTATACTCTTAATTATTAAAAATCGATTTTAATGTTAAATTTAATGTTTAATTATACTTAAATTATGAAAAAGTCCATAAATACACTTTTAAAACACAGTTCTTTTAGCAAAGTAAATCGTTCTGCAAATCCTGCGGTTGTAAGAGCGTCAACTATCTTGTTTAAATCTATGCAAGAACTAGCGTTGCATGAAAAAAAAATACTAAATGATAAACCAATTACACATTACGCTTATGGTAGATATGGGAGTCAAACAACCATTGAATTACAAAAGATTGTTAAGGAACTTGAGCATGCTCACCATGTTTTTTTACATTCTACAGGTTTTGGATCTGTATCATTAGCTTTTATGGCTTTATGCCAATCAGGAGATGAAGTTTTGGTAGGTGATAATGTTTATTATCCTACAAGAGAAATAACTGAAAAGTTACTACCTAAGTATAACATTAAAACTAAATATTACGATCCTAATAATATTAAGGATTTGCAAAGTAAGATTACCAAAAAAACAAAATTAATTTTTGTTGAAAACCCCGGAAGCATAACTTTTGAATTTCAAGATCTTAAGGAGATTGTTAAATTAGGTAAAAAAAATAATATAATTACAGCAATGGATAATACTTGGGGAACACCACTATATTTTAAGCCTTTAGCGCTTGGTTTTGATGTTTCTATTTCTTCTGCAACCAAGTATTTTTCCGGTCATTCCGATGCCATGGGAGGAACGTTAGCAGTTAATAAAAAGACTTATGGTAAAGTAAAATTTTGTGACAAGCTTCTAGGCAGTAGACTATCTGCCGATGAAGCCTATTTAATAATAAGAGGTATAAGAACCTTAGATGTAAGACTTAAAGCTCACTTTGAAAATACAATAAAAGTAGTCAATTTTCTTAAAAAACAAAAAAAAATTAAAGAAGTTTTATATCCACATAAACCAGGCTCTAGAAATTATAAAATGTGGAAAAAATATTACTCTGGCGCAACAGGCCTCCTTTCAATTGTCATAAAAGCTAAAAGCAAATTATCTGTGTTAAAATTTGTAAATAAATTAGAACTTTTTGGTATTGGTTATAGCTGGGGAGGCTTTGAGAGCTTAGCCATTTACCATGATATATTTAAAAGTAGAAATTTTTATAAATTTGGAAAAAACGAACACTTAGTCCGAATACATGTTGGCTTAGAAGATTCACAAGATTTAATATCAGATTTAAAAAATTCTTTAAAAAATATTAAATAAATATTTTAAGCTGTTCTCAAAACAGGTTTTTCGTCGATAGGCAAATGAGCAAAGCCCGCAAACACTGAAAGAAATACAGACAGATACCAAGCGTAGTCATAACTACCGTAAGTATCAAAAAAATATCCTCCTAAATAAGCCCCTAGAAAAGAACCAACTTGATGACTAAAAAAAACTATTCCAAAAAGTGTACCCAAATATTTAGTACCAAATATTTGTGCCACTATTCCATTTGTTGGAGGAATAGTAGCAAGCCATAAAATCCCAAACAATGCGCCAAAAGCCAGTGCTGTGAATGTAGAAGAGGGTAAAAATAGAAACAAAACAAGGATTATACCTCGAGAGAAATAAAGAATACTTAGTAAAATTTTCTTACTATACTTTGAAGCAAGAAAACCCATTCCAATTGTTCCGAAAATATTAAAGAACCCAATTAATGCTAAAATTGCAGCAGCCGTCCAGTCAGGCAAACTCTTTTCTTGAATATAACCAGGAATATGTGTGGCGATCAAAGTGATTTGAAAACCACAAACAAAAAAACCAGCAACTAAAAGCATATAGCCTTTATGTTTAAAAGCTTCGGTCAAAGCTTCAAAAGTTGTTTGATCTCTTGTAAAAGAATTATTCGTTGTGTCAACATATTCTTTCTTGAATAAAAATAGAGAACTAATAGCTGCAAAAATCAAAAAATATATAAAGTACTGAATTGTATTTTGCCACCCATGGGTATCATTGGAAAATTTTGTGAATATTGGCATAATAAAAAAACCAATTGATGCTGAACCAGTTACTATTCCCACAGCTATTGTTCTGTTTTTGTCGGAAAAATATTTTCCAACAGCCGTGACAGGAACGGAGACAGCTGTAGCACCAAGTGCCGTTCCAATGACAACGCCCATGCTAATTAAAAAAATTGAGTTAGAAGCTGGCTGAGTTAAAACAATATAGGAGCCAATAAGATAAATTATAAAACCCACAAATGCAGCTCTGCTTGAGCCATATTTATCCGCTATCATTCCAAACAAGGGAGCAGTTATGCCCCAAAAAAGCATTTGCACTCCGATTGCTAATCCAAATTGAGTTCTGTTAATTCCTAAATCGATTTCAAAAAATTGATAAAACAAACCCCATGTTTGTCTTATCCCCATAGAAACAAGTACTACTAAACTAGCAGCAATTAGGACAATTAAAGCTTTTCTGTCCTCAAAAAATTCTTTCTGCATAAGGATTTTATATTTTTGCTTTTTTTTACTTTATTTGCAATCTTATTCACAAATACAGTCATTAGTTGTATCTATTTTAATTGAATATTCCACTCTAATTATAATAAATTAAGGTTAACCAAGGAGATTAAATGTTTTCAAAAGAATTAAACAAGAAGTTAGACGAGTATCATTTATTAAATCATCCATTCTATAAATCTTGGAATGAAGGAAAATTAACAAGAAAAATTATTAAGGATTATGCTGAACAATATTACCAACACGTAAAAGCATTTCCTAGATATATAAGTGCAACACATTCTTTATGTGAGGATATTGAAAAAAGAAAAATACTTTTAGAAAATTTAAATGACGAAGAAAATAGAGATGCAGATCATCCTAAACTTTGGAAAAATTTTGCATTATCAGTGGGTGCTGATGCTAGAGAATTAGAAGAAGTCAAAATAGATCAATTCACCAAAGATTTAATTGACAATTTTTTTAAAAATGGAAGATCAACATATGCAGAAGGATTAGCTTCTCTATACACATACGAGCGCCAAATTCCTGAAATCGCAGAAACGAAAATACAAGGACTTAAAAAATATTACGGCGTTACTACAAATGAGGGACTGGAATTTTTTGAAGTACATAAAAAAGCAGACATTCATCACAGAGTAGAATGTGAAAAGTTACTAGATGGTCTCTCTAAAGATGAGCAGAGTAAAGCTGAAAAAGCAGCCCTATCTACTGCAAAATATCTATGGAATTTTTTAAGCGGTATTGCTGAAAAAAATAACATGTCTCAAGCGGCTTAAGAAATAGGTTGAATATAAACATACAGCCTATAAAAATGGGATGGTGTACACACCAAACCAAAAGGTTCGGAAGCAATCGCTTCAATTATTGCACCAAAATTAATAAAAGTTTTTAACAATAATTAATTTATTTAGAAAGTGAATCCAAAGATAAAACTGAAGCAGGATCTAACTTAATGTTAAACCAATTTAGCCTTACATCCAAATGAGCACCCGTTGCTCGTCCTGTTTTACCAACAGTACCTATAACGTCACCTTTTTTTATTTTCTGTCCTTTTTTAACAAACAAATCTTTCAAATGCATATAAAGTGTACTAACTCCGTGTCCATGATCAAAAATAAGAGTTCCTCCTGTATAGAATAAGTTTTCCTCTGAAAGAGTAACCACACCATCCAACATTGCTTTTACTTCAGTTCCCTCTTTGGCTGCAAAATCTAATCCAAAATGCGGAGACTTAGGAATACCGTTTAATATTCTTTGACTTCCATACACACCTGTAATGACAGCTTTTTTGATAGGAACTTTGAACGTATTGTTAAAAAAAATTAAGTTACTATCGATAGATCTTGCTTTTCCTATAAGCCTGTTATCATTTTTAATTCTTTCATATACCTCTTTAGGAGGCGTTACTTTTTTTGAAGGCAAGCCGTTTATTTTTTGTATTTTATAATCTTTTTTAAAAACTTTTTTTGTTAAATTCTTTGTTATGCCATTTTTAATTATTTTAATTGAGACATCATTTTTTCTATCTTTACTTAAACCAAAAACAAAGAAACCCTTTTTAGAAAGTTTAATTCTTTTTTTATCAATGAAAACTATTGATTGAGAATCAGTTTTCCCAACAATTAAATTTCCTTGAAAGAATGTTCCTTTTAGCTCTAGAGCGTAAAGTGAATTGGAAATAAAAAATGTAATAAATAAGTATAATAAACTCTTCATTTGCTATGTTTCAATTTCATCTATTCTAAATCCGCCTCTAAGAAGAGCTTAAATAAGCTTTTTATTGACTGTAGTACATTTCGTATTCTATCGGATGTGGAGTGTGTTCTAATTTGTAAATTTCTTCAAACTTAAGAGAAATATAGCCATCAATTTGATTATCCGTGAAAACACCACCTTGTGTTAAGAATGACCTGTCTTTATCAAGATTTTCCATTGCTTCTCTTAGCGACCCACATACTTGAGGTATTTTTTTCAATTCGCTCTCAGATAAATGATATAAATCTTTATCCATAGATTTACCTGGATCAATTTTATTTTTTATTCCATCTAAACCAGCCATTAACATCGCGGCAAAACCTAAATATGGATTTCCTGCAGCGTCAGGAAATCTAATTTCACATCTTGCTGCCTTCTTGTTCATGATCACAGGTATCCTACAAGATGCCGATCTATTTCTAGCAGAGTAAGCAAGCATAACAGGTGCTTCAAAACCAGGGATTAATCTTTTATAACTATTTGTCGTAGAGTTGGTAAATGCATTAATTGCTTTTGCATGTTTAAGAATTCCACCAATATAATAAAGTGCTTCTTGTGAAAGTCCTGCATATTTATCACCCATAAACACAGGATTGCTTCCTTTCCAAATTGATTGGTGAACATGCATGCCGGATCCGTTGTCACCTTTTATAGGTTTAGGCATAAAAGTTGAAGTTTTTCCAAATGAGTGAGAGACCATTTGCACGGCATACTTATACAACTGAACATTGTCAGCCTGCTCAGTTAGCGTGCCATAATACATTCCTAGTTCATGTTGGCTTGGTGCTACTTCGTGGTGATGTTTTTCTACTTTTATTCCCATGTCTTTTAAAGCCTTCAACATTTCAGACCTCATATCTTGAGCGCTATCGACCGGAGGCACCGGAAAGTATCCTCCTTTAACACCTGGTCTGTGTCCCATGTTTCCATTTTCATATTTTTTACCCGTATTGTAAGGACCTTCAGAGCTGTCTATAAAAAAATTACTAGTATTTATTTTATTTTCAAATCTAACATCATCAAAGGTAAAAAATTCTGGCTCTGGACCAAAATAAGCTTTGTCACCGATGCCTGATTTTTCTAAATATGCTTCAGCTTTCTTTGCCGTACTTCTTGGATCTCTTTCGTAAGGTTCTTTTTTTACAGCATCAAGAATATCACAAAATAAATTAAGTGTGTTGTGAGAATTAAACGGATCAACTATAGCCCTTGTTAAATCTGGCTTTAAAATCATGTCAGACTCATTTATCGCTTTCCAGCCACTTATTGAAGAACCGTCAAAGAAAGTTCCTTTTTCTAACATTTCATCGTCTACAATTGTTGCATCCATTGTTAAGTGTTGTAATTTTCCTTTAGGATCGGTAAATCTAAAATCGACAAATTCTATTTCTTTGTCTTTCATTAATTTAAAAATATCTTTTGCACTCATTAATAATTCCTTTGTAAGTTTTTAAAAAATTGTATTAAACATAACAGATACAACCATTTCAATAATATAATATTAGTCAATAACAGTTATGCATTTAGCACATACATACAATCTAGAATTGCAATGAAGGAAGCAAAAGCTGCCGATATTTTTTTATTATTACTTTTAGGAGCAATATGGGGTTCTTCATTTTTTAACATAAAAATAGCAACTTATTCTTATGAGCCTTATACGCTAGCGCTAATTAGAGTGATCTTAGCCACAGCTACAATGTTAGCAGTTTCATTTATTTACAAAATCAAAATCTATGCTTTTTCAAGGAATTGGAGAATATACGCATTAGTAGGGGTGTGTAACATTACTATCCCTTTTTCATTAATAGCAATTGGTACCAATAAAATTGATAGTTACTTGGCAGCAATGTTAATGAGTACAACTCCAATAACAGGATCAATTTTAGCTCATTTTTTTACCAAAGAAGAAAAAATAACGTTTTTAAAATCATTGGGCATTATTTTAGGTTTCACTGGAATTCTGCTTTTATTTTTTGACAAATTAATAATCAATGAAAAAAATTATTTATTTGTATTAATAATTCTACTTGGTTCAACTTTTTATTCAATTTCAGGAATTCTTATTTTAAAAAAATTGAAAAAATCAGGAAATATAAATGTCACCACCTCAACGTTAATTTGGTCAGTGTTAACTTTACTTCCACTCTCTTTCATTTTTGAAAATCCACTGAAATCAACTCCTACTTTTGAGTCTACATTATCATTGATTTACTTAGGAGTGGTTGCAACAGGTTTTGCATGGTGGCTCAGGTTTAAAATACTTTCAAAAAATGGAATAGTATTTCAAACACAGGTTGCTTATTTAATACCTGTATTTGGAGTAATATTTGGAAGATTATTTTTAGACGAACAAATTACTTGGAAAGTTCTAGTATCACTTATAATAATAATGTCAGGAATATATATAGTAAAAAGATACAATAAATAAATGCAACTACAATTTAATCTAACATATTTTTTTATCTTTTCTTTAATAAGTTTTTTTAGTACGTTTTTAATTGTAAAATATTCTAATTTTTATTTTTTAGCCAATCTATTAGATAAAGATTTTTCAAAACCTCAAGCATTTCATAAAGAGCCTGTAGCCAGAATAGGTGGAGTGGCAATTTTTTTTTTATTTACTTTATTTATTTTATTTTATTTTTTGGTATTTGATGTATTTTTAAAAGATTATTTTACAATTTCACTTCTATTATTTATTTTAGGTTTTTTAGATGATTTAAAAATTAAAATTAATCCAATTATTCGCCTAACATTAATGCTAACATTATTGCTGTTTTGCATTAACACATTTTCGATTCAAATAACCAGAACAGGCTTTGAATTTTTGAATCTATGGTTGGAAAATAATATATTCCAAATATGCTTTGTATTGTTATGTTTTTTATTCATAACAAATGGAGCTAATTTAATCGATGGCTTTAATGGACTTTTAGCTATTCATTTTTTATTAATAAACTCTATTTTTCTTATAATAAATTTACTTAATCAAAATGAAAATCTTTCAATTATTTTATTTGCACAAATTATAATTGTATTAGTGTTTTTATTATTTAACTTTCCAAAAGCTAAAATTTTTTTAGGTGATAGTGGCTCTTACTTATTGGGGTCCTTAATTGCATTGAATGCGATAAAAACTTACGAGTTAAATAATGAAATTTCACCTTTCTTCTTTTCCGGAGTTCTCTTTTATTTATTTTATGAAGTTTTTTTCTCTTTTGTTAGAAAAGCTGGATTAAAAAAATCCCCATTACAACCAGATAATAATCACCTACACATGTTGTTATATAGTTGGCTACTTAATGTAAAAAAAATAAAAAACTCCAATTATTTAACTTCTCTAATTATTAATTCTTGCTACTTATTTTTACAAATACCACTTTTTTATTTTCAAAATAATGTCTTAAGTTCAAGATACTGTTTTTTCTTATTAATTGCCCTTTATACCATTGTATACTTTAGACTTTATAGTTTCTCTAAAAAGTAAATTGTTATATAAGCTGTTCACTTATAATAAAATAGTGGGCAAGTGGCGGAATTGGTATACGCGCTAGTCTTAGGAACTAGTACCGTAAGGTTTAAGAGTTCGAGTCTCTTCTTGCCCACCAAGAAATTTATATGAAAATAGAAATAGAAAATAAAAAAGGCTTAACAACAACTCTATCAATAATTATAGATAAAAAAATAATTAAAGAAGAGCTAGATAAAAAATTATTAAAGCTACAGTCGGAAGTTAACCTAAAAGGCTTTAGGCCTGGAAAGGTTCCTTCGTCGGTAATCAAAAGTCAATTTGGCAAGGCTATTTATGGTGAAGTCATCGATAAAATTTTGCACGAAAGTTCAAATAAAGCTTTGCAGGAAAAAAAAATTAAAGCAGCGGGTCAACCTAAAATTAACCTGAAGGCATTTGGAGAAGGTAAAGATCTTAATTACACTATAGAAGTCGATTCTTTACCCGAGATAAATCTTGCTAATTTTGAAAAATATACCGCAAATGAATATGAATTAACAATTGAGAATAAATTAATAGATGAAAAGATTAAAGAGATATCGAAAAACAACAAAACCTTTTCTGACAAAAGTGAAAAATCAGAAAAAGGAGATTTAGTAATATTTGACTATAGTGCGACAGTTAACGGTGTAAAATTTGAAGGTAGTGAAGGAAAAAATACAAGATTAGTAATTGGCGAAGATCTTTTTCTTAAAGGTTTTGATGAAGAATTAATTGGAGTTAAAAAAGAAGAAAAAAAAATTATAGAAGTAAGTTTGCCAGATAACTACCCAAAAAAAGAACTTGCTAAGAAAAAAGCCAAATTTGAATGTAAAATTGTAAATATTCAAAAAACTAATGAGACAAAAATAGACGACACTTTTGCAAAAAACTTAGGCGCTAAAGATTTAGCTGATCTTAAATTATTAATAGGAAAACAAATATCTACCCAACATAAGCAGACACTTGATTCAATCACCAAAAAAGAAATTTTGGATCAGGTAGATAAATTGCATAAAATTGAATTACCTAAAAATCTCGTTGAACAAGAAATTCACTTAATGACACAACAGCTCAAGAAAGAAGAAATAGAAAAAAATAAATTAAAAAATTTGCAAATAGCTGAGTCTAGAATTAAATTAGGATTAGTTTTAAATGAATACGGAGAAAAAAATAATCTCAAGGTATCAGATGACGAGGTTAAGGCTGAAGTCCAAAAGCAAATAAAAGGTATGCCAGGTCAAGAAAAAATGGTTTTAGATTATTATCAAAAAAATCCATCTGCAACGCAAAGCTTAAAAGGTGCACTATATGAAGAAAAAATTTTAACTTTGTTTAAATCGAAAATAAAATTAAAAAAGAAAAATATCACAACCATTGAAGCAGAAAAATTAATTTCTGACTTTAATAAATCATCGCAGAATCCCTTTACTCATAATCATGAAGAGCACAATCATGACAATGAAACTAAAGATAATAAAGAAAAAAAGTCCAGTAAAACTCCCTCCATTATTAAGAAAAAAACAAAAAAAGTTAGTAAAAAGTAAACTTTGGTTATATAAATTTGTTCATGAGTCGAATTGAAGAACAAATGAATAACCTTATTCCAATGGTTGTAGAACAAACAAGCAAGGGAGAAAGATCTTATGATATTTATTCAAGATTACTAAAAGAGAGAATAGTTTTTTTAGTTGGCCCAGTAAATGATAGCGTAGCATCTTTAGTTACAGCTCAATTATTATTTTTAGAATCTGAAGATCCTAAAAAAGAAATATACTTTTACATAAATAGTCCAGGTGGTTTAGTAACTGCAGGACTCGGTATCTACGATACGATGCAATATATTAATTCTCCTGTGTCTACTTTATGCATCGGTCAAGCATCATCAATGGGTTCGTTCCTATTAGCTGCAGGCGATAAAGGAAAAAGATATTCATTACCTAATTCAAGAATCATGGTTCATCAACCTTCAGCAGGGTTTCAAGGACAAGCTACAGATATTCAAATTCATGCAAAAGAAATTTTACTATTAAAAGATAGACTTAATAAAATTTACTCCAAACACACAGGAAAATCAGTGGAGGAAATTTCTTCTGCCTTAGAAAGAGATAATTTTATGACAGCGGAAGAAGCAAAAAAATTTGGTTTAATAGACTCTGTAGTAGAAAAAAGAAAATAATACACAACATCTAGCCATAAGCACAACTTGTACTTGCTATCAGGATTATCGTAATTTAAAATATATACTTGATTCGATATGTCAGAAAAAAATAATAAAAATATTCTCTATTGCTCTTTTTGTGGCAAAAGTCAGCATGAAGTTAGAAAATTAATTGCAGGTCCTACTGTTTTTATTTGTGACGAATGCGTTGAACTTTGCATGGACATTATTAAAGAAGAAAACAAAAGCTCAACAATTAAACATCAAGATGGAGTTCCCACACCAAAAGAAATATGTACTGTGCTAGATGAATACGTGATTGGACAAATATTTGCAAAAGAAGTCCTTTCAGTAGCAGTACACAATCATTATAAAAGATTAAATCATGAAAACAAAAACAACAAAGAAGTTGAACTTTCAAAATCAAATATTCTTTTAGTTGGTCCAACTGGATGTGGTAAAACTCTTTTAGCCCAGACTTTAGCTAGAATTTTAGATGTGCCATTTACTATGGCTGACGCAACAACATTAACGGAAGCTGGTTATGTAGGAGAAGATGTAGAAAATATTATTTTAAAGTTATTACAAGCTGCTGATTACAATGTTGAAAAAGCACAAAGAGGAATAGTTTATATAGATGAAGTAGATAAAATTAGTAGAAAATCTGAAAACCCTTCTATTACCAGAGATGTTTCTGGTGAAGGTGTTCAGCAAGCTCTTTTAAAAATTATGGAAGGAACTGTAGCTAGTGTCCCCCCGCAAGGAGGAAGAAAACATCCGCAGCAGGAGTTTTTACAAGTCGACACAACAAACATACTTTTTATTTGCGGTGGAGCTTTTGCTGGGTTAGATAAAATAATTGGAATGAGGGGAAAAGGTACGTCAATAGGTTTTGGTGCAGAAGTCGACAGCAAAGAAGATAAAAAATTATCAGAGACATTAAAAAATTTAGAACCTGAAGATTTAATTAAATATGGCTTAATTCCAGAATTTATAGGAAGAATGCCAATTATAGCTACATTAAATGACTTAGATGAGAAATCTTTAATAAAAATTTTAAAAGATCCAAAAAATGCTTTAACTAAACAGTATCAAAAATTATTTGAATTTGAGAATGTTGAATTAGAATTTAAAGATGACGCTTTAAGTGAAATAGCAAAAAAAGCTATTAACAAAAAGACCGGCGCAAGAGGTTTAAGATCAATTCTAGAGACCATCTTGTTAAAATCTATGTTCAAACTCCCTGAGCTAGAAAATGTGCTTAAAGTCACCGTTGATAAGTCAGCAGTTATGGGTGACACAGATCCTATTATTACATATGGAAAAAAACAATCAACATCTGTGGCTTAATACTCCAAATAACATACTTGATATTACAACATTAAGTACCATATAAATAATTATGGAAATAATAAAATCAAAACCTTTATTGCCACTGCGAGATATCGTTGTATTCCCCTCAATGATTGTTCCACTTTTTGTAGGTAGGGAAAAATCTATTAAGGCTCTTCAAGAAGCTATGAAAACTGACAAATCTATTGTGTTAGTTTCGCAAAAAAACTCAGAAATTGATGAACCGGAAAACAAAGACATTTATAACTTCGGTTGCTTAAGCAAAGTCTTGCAATTACTTAAGCTTCCCGATGGAACTGTTAAAGTTTTAGTAGAAGGAGAAAAAAGAGTAAAAATACTCGAGATAAAGAAACAAGATTCTAATTTTTTAAATTGTAACATAGAAATTATAGAAGATCTTAGTAAATCTAAAGAGTCAGAACTGTTCGCGTTGAGCCTGATTAAAAAGTTTGAAAAGCTTCTAATAGTAAACAAAAGAGATCTGACAGACTCAATTAACGGTATAAAAAAACTTAAAGACCCAGGTCAAATAGCAGATAATATTGCCTCAAACTTAAATCTAGATATTTTTGAAAAACAAAAATTACTGGAGACTGTAGATTTAAAAAAAAGATTAGAAAAAATTAATGAATTGGTAGAAAAAGAAACAAGTGTAATTTCAGTTGAAAAGAAAATTAGAGGTAGAGTAAAAAATCAGATGGAAAAAACACAAAGAGAGTATTATTTAAACGAACAACTGAAAGCTATTCAAAAAGAATTAGGTGAAATAGACGAAGGTAAAGATGAAATAGCAGGAATAAATAAAGCAATATTAAAAGCTAAAATGCCAAAACTAGCTTTAGAAAAATGTATGGCAGAGCTAAAAAAATTAAAATCAATGAGTCCGATGTCTGCAGAAGCAACGGTTGTTAGAAACTATTTAGACTGGATGACAGAATTACCCTGGTCTAATAAAAGCAAAATTAATAACGATCTTACCAGTGCTCAAAAAACTCTTGACGAAGATCATTTTGGTTTAGAAAAAGTTAAAGAAAGAATTATAGAATTTCTAGCTGTACAAAAAAGAATACAAAAACTAAAAGGACCAATACTTTGTCTAGTTGGTCCACCAGGAGTTGGAAAAACTTCATTAGGAAAATCAATTGCAAAAGCAACAGGTAGAAAATTTATTAGAATTTCATTAGGTGGCATTCGTGATGAAGCTGAAATAAGAGGGCACAGAAGAACTTATATTGGTTCTTTACCAGGAAAAATAATTCAAATGATGAAAAAAGCTGGTACAAAAAACCCTCTATTCTTATTAGATGAAATAGACAAAGTTGGAAATGACTATAGAGGAGACCCGTCTTCTGCTTTATTAGAAGCCTTAGACCCCGAGCAAAATAAAGAATTTAACGATCACTATTTAGAAGTTGATTATGATTTGTCTGACGTAATGTTTGTCACAACAGCCAATACTTTAAATATTTTACCACCTCTTCTCGATCGTATGGAAGTTATTAGAATTCCTGGTTACACAGAGGATGAAAAAGTCAATATTTCACAAAAATATTTAATTCCTAAACAAAGCGAAAATAACGGGCTTAGGTCGGACGAATGGAAAATTGACGAAGCAGTAAATAGAAAAATTATAACAAATTACACTAGAGAGTCCGGGGTAAGAAATCTTGAAAGAGAAATTTCAAAAATTGCCAGAAAAACAGTAAAAAAAATTGACGGAAAAGAAAAAGTTAACAATCCCATTAAAGAAGCAGATCTATCAAGCTACCTTGGTATTGAAAAATTTAATTACGACGAAATAGAAGAACAGAATAGAGTAGGGGTGGTAACTGGATTGGCTTGGACCGAAGTCGGAGGGGAAATATTAAAAATCGAAACTGTTATAATGCCCGGAAAAGGTAAAATGGAGATTACCGGAAAATTAGGCGACGTAATGCAAGAGTCAATTAAAGCTGCAAAATCGTATATACGTTCTAAATCTCTAGATTATGGGATTATCCCACCAATTTTTGATAAAAAAGATTTTCACGTACATGTACCTGAGGGCGCAACACCAAAAGATGGACCGTCTGCTGGCGTGGGCATGATTACATCTATTGTTTCAGCTATTACCGAAATTCCAGTTGATAAAAATATCGCAATGACTGGTGAAATAACACTTAGAGGAATCGTTTTACCAATAGGAGGTTTAAAGGAAAAATTACTTGCGGCGCACAGAGCAGGAATAAAAAAAGTTTTAATACCTTTCGAAAATCAAAAAGACTTAGTCGAAGTACCAGAAGTTATTAAAAAGAACATTGAAATTATTTGTGTTAAAAATGTTGATGAAGTTTTAAAACATGCACTTACAAAGCAATTAAAAAGAGTTGAATGGGTTGAAGTTGAACAGGTTTCAAAAAAAACTGATCTTACATCTGCTGGCAGCACACATTAAAAAAATAATTTAATCTAGCCAATCTTTATATTTACTTTTGTTTGAATTTATATATTCAGGTAATTCCGTACCTGCAACCGTCACTAACTTACTCTTACCTGCCCATTTGTAACCTTTTTGATCTACATTATGGTCGTACATAACTCTTTTTTCAGTTATTAATTTTTCAAGGTCTTCAATTTTCAATCCACTCTCTTCAAATTCATAATGGTGAGCAAAATTCAGAAGTTTGTATTTCAGTTCTTTAGGAGTTCTTATGCACGTAAAGTGCCATCCTCCATCTAAAACATAAAAAATACATTATATTTTTTTTTTATTAAAAATTAAGTCTATTCTATATTTAGAGTATTTTTTTGACTTAATATTTCTAAGCCATTGTGGAGAAAGCAAGTCTTTTTTTTTACACGCTTTTGAGCCAAACCAATTAAATTCAGGGTAGTATAAGTTTAATTTGTAATAAAACATTTTTTGTCTGAACTGAATTATTTTATTTTTTATGTTACCAAAATTAACATTTGTTAAATTGGGAATTTCATCTAAATCACTAACAATTATAATGTCATTATCCTCTGCCCCAACAATTCCGTCTGATAGTCTATTCCTTTGATGGTTATCTCTGGCATACCCGTTTAGAATTAATTTCCTTCCTTTTACTTCTAAATTATCACTATTATCGATTTGTAAAATGTTTGGTGGCTGATTATCAACAACAATGTATTTTATTTTATCTTTAAATTTTTTAAAATTATTTATATCGAATCTAAGCTTCTTTTTTGTACCATTATGAGTGTATGTAGCCTCTGTAATTACGAACTTAGAGACACAATCATTCAAAGTATTAAGCCTAATATCAAGAAGAAGGTCTTCATCAAAGTACATAAAACAGTCATAAATATTCATAAACTTTGAATTATTATAAAAAATCTATTATGTACATTTATATTTTATAATGAAAAAAAAAATCATAATAACTGGAGGTTTAGGGTACATAGGAACTGAATTATGTAAGCTATACTCAGGTGTTAGCTGGAATAATCAAATAATTGTAATAGATAATAGATTTGTATCAGAAAGAGTTAATCAAATCAGAAACTGGAATATTGAGTTTATTCAAGGAGATATTTTAGACAAAGAATTAATAAATAAGTACTGTAAAGAGGCTAATGTAGTTCACCACCTAGCTGGAATAACAGACGTACCAAGAACACAATCCGACAGTAGCGAAGAAAAAGATAAAAAAATTAAATTAGTTGCGGAAGAAGGAATGCAAAACATACTTGATGCCGTGAACAATAAATGTAAGATAATTTTTCCATCAACTCATGTAGTATACGAAGGAATAGATAAAGTAAAAAATGATATATCTGAAAATGAAGATTTAAAACCTTTGCTTTCTTACTCCTCATCTAAAGCAACTAACGAAAAACAATTAAAAAATTCTGGAAAAAATTATGTAATCCTAAGATTAGGTTCAGTTTATGGTTACTCAACAGATACAGCACGTGTTGACATAATGCCTAACTTATTTTCAAAAATAGCTTCACAAGACGGAACCATAAAACTTTTTGCAGGCGGCAGACAAATAAAAAGTTTAGTACCTTTAATCGATGTTGCTAGATGTTTCAAGAATATGGAAGAAAAAGAAGATATTACATCAGAAACTTTTAATCTAACAAAAGACACTATAACAGTAAAAGAAGTTGCCGAAATATGTAAAAAATACAATTCAAAAGTAACCTTGAAAGAAACAAATGATGAAGTCCCTAATCTAGGATTTTCACTTTCTAATAAAAAAATTTTAAACACCGGTTTTAAGTTTTTATATAATTTAGATCAAAGTATTAAGGACATGATTGCTAAGTGGTCTAAACAAGATTTAATTAAAGATTTAGAACACGTGAGAGATGGAGATAATGAATATATTGATGTTAGAGGTAAAATTAGCAATCATGAATTAACTGAACCAATTAATCTAATAGGTTTAATTGATTCAAAAAAAGGTACAATTAGAGCCAATCACTATCATCCACAGCAAGAGCAAAAATGTTTATTTACCAAAGGTCAAATTATAGAAGTATTTAAAGACATTCTTAATCCAAATTCTCCTAAAATAACACAAGTAGTAAACGAAGGACAGCTCTCAATTATAAAACCAAATGTGGCCCACACAATGGTTTTCACAAAGGATACAACTTTTTTAAATTTAGTGAGAGGAGAAAGAGAACATGATAATTATGGAATCACACACACCATCCAGCATGTGTTTGTAGACAAGAAAGAAAAAGAATTATTATTGAGTTGTTACAAATTTGACTGCAGGTCTTGTGGAAATACTAATTTAAAAAGAGTTGTCTCTTTAGGTTATCAACCATTAGCAAATAACTTACTAAATAAAAAAGATGAAAAACACGAATTATATCCGCTTGAAATGAATTACTGCCCAAAATGTCATAACTGTCAATTATCAGTGGCTGTAGATCCAAAAAAAATGTTTTCTAACTATTTGTATACCTCATCTACTTCGTCTTCTTTTAGGAACCATTTTATTGAAGCCGCCAAAAATTACATCAAACAATTAAAGTTAAAATCAAAAAAATCTTATATTATTGATATTGGTAGTAACGATGGTGTTGCCTTAAAACCATTTAAAGATATGGGGTTTAAAAAAATATTAGGTGTTGAGCCTGCTAGAAATTTAGCAAAACTGGCAAACAAAAATAAAATTAAAACTTTCAATGGTTTTTTGGAAAGCAAGAATTTAAAAAAAATCAAAGGTAATGCAGACTTAATTTTAGCATCTAATGTATTTGCCCACTCCGATAAACTAATAGAAATGGCTGAGTGCATGTTTAAACTATTGGGAAAAAATGGCACAATAATAATTGAAGTTCAATATTTACTAAACACTCTAAAAGATTTAACTTTTGATAATATTTATCATGAACATTACAACTATTGGTCTTTAACTTCTTTAATAAATTTTTTTAATAAATTTAAGTCTACCATCTTCAAAGTTGAAAGAATCAATACTCACGGAGGTTCTTTAAGAATCTATATAAAGAAAGAGAAAAAAGTAAAAGTCGAAAATAGCGTTAAAGCATTACTTAAAGAAGAAGAAATTTTTGGTATTAAAAACTACAAAACTTATCAAAATTTTGGTGAAAAAATAAATAAACTAAAAGAAAACGTAATAAAAAATATTAATAAATTAAAAAAAAGTAATAAAAAGATTATAGGGTTTGGGGCTCCTGCCAAAGCAACTACAGCACTTAATTTTTTTGGAATTTCTAGTCAAATTGATTATATAATTGAAGACAATAAACTGAAGCATAATAAATTTGTTCCTGGAGTATTAATTCCAATAAAAGATAAAAAAAAACTAAAAGAAAAAAATGCTTTAATTTTAGTTTTAGCGTGGAATTTTTATAACGAAATTAAAAAAAATAATTTAAATCTAAGTGCAAATTTTATAAACATTAAAGATTTAGAAAAGTAATTTAATTTAAGTTTATAAGTCTAGATACAGTTACTCTCAGAACATCAATTGCTTCAAATAAATAATTTATATAAGGAGCCGACAAAGGGTATCTTTCTGTAATGATATCTTTTGATAGATTGAGAAAACCAATTAGTGCAATAAGGAGAATGCTTATAGTAACTAAATAATTATAAAAGCCAAAACTACTTTTAGTTTGTTTTCTTTTGCTTCCCTTTTTGTCTTCTTGTTCTGACGTATCCTTAAGCGTTAAACCATATTTTTTTTTTAAGTATTCTTCTGAATACAAACTTATTTCTCTTTTTTTCTTTTTAACAGAAGTTTTTATTTTGTCTTCATTGGTGCTTTTTTTTACTTTAGTAGAGGTTGTTTTCTTAATCTCTGGTACAGAGTTTTCTTTAATTGGATATTGCGTCCATTTATTTCCACATGAACCACATTGTAATAATCTTCCATATTCTGTTACCGCCGTATCAGGAAGCGTGAATTTTTTTTTACAGGAGTTGCAATTAATTAGCATATATTTACCTTTTAATAAAAGTTCGCATAAATAGCAAATATGCTTTTATTTTTTACATTGTTATGTTTTTATTGTATATGTCGGGACTGTTTGTTTTAGGGCGGTTAGCTCAGTTGGTAGAGCATCTCGTTTACACCGAGAGGGTCATAGGTTCGAGTCCTTTACCGCCCACCAAATAAAAATGGGGGTGTAGCTCAGTTGGTTAGAGCGCCTGCCTGTCACGCAGGAGGTCGCCGGTTCGAGCCCGGTCACTCCCGCCATTTTTATGGAAATATTGAATAATTTTCTGCACAATGTGGCTAAGTTGTCAGATGATAAACTAGGTAAAATTTATTATATAAGATAAAAAAAGATAACAAGTAATAACGGGTAATCATGATTTACAATTTTTTATCAAACTATTTCTCAATAATTCTATTTTTATTTATTGCTCTTATTTTGAGTTTTGGATTTATTTTAGCAAATTTTTTAGCGGCCCCAAACAACCCTGATCCAGAAAAATTATCAGCATATGAATGTGGTTTTGAAGCGTTCGATGATTCAAGAATGGAATTTGATGTGCGTTTTTATTTGGTTGCAATTTTATTTATTATTTTTGATTTAGAAATTGCCTTCCTATTTCCCTGGGCAATTTCTCTTGGAAATATTGGCGCTCTTGGATTCTGGTCAATGATGATTTTTTTATCTGTTTTAACTATCGGCTTTATTTATGAATGGAAGAAGGGAGCTTTAGAATGGGAGTAAAACTAGACTCATTTTCTGAGAAGGAAAAAAAAATTCCTGAAGAATTTAAGCAATTAGCAAAAGATTTTAGTGAAAAAGGTTTTATAACTACTTCAACTGATAATCTTATTAATTGGGCAAGAGCAGGCTCGCTACATTGGATGACGTTTGGTTTAGCGTGCTGTGCAGTTGAAATGATGCAAACATCTATGCCAAGATATGACCTTGAAAGATTTGGTGCGGCACCAAGAGCATCACCAAGACAATCTGATGTCATGATAGTTGCTGGAACTTTAACAAATAAAATGGCACCAGCTCTTAGAAAAGTTTACGATCAAATGCCCGAGCCAAGGTACGTTATCTCCATGGGCAGTTGTGCTAACGGAGGCGGCTATTATCATTATTCTTATTCTGTTGTTAGAGGTTGTGATAAAATTGTTCCTGTAGATATTTATGTACCAGGATGCCCACCTTCGGCAGAAGCTTTATTGTACGGAATTTTACAATTACAGAAAAAAATAAGAAGAGAAGGTTCGGTAAATAGATAAAATCTTATGGACCTTAAATTAAAAGAGATCGAACAATTAGTAAATTCAGAACTTGCTAGTAAAATAAAAAAAACTTCAATTTCTTTTGACGAACTGTTAATTGAAACTAGTGATGAAGATTTAATTAATGTAATAATTTTTTTAAAATCTCATGACAGGCTAAAATTTAGACAATTAATAGATATAGCAGGTGTAGACTTTCCTGAAGAAGAAAAAAGATTTAAACTAATTTATCTGCTTCTTTCCCATGAAAAGAATATGAGAATAAAAATATCAATTAATTTTGAAATAGGAAAAAAAATTCCAACAATTACTAAAATCTATCCATCCGCAAATTGGATGGAAAGAGAGGTATTCGATATGTACGGTATAGAATTTATTGATCATCCCGATCTTAGAAGAATTTTAACGGATTATAATTTTGAAGGCCATCCGTTAAGAAAAGATTTTCCCTTAACTGGATTTAAGGAAGTTAGATATAGCGAAAAAGAAAAAAAAGTTGTCTATGAACCTGTTAAGCTTGAACAAAACTACAGAGATTTCGATTTTGAAAGCCCATGGGAAGGGACAAAGTATATTAAAGAATTAAAAGAAAAAAATATTGATGACAAAAAAAAATAAATCTTTAACTTTAAACTTTGGCCCGCAACACCCAGCAGCACATGGTGTGCTAAGACTTATCCTTGAGCTAGATGGTGAAGTAGTTGAAAAAGCTGATCCACATATTGGCTTACTTCATCGCGGTACTGAAAAATTAATTGAACATAAAACGTATATGCAGGCATTGCCTTATTTTGATCGTCTTGACTACGTTGCTCCCATGAATCAAGAGCACGCATTCACATTAGCAACTGAAAAGTTATTAAATATTTCGGTTCCTATTAGAGCTCAATATATAAGAGTAATTTTTTGTGAAATTGGGAGGATCTTGAGTCATATTCTTAACGTAACTACCCAAGCGCTAGATGTCGGCGCTTTAACTCCGACATTGTGGGGTTTTGAAGAAAGAGAAACATTAATGACATTTTACGAAAGAGCATCTGGATCAAGATTGCACGCTAACTATTTTAGAACTGGAGGTGTACATCAGGATGTTCCACAAAAATTATTAGATGATATAGGAAGTTTTTGTAAGAAATTTCCAAATATAATTGATGATCTAGAAAGTTTGCTGACAGATAATAGAATTTTTAAACAAAGAAATGTTGAAATAGGTATTGTCAGTAAACAAGAGGCACTGGATCATAGTTTTTCTGGCGTTATGTTAAGAGGATCTGGTGTTGCATGGGATTTAAGAAAGTCACAACCTTATGAATGTTATGAAAATTTAGATTTTAAAATACCTATTGGAAAAAATGGTGATTGCTTCGACAGATATTTATGCAGAATGGAAGAAATGAGAGAAAGTGTAAAAATCATAGAGCAATGCATTGCTAGGATACCAAAAGGAGCAATTAAATCTGACGATGGGAAAATCTCACCACCTAACAGAAAAGATTTAAAAAATTCAATGGAAGCATTAATTCACCATTTTAAATTATTCACTGAAGGATTTAGAGTCCCAGCGGGAGATGTTTATACTTCCGTAGAAGCACCCAAAGGTGAATTTGGGGTATATTTAATATCTGATGGAAGCAATAAACCCTATCGTTGTAAAATAAGAGCTCCTGGATTTTCACACTTACAATCAATGGACTACTTAATTAGAGGGCACATGTTATCGGACGTACCAGCTGTATTAGGATCGTTAGACATAGTATTTGGCGAGGTTGATAGATGAGTTTAAAAAGAATATATGATCAGCAGCCTGAGTCTTTTGATTTTACAAAAGCAAATAAAGATGAGGCTGAAAAAATATTAAAGAAATACCCTGTAAGTAGAAAAAAAAGTGCTGTCATGCCACTTTTATATTTAGCTCAAAGGCAAAACGAAAATTGGATACCCTTGGCTGCTATGAAACACATAGCTAAATACTTAGAGATGCCCTACATTAAAGTTTATGAAGTTGCTACTTTTTACACAATGTATAATTTAGCTCCCGTTGGTAAATATTTTATACAAGTTTGCACTACAAGTCCTTGCTTAATTAGAGGTGCTGATAAAGTAGTAAAAATTTGTAAAGAAAAAATTTCTGAAAAAGAAAGTGAACTATCAAAAAATAAATTATGTTCATGGCTTGAAGTTGAATGTTTAGGAGCGTGTGTAAATGCTCCGATGATGCAGGTTAATAATGACTACTACGAAGATTTAGATGTAAAAAATACAATTGAAATTATAGATTCATTGCTTGCAGACAAACCTATTAAATCAAAATCTTTCAGAGACAGAACTAGTTCAGCTCCTGAAAAAGATAGACCAATTATAAACGGTAGTAAAAATGCTTAAAGAAGAAAACAAAATATTCAAAAATCTTTACAATTCTCTTGGTTGGGAAATTGACAAAGCTGTTAAGAGAGATGACTGGCTCCAAACCAAAGAAATTATTCTTAAAGGTCGTGAGTGGATTATCAATGAAGTTAAAGCCTCAGAACTGCGTGGAAGAGGCGGTGCTGGTTTTTCAACTGGTCTTAAATGGTCTTTTGCACCAAAAGAAGTTGGGTCTAGACCTCACTACTTAGTTATTAACGCAGACGAGTCAGAACCTGGTACATGCAAAGATAGGGATATAATTAGGTTTGAACCACAGAAATTAATCGAAGGCTGTTTAATAGCAGGCTATGCTGTTAACGCGCACGTATGCTATATTTATATTAGAGGTGAGTATTTTAATGAAGGAACAAGATTACAAGAGGCAATTGACCAAGCATACAAAAAAAATTTCCTAGGGAAAAATGCTTGTGGAGCTGGATGGGACTTTGATATTCATGTGCATTTTGGAGCTGGAGCTTATATTTGCGGTGAAGAGACAGCTTTGCTAGAAAGCCTAGAGGGAAACAAAGGTCAACCAAGACTTAAACCGCCATTTCCTGCACTTGTAGGATTATACGGTTGCCCTACAATTGTGAACAACGTTGAAACGATAGCAGTTGTACCAACAATATTAAAAAAAGGCGCTAAGTGGTTTGCGTCTCTTGGAAAACCAAAGAACACAGGAACAAAAATTTTTTGCATTTCAGGAAATGTTAATCATCCTTGTAATGTTGAGGAGGAGATGGGCGTGCCTTTAAAAGAATTAATAGAAAAACATGCGGGCGGTGTAATTGGAGGCTGGGACAACCTACAAGCGGTAATACCAGGCGGATCTTCAATGCCTTTATTGCCAAAAAAAACTTGTGATACTATCACTATGGATTTTGATTCTTTGATAGCAAACAAAAGTGGACTAGGAACTGCAGGCATAGTTGTTATTAATAAAGACCAGGATATCGTTAAATGTATGACGAGAATAGCTAGATTCTACAAACACGAAAGTTGTGGTCAATGTACTCCTTGTAGAGAAGGAACAGGTTGGATGTGGAGAATTTTAGAGAGAGCTGGAAGAGGTGAAGCAACATACTCTGATATAAGTTTATTAGATGACGTAACTAAACAAATTGAAGGTCACACTATTTGCGCTTTTGGGGAGGGCTCATCTTGGCCAGTCCAAGGTTTATTAAGACACTTCAGAAAAGAAGTAGAGAAAAAATGTATAGGTGAACCTACTTTTAAAAAATCAAATAAGAATCCCTATTTAGTTGACCAACATCTTTTAGAAAGTGAAAATGCCTAAAATAAATATTAACGGAAAAGAAATTGAATTTGAAAAAGGAATGACTGTTTTACAGGCATGCGAACTTGCGGATGTTGAAATTCCAAGATTTTGTTATCACGAAAAATTGTCAATCGCAGGAAATTGTAGAATGTGTTTAGTTGAAATGGAAAGATCCCCTAAACCAATAGCCTCATGTGCAATGCCAGCAGCCGAAGGCATGAACATTAAGACTAATACAGAGTTTGTAAAAAAAGCACGTAAAGGAATGATGGAATTTTTACTGGCGAACCACCCACTTGATTGTCCAGTTTGTGATCAAGGTGGTGAGTGTGATTTACAAGACCAATCTTTATTTTATGGATTTGATAAATCAAGATTTTCTGAAAATAAAAGATCAGTGAAGGACAAATATATGGGCCCTCTAATTAAGACACAAATGACAAGATGTATACATTGTACAAGATGTGTACGATTTGCCGAAGAAGTTGCTGGTGTTCCTGAAATAGGAGCTATCGGCAGGGGAGAAGATATGGAAATTACAACTTACTTAGAACAATCAATGACATCTGAGTTGTCAGCAAATGTTATTGACTTATGTCCGGTTGGCGCCCTTACGTCTAAACCCTATGCTTTTGAGGCGCGACCATGGGAGTTAAAAAAAACGGAGAGCATAGATGTAATGGATGCTGTCGGTTCAAATATCAGAGTAGATACTTATGGCTGGGAAGTTAAAAGAGTTTTACCAAGATTAAACAATGAGATTAACGAAGAGTGGATTTCAGATAAAACAAGATATGCTTGCGATGGACTACTAAAACAGCGTCTAGATGTGCCTTATATTAAAAAAAATAATAAATTGGAAAAATCTACTTGGGAAGATGTAATCGAACTAATATCAAATAATATAAAATTAATTAAACCAGAGCAAATAGCAGGCCATATAGGTGACATGGCTTCCATCGAAACGGTCTTTTCATTCAAAAATTTATTAAAAAAAATTGGCTCTAATAATTTTGATTTCAGAGAAAAGAAAACCTATATCGACCCTACAGATAAAACAAATTATATATTTAACTCGTCAATTCAGAGTATAGATGAAAGCGACCTTATTTTACTGATAGGCACAAACCCAAGGCACGAAGCAACAATGGTTAATGCAAGAATAAGAAAAGCTTTCGTAAAAAATAAAATTCCAGTTTATTCTATTGGCAACCCTGGCGACTTAACTTATGACTATATCTTACTGGGCGACGAAGTTAATGACATAAAAAATATTTTTGATGAAAAAAGTGAAATAAATAAAAAATTAAAGAACGCAAAGAAACCAATCTTTATTATTGGTGAGTCAGTTTTAGAACTTAAAAATTCAAAATATATTTTAGAAAAAACAAAAGATTTTTTAATAGAAAATAATTTTATTAATGAGTCTTGGAATGCTTTAAATATATTGACTCAGAATGCCTCTTCTGTAGGTGCGATAGACCTGGGTTTTTACAATATAAATAAAGATAATAATTTTATATTTTTTGATAAACTAAAAAATAATGAGTTTAAATTATTATATTTAGTAGGTTCAGATAATCTTGAAATAAAAAAAAAAGATGAGTTTATTATCTACCAAGGATCTCATGGTGATAAAAATGCATCTATAGCAGATGTTATTTTGCCAAGTCCTACCTATACAGAACAAAATGGTTTATTTGAAAATCTTGAGGGAAGAATTCAAGAATCCAGGAAAGCATCGTACCCAACAAACGAAGCTTTGGAAGATTGGAAAATTTTTAACTTAATTAATTACAGTCTTAATAATTCAGATTTATTTTTAGATTTTTCCTCTATTAGAAAATTAGCTCTTAAAGAAATACCAAATTTTTCAGAAATTGATTTACTACCAAAGAGTAAAAAACTGGTCAAGAAAAATACATTATTAGAAGCGTCTAGTGAAAAAATACACATCAATAAAATTGATTATTATTATAGCAACTCTATAGCAAGAGCATCGAAAACTATGAGTGATTGTAGAAATATATCTAATGATAATATAAAAAATAGAACTAACAACTAGATGGAATATTTAAATTTATTAATAAATGAATTATACAAGATTACATTTGTTCTAATTCCAGTTCTCATTTCTGTAACATTAGTAGTTTGGTTAGATAGAAGAATTTGGGGCGCAGTTCAAAAAAGGAAAGGACCAAATGTAGTTGGTCCTTTTGGCTTGCTACAAACTATTGCCGATGCTTTAAAATATCTTTTCAAAGAAATTATTATTCCGGCAAGTTCGAATAAAATTATATTTGTATTAGCACCTATTGTTACAATGACTTTAGCCTTAGTAGCTTGGGCAGTTATCCCTTTTGATAATGAATTAGTATTAGCTGACATCAATGTAGGCATACTTTATCTCTTTGCGGTTTCTTCTTTAGGTATCTACGGTATTATAATGGGTGGCTGGGCATCGAATTCAAAATACCCTTTCCTTGGTGCAATTAGATCTGCAGCACAAATGGTATCGTACGAAGTCTCAATAGGAATAATTATTATTAACGTTCTTTTATGTGTTGGTTCACTAAATCTAATAGATATCGTCAACGCTCAACAAAATTTATGGTTTGTAATTCCTTTATTTCCAATGTTTGTAGTTTTTTTTATTTCTGCCTTAGCAGAAACAAACAGACCTCCGTTTGATTTACCAGAAGCCGAAGCAGAATTAGTTTCTGGTTACCAAACAGAATATTCTGGCATGATGTACGCTATGTTTTGGCTAGGTGAATATGCAAATATTTTACTTATGTGCGCTATGGGGGCTATTTTGTTCTTAGGCGGGTGGCTGCCTCCGTTTGACATTTTCCCTTTTAACGCAGTACCTGGGCCTCTATGGATGATTTTAAAAATATTATTCATATTCTTTTTATTTGCTTTAGTTAAAGCAATTGTTCCAAGATACCGATACGATCAGTTAATGAGACTTGGATGGAAAATATTATTACCATTCTCTTTATTTTATGTTGTATTAACAGCTAGTTATCTTTTTTATTTCGATAAACTTCCAGTAAGAGTATTTTAAATGAAAATAAGTAGATTTTTAAAAACAATTTTTTTATTAGAGTTTGTTTCAGGTCTTTTGATAGCAATTAGAGAAATATTTAGACCAAAAAAAACCATTAATTACCCCCATGAGAAAGGTTCTTTGAGTCCAAGATTTAGAGGTGAGCATGCTTTAAGAAGATATCCAAGTGGAGAAGAACGTTGCATAGCTTGCAAGCTCTGCGAAGCAGTTTGTCCCGCTCAAGCTATCACAATAGAATCTACGGAAAGAGATGATGGAAGTAGGAAAACAACACGATATGATATCGATATGCTTAAATGTATTTACTGTGGGCTATGTCAAGAATCTTGCCCTGTAGAAGCAATAGTTCAAGGACCCAATTTTGAATTTTCTACAGAAACTCGAGAAGAACTTTATTATAATAAGGAAAAATTAATGGACAATGGAGATAGATGGGAAGAAGTTTTAGCTAAAAATATTAGATTAGACAAACCATACAGATAAAATGTTAGCGCATACTATTTTTTTCTATTTTTTTTCTATTATTACTGTTGGGTCCGCACTAATGGTTATTGCCAGTAAAAATACTGTGCACGCAGTTTTTTTTCTTATCTTAGATTTTATTTCAGTCGGGTGTCTTTTTATCATGATCGGTGCAGAATTTTTGGGTATGATTATGCTCATTGTTTACGTAGGTGCAGTTGCAGTTCTTTTTTTATTTGTTGTAATGATGCTAAATGTTGCTGAACAAAAACAATCATGGTTTAGAGGATTAAAAAAATCAACACATATACCCGTAGGTTTAATTGTAAGTATAATTATTCTTTTAGAAGTTTTGGTAGTTATCGGAGGTTGGAAATACAAAGCAAATTTCATTAGCACAGACTCTATAGTTATAGATTCAAATTTTTCTAATACACACCAACTTGGAAGTGTTCTGTACACTGAATATGTGTATTTATTTCAAATAGCTGGAATTATTTTATTATTATCAATGATTGGTGCAATTGTTTTGACCTATAGAAAAAGAGAAGGAGTTAAAAGACAAAGTTATATAAATCAAATTTCTAGAGAAAGCGAAACCTCTATAGAAGTTGTTGAGGTAGATTTTAATGCTGGTGTAAAAATTGATGATTAATATTGAATTGGGTCATTATTTATCACTTGGTGGTGTAATTTTTTTACTTGGAGTAGTAGGAATATTTTTGAACAGAAAGAATGTGATTGTAATTTTAATGTCTGTTGAACTAATTTTGCTGTCAGTAAACATAAATCTTGTGGCTTTCTCAACTTATTCAAACGAAATAGCTGGTCAAATTTTTACTTTTTTTATACTAACCGTTGCAGCGGCAGAAGCAGCAATAGGTTTAGCAATTATTGTTTCTTACTACCGAAATAAAGGCTCAATTAGAGTACAAGATATTAATGAGATGAAAGGTTAAATGTCTTATTTAATTGTATTCTTGCCATTAATAGGCGCTTTACTTGGTTACAGTTTAAAATCTTTAGGCGATAGGTATTCTGAAGTAATAACTACAACATTCTTATTTTTATCAGCAATTTTATCAATAATAATTTTTTATAATGGAATTGTTTATGGAGAGTATACAAATCATAAAATAGTTGAGTGGATTAGTTCAGGCAGCCTTAGGGTCGACTGGGCTATTAATATAGACCCACTAAGCTCGATAATGTTGGTTGTTGTTACCTCCGTCTCATCTTTAGTACACTTGTATTCAATAGGGTATATGAGTCACGACCCAAACAAACCAAGGTTTATGTCATATCTGTCTCTATTTACCTTTGCTATGTTGACGTTAGTAGTTTCTGATAATTTTTTACAATTATTTTTTGGCTGGGAAGGTGTAGGATTATGTTCTTATCTTTTAATAGGTTTTTGGTATAAAAAAAACTCCGCTAACAACGCAGCCATAAAAGCTTTTTTAGTAAATCGAGTAGGAGATTTTGGTCTTGCTATAGGTATATTTTTAATTTTTAATTATTTTGGTACAGTAAACTACAACGAGGTTTTTGCTAAAGTTTCAGAAAATTCAGCCAAAGAAATTAGTTTTCTTGGATTAAACATAAATTTAATCACATTAATTTCTCTAACTTTATTTATTGGAGCGATGGGCAAGTCTGCACAATTTTTATTTCATACTTGGTTACCTGACGCAATGGAAGGACCAACACCAGTTTCTGCATTAATTCACGCAGCTACAATGGTAACAGCTGGCGTTTTTTTAGTTGTTAGATGCTCTCCTATTTTCGAATATTCACAAGTTGCTTTAAATTTCGTTGCTGTTGTTGGAATGGTAACGGCAGTTTTTGCCGCTTCAGTTGCGTTGGTACAAAATGATATTAAAAAGATTATTGCATACTCTACTTGCAGTCAGTTAGGTTACATGTTTTTTGCAGCTGGTGTAGGCGCTTATCATGTTGCAATTTTTCATTTATTTACACATGCTTTTTTTAAAGCGTTATTGTTTTTAGGAGCAGGTTCTGTAATTCATGCCTTTAAAGATGAGCAAGACATTAGAAGAATGGGAGGTGTTTGGAAAAAAATTCCATATACTTGGTGCTTAATGTTAATAGGTACATTGGCTCTAACAGGATTTCCTTTTTTATCAGGTTTCTATTCTAAAGATGCAATCATTGAGTTTTCTTATTTTAAAAATTCTAGTATTGGATATTACGCTATGGCAGTCGGAATCCTTACAGCGTTTTTAACAGCAATTTATTCATGGAGATTATTTTTTAAAACTTTTCATGGAAAATATAACAATCCAGACTTACCGATTGAAAAAACACATGAGTCCCCATTGGTTATGCTCATACCGTTAATTTTTCTTGCTCTAGGAGCTTTGTTTGCAGGGTATGCTTTTAAAGAATTGCTAATAGGACATCGTTATGAAGAATTTTGGAAAAAGTCTATTTTCTTTATTAATGAAATAGAGCATTTACATTTGCCATTTTGGCTTCTTTTTTCAACTCCAGTTCTAGTAGTAGGTGCGATACCACTTTCTTATTACTTGTATATTAAAAATACTGATATTCTTGCCGGTGTAAGAAAATTAAATAAGCCACTTTATAATTTTCTATTAAATAAATGGTACTTCGATGAACTTTACGAAGCTATATTTGTTAAGCCACTAAAATTAATCGGTATATTCCTTTGGAAGAAGGGCGATCAGAATACTATAGATCGATATGGTCCAGACGGTTTTTCCAAAATTGTTAAATATCTCTCCAATAGAGCAGTAAAATTTCAAAGTGGTTATATTTATGATTACGCTTTTGTAATGCTTTTAGGTCTTTCTTTTTTATTAACTTACTTGATGATTAAATAAAATGAATTTTCCGATACTTTCATCTATAACTTTACTACCTGCTCTTGGAGCTTTATTTATTTTATTTTCAAAAAGTAAAAAAAATGAAAACAGAAATGCAATTAACCTTTCTTTATTTATAAGCGTAGTAAATTTTTTTTTAGCTATTTTCCTATGGAACTCATTTGATAAAAGTTTTATAGGATTTCAATTTGTAGAAGAGCAAAACTGGATAAGTGGATTTATAAAATTTAAATTTGGAATAGACGGTATCTCAATTTTATTTATAGTTTTAACTGCATTTATTACACCAATTTGTATTATTTCCTGTATTAACAGTGTTAAGACAAGGTTAAAAGAATTTTTAGTAGCAATATTAATTCTAGAAACATTTATGATAGGTGTTTTTTGTTCCTTAGACCTTGTAGTTTTTTACATTTTTTTTGAGGCAGGCTTAATACCTATGTTCTTAATTATTGGTATATGGGGTGGACCAAAAAGAGTTTATGCAGCTTTTAAATTCTTTTTATTTACCCTGCTTGGCTCTGTTTTAATGTTAGTTGCAATTATTACTATTTATTGGATTGCTGGCACAACCGACATTACACAAATATTTGAAATTAAAATACCAGTTAAGTACCAATATGTTTTATGGTTGGCTTTTTTTAGTTCATTCGCAGTTAAAATGCCTATGTGGCCTGTTCACACCTGGCTACCTGATGCTCACGTTGAAGCCCCAACAGCGGGCTCCGTAATACTGGCTGCTATTCTATTAAAGATGGCAGGTTATGGTTTTTTGCGATTTTCAATTGGAATGTTTCCTGTAGCTTCTGAATACTTTGTTCCTTTAATTTATACACTCAGTATAATTGCAATTATTTACACATCCTTAGTAGCGCTAATGCAAGAAGATATGAAAAAACTAATTGCGTATTCGTCAGTTGCTCATATGGGGTTTGTCACTTTAGGAATTTTTACTTTTACGCCTCAGGGTATAGAAGGAAGTATTTTTCAAATGTTAAGTCATGGACTTATTTCTGCAGCTCTTTTCTTATGTGTTGGCGTTCTCTACGACAGGGTTCACTCTAGACTTATTAGTTCGTATGGAGGTATAGCTAATGTTTTGCCTAAATATTCATTTGTTTTTGCTATATTTATGCTCGGTGCTTTAGGCTTACCAGGTACCAGTGGTTTTGTTGGTGAAATTTTAATTTTGATAGGAGCTTTCCAGAAAAGCGCTCTGGTAGCTGTACTAGCGAGTATAGGAATAATTTTAGGAGCAGCTTATATGCTTTGGCTATATAAAAGAGTAGTTTTTGGAAAACTAGAAAAAAGTGAACTGAAAGAACTTAAAGACTTAAATTTGTCAGAAGGTGTTGTTCTTTTTTTACTTGTAGCCCTTGTATTGTTTTTTGGATTTTATCCAAATTTAATTTTAGACACCGTTCATGTTTCAGTTGAAGAGTTAATCAAAAACTACAAACAAGCAATAATTTTTAATTTAAACACAGTAAAATAATGGAAAATTTTAATTTAATATTACCAGAAATATTCCTTTCAGTATCTATTTTTACAACATTATTAGTAGGAGTTTTTTTTAAAAATAGCTACAATTTAGTTACAAACATAACCTACGTAATTATAATTTCTTTATTATTAATTGTTTTCAATTCATTTAATGAAACCGGTAATTTATTTTCTAATAGCTTTGTCTCGAATTCTTTTACTAATTTTTTCAAAATTTTAATTTTGTTAGGCACATTATTTGTCATGCTCATTACACAAGACTTTATAAAGGAAATGAAAATTAATCATTTTGAATATCCACTATTATTACTTTTTTCAGTTTTGGGCATGTTCTTTATGATAAGTTCTAATGATTTAATGTCTTTTTATTTAGGTTTAGAACTGCAGTCTTTGGCTTTGTATATTCTAGCTTCAATAGATAGAGACAATTTAAAATCAAATGAATCTGGAATAAAATATTTTGTACTAAGTGCTTTATCTTCTGGACTTTTACTTTACGGGTGTTCACTACTATACGGATTTACTGGTTCAACAAATTTTGAAGAAATTAATTTAAAGATGGAACTAGAGAATACCGGGGCTGTTTTTGCAATGGTCTTTATCCTAGTAGGTTTAGCATTTAAAGTATCTGCAGTTCCTTTTCACATGTGGACACCTGATGTTTACCAAGGTTCACCAAGCTCTGTAACTAGTTTTTTTGCAGTTGTCCCAAAAGTAGCTGGTATGGCTATACTTATTAGGTTTGTTCAAATTCCATTTGAACAATTAATAGAACAGTGGAAAAATATTTTAGTATTTATGTCTCTCGCATCTATGATTTTAGGCGCAGTAGCAGCTATAGGACAAACTAATATAAAGAGACTGATCGCGTATAGTTCTATAGGTCATATTGGTTATGCTTTAGCTGGTATTTCAACTGGTACTGTAGCCGGGTATAGCAGCAGTATTACGTACATTTCAATTTACGTAATTATGAATCTAGGAGTATTTGGATGTATTTTTCTAATGAAAAAAGACGGAAAGTACTGTGAGGATATTAAGGATTTAGCAGGAATATCCAAACAAAACCCATTATTAGCAATTTCATTTTTAATAATAATGTTTTCCTTAGCTGGCATTCCACCCCTAGCAGGCTTCTTTGCCAAATTTTATGTTTTTATGTCCGTTATAGAAAGCGGGATGTACACACTGGCAATTGTTGGACTACTAAGTACTGTTATTTCAGCGTTTTATTACTTAAGAATTATTAAAATTATTTACTTTGATGAGATAAAAGATTCTTTTGATAAAATAAAAAATTTAGGAGTATCAAGCACAGTTTTGTTAAGCTGTTCGATACTTGTTTTGTTTTTTTTACACCCTTCAATTTTAAATAATATTGTTAACTTATTATCAATAAATTAATGAAATTAAAGATTGTAAAATTTAAAAGCGTAAAAAGTACTAATGACGAAGCTATTAAACTAATAAGATCTGACAAGTTTTTTTTGGGAATAGTCTCTGCTAATATCCAGACCAAGGGAAGAGGAACCATGGGAAAAAAATGGATTTCATATAAAGGAAATATTTTTATTTCAATATTTTTTAAAGTTAATTTGATAAAAATAAAAATTGAAAATTATCTAACTATTAATGCAAAGATTATAAAAAAGATACTAAACAAATATACTAAAAAGATTATAAAATTAAAAAAACCAAATGACCTATTGATTGATGGAAAAAAAATTTGTGGAATATTGCAAGAAGTTATTGAACATAAAAAAGAAAAGTATTTAATTACTGGTGTTGGAATAAATACAAAAATTTCTCACCCAAATAAAGATTTTAAGTTTACATCTTTAAAAGTTTACTCAAATAAAAATATTAGTAACAAGATTATTATTGACAAAATAATGAAAAATTACGATAAATTAATTTACGATATAAATAATTACAATTCTTTATATGTAAAAAAAAAATACAAATAATTAAATGAAAATATTAATTGGAGATATCGGAAACACATTAACAAAAATATGCCTAGTTGATGAAATATCATCATCTATTAAAGAATATAATATTGAAACAGTAAAAATAATTAAAGAGAAAAATTTAATTAATTTTCTGAATCCTATTTTAAGTAAAAAAGTAAAAAATAAAATTTTATTTTCTAGTGTCGTGCCAAAAGTTTACAAAAAAATTAATAAATTTCTTAAAATCAAAAAATATCAAGCCTATGAAATAAAAAATCTACACCTAAAAAAATTAATAAAGATAAAAATTGATAAATACAATCAACTAGGATCAGACAGAATTGCTAATGCGATTGGAGCCTATAGTTTATATAAAAAAAACTGTTTAATTATAGATTTCGGCACAGCAACCACATTTGATATTGTGAGAAAACCTGGCATCTATGAAGGAGGCGTTATTGCTCCTGGAGTAAAACTCTCTATATTAAATTTAAATCATTTTACGGCATCACTGCCAATATTTGACTTAAAAGCTAATCAAAAGGCATATGGAAAAAATACAAAAGATGCCCTTAATGCTGGTTTTCTTTGGGGATACCAAGGTTTAATAAATAATATAGTAAAAAAAATAAAACTTTCTTTTAATTGCAGTTTTAAGATAATTTTAACAGGCGGTTACTCTAAAACTTTTTTTAAATTTATTGATAATAATTCAACTATTGAGCCAAACATTACTATAAAAGGTATCATGCATATTTATAAAAATTTAATTAAATGAGCAAAGAAGAACTTCTTTTTTGTCCACTAGGCGGCTCTGGTGAAATAGGTATGAATTTAAATTTGTATGCCTACGGCAAAGAAAGCGATCAAAAGTGGATAGCTGTAGATATGGGTGTTACTTTTGCAGATGATTCTATACCTGGCATAGATTTAATTTACCCGGACCCTGGTTTTTTAATAGATAAAAAAAAAGATTTATTAGGCATCGTATTAACACATGCCCACGAAGATCACATAGGATCTGTTGCAATCATATGGCCACAACTTAAATGTAAAATATACGCAACTCCTTTTACTGCAGCTTTATTAAAAGAAAAATTTAAAGAAAAAAAAATTGACATTACGGGTTATTTACAAATAGTTCCCTTAAACGGAAAAATTAATTTAGGACCTTTTGAAATAGAATTTATTACTTTAACACATTCAATTTTAGAACCTAATGGACTCAGCATAAAAACTCCTGCGGGAATAGTTTTACATACTGGTGACTGGAAGTGTGATCCTAATCCTTTAATAGGTGAAAGAATTGATGAAAAAAAATTAAAAGAAATAGGAAATCAAAACGTATTAGCTATGGTATGCGACTCTACAAATGTTTTCAGCGAAGGTAGAGCTGGCTCTGAGTCTGATGTTAGGGAAAGTCTCCTAAGAATTATATCAAATCTAAAAAAAAAAATTATTGTTACAACTTTTGCCTCTAATGTAGCGAGAATGGAAACAGTTTTTTTCTGTGCTCAAAAATCAAATAGGCAAATTTCCTTAGTTGGCAGGTCTATGCATAGAATTTACAAGGCCGCTAAACAATGTGGTTATTTACAAAATTTAATAGAACCAATCGATCCCCGAGACGCGAAGAATATATCAAGAGATAAAATTATTTATTTGTGTACCGGTAGTCAAGGCGAACCTATGGGGGCTATGAAAAGAATTACTTCTGGCATTCATCCCGATGTATTTTTAGAAAAAGATGACACTGTAATTTTTTCATCAAAAATTATACCTGGTAATGAAAAAAAATTATACGCAATGCACAATGAAATTGTAAAAAATAGTATTGAAATTATAACTGAAGAAAATGCTTTTGTTCACGTATCTGGACACCCCAATAGAGATGACCTTAAAGACATGTATAGTTGGGTAAAACCAAAATCTATTATTCCCGTTCATGGCGAGCACCGCCATATGATAGAACAAGCAAAATTTGCCAAAGAAATGAAAGTCCCACATAGTTTGCAAATAGAAAATGGAGATATTATAAAAATTTATCCTGGTGATACACCTAAGATAATTGATAAAGCCCCATCAGGTAGAATGTATTTAGATGGTTCTGTTTCAGTTAGGGAAGATTCAAATTCTATTAAAGAAAGAAGAAACCTAGCAATTAACGGTTATATAGAAGTTACCTTGCCGGTTGGCAACAATGGTAAAATTAGAAAACCAGTTATTTCATTTAAGGGTTTGCCTGTGGATGATTTAGACGAAACATTTATTTTTGACATGGAGGATGAAATAGCTGACATTTGTAAAACATTTTCAATACAAAACAAAAAACAAGAGTACAATTTAATAGACGCTTTAAAACAAAGCTGCAGAAGAATTGTAAGGGAAAAAACAGGAAAGAAACCTCATACTAGAATTAACTTAGCAAGAATTTAATGTCTACGACTGGATCTTTAATAGTTTATATATCAATTTGGTGGATTGTATTTTTCTCAGTTTTACCGATTGGAATAAAATCACAAAATGCAAAATTGACAGATGAATTGCATGGCAATGATCGTGGCGCTCCTAAAAATCCCAAAATTGGAAAAAAATTTTTAATAACTACTTTAATTACTTCAATAATTTTTTTAGTTATATATTATTTAGTAAGTCAAAATTATTTAAATTTAAGAGGTTATCTGCAATAATGTTGCTTTCTAAAATATTTTTACCACTAATAAAAGATTTACCATCCGATGCAAAAATAAAATCTCATCAACTTATGATTAGAGTTGGAATGATTAAACAATCTTCAGCAGGAATTTACTCATGGCTACCACTAGGTTTTAAAGTTATGAAAAAAATCGAAAGTATAATTAGGCAAGAGCAAAACAATATTGGCGCACAAGAAATGTTAATGCCAACTATACAATCTGCAGATATCTGGAAAGAAAGTGGAAGGTATAATGATTATGGCGATGAAATGTTAAGAATTAAAGACCGTCAAGGAAGAGAAATGCTTTATGGTCCAACTAACGAAGAACTAATAACAGAAATTTTCCGCTCAAGTATTAAGTCATATAAATCACTACCTCAAATGCTTTACCATATCCAATGGAAGTTTAGAGACGAAGTAAGACCAAGATTTGGCATTATGCGATGCCGAGAGTTTTATATGAAGGACGCCTATTCTTTTGATGTTAGTGATGAAGAAGCAAAGAAATCTTATAATAAAATGTTCTATTCTTATTTAAAAATTTTTTCAAAACTTGGGCTTAAAGCAATTCCAATGGCAGCAGATACAGGACCTATTGGAGGAGAGCTATCTCATGAATTTATTATTTTAGCTGACACTGGAGAAAGCAATGTCTACGCAGACAAAAGTATTTTTGACATTAACAGTGAGAAATATGATTCTAGCGAAAGATCCTTAGAAAAAATGAGAAATGATTTTTCATCTTTGTATGCCGTAACTGATGAAAAATTTAATAAAAATGAATTTGACTCAAAAGTTAACAAGAGTAATCAAATTTCTACAAAAGGAATTGAGGTTGCACATATTTTCTATTTTGGAGATAAATATTCCAAACCTCTTAATTGCTTAGTTGACCATAGGGAAGGAAAAAAAATTCCAGTAAAAATGGGCTCATATGGCATAGGAGTGTCTAGGCTGGTTGGAGCTCTAATTGAAGTGTACTTTCAAAATGACGTTATGAAATGGCCTAAGTCAGTTTCACCTTATGATGTCGTTATTATTCCTAGTATCAATAAAAATAACAAGCAAAGTCTTGAAACTGCTGTTAAAATTTACAAAGCTATGAAAAAACAAAAAATTGACGTACTTTTAGATGATGTAGATGAGAATATGTCAGCTAAATTTAAGAAACACGATCTTATCGGTATTCCTTATCAAATTATAATCGGTTCTAAATCTGAAGAAAATAGATTTGAATTTAAAGAAGTCGGAAAGAGTGCAATTCTTTTGAGTCTAGAAGAAATTAAAAAAATAATAATAAATTAAATTGTTTAATTCAGTAGAAAGATTAATAGCACTAAGGAATTTAAAACCTAAAAGAAAAGAAGGTTTTTTAAAAGTTATCTCAGTTTTTTCATTTGTGGGAATTATGCTTGGTGTAGCAATTTTAATTATAGTTATGTCAGTTATGAATGGTTTTAGAGCAGAGCTTACAAATAAAATTCTTGGATTTAATCCACATGTAACTATTAACCCCTACAATAGTGAAAAAATTAATTCAAAATTTAGAGAAAAATTAATTAAAAATTTTCCTGACATACAGATTTTAGATTCCTACAGTGGGGAAGGAGTGGTAATTAATACCGACTATGCAAAAGGTATAATGATTAAGGGCTTAGATCAAAAAAATGAAAAAAATTCTATCTTTATAAAAAAAATTTTAATTGAAGGTTCACAAAGCAAAATAAAAAAAGGAGAAATAATAGTTGGTAAAGAATTGGCAATAGAGTTAAATTTAGCCGTAGGCGATAAAATTAACCTCCTTTCTTCAGTTTATATCAGCACACCTTTTGGGGGGGTGCCTAAACAAGAAACCTACTCTGTAAAAGGTATTTTTAGCAGTGGGTTTTATGAGTTTGATAAAAATGTTGTTTTTTTAAGTTTAGATGAAACGTTATATTTTTTTGACAAAACAAAAAGTGATATTAATTTAGAAGTTTACTTATCAGATCCATTAAAAGCTAATGAATTTAAAGATAAAATTGAAATAATAAATAATAATTTTTATGTTTATAGTTGGATTGATTTAAATAAATCATTTTTTAGCGCCCTCAAAGTTGAAAGAAATGTGATGTTTATAATCCTAACATTAATTATTATTGTAGCAGCATTTAACATTATTTCAGGATTAACCATTCTAATTAAAAACAAAACTAAAGAAATTGCAATTTTGAAAACTTTAGGATTAAGCAACAGTTCAATAATAAAGTCCTTTTTTTTAACTGGTTTTACAATTGGCTTAGTAGCTAGTATTTTTGGAATTATTATAGGCGTTTTGTTTTCAGAAAATATTGAATCTATAAGAGTTTTTTTGTCCTATGTTTTTAATGTAGAAATATTTCCGAGTGATGTATATTTTTTAGACAAACTACCAAGTGAAATAAATCCTTTATCAATCTTAATTATTTTTATTTTCTCTCTAATAACGACAAGTTTAGCTTCTTTAGTTCCTGTTATAGCGATATCTAAAATGAATACAATAAAAGCATTAAAATATGAATAATTACATTTTAGAAGTAAAAAAAATTAATAAAAATTTTCAACATAGAAATGGATTAATTGAAATTTTTAAAAATGTAACATTAAATGTAAAAAAAGGAGATCTAGTAGCGTTGGTTGGGCCATCTGGATCTGGAAAATCTACGTTATTAAATATGATTTCACTAATTGACACCCCAACTACAGGCCAAATTAAATTTAACAACAGGGATATGAAAAATTTAAATGAAGAGAGCAAAGATAACATTAGAAAAAAAAATATTTCTATGATTTTTCAGGATAATAATCTCCTTAATGACTTTACAGCCTTAGAAAATGTTTTAATGCCGCTAATTATAAGAGAAGAAAAAATTAAATCATCTCAAAAAAAAGCAGAAAAAATACTTGCCATTTTTAATCTAAAAGATAGGCGAGACCATTATCCAGACGAACTTTCTGGGGGTGAGCAACAAAGAGTTGCAATTGCAAGAGCACTAATTTCTGAAACTGATTTGATTTTAGCTGATGAGCCTACTGGAAATTTAGACTACAAAACATCGCAAGAAATATTTGCATATTTTTTAAAACTAAAAAAATTAAATAAGACCATAATATTTGCAACTCACAATAGAGATTTAGCTAATAAAGCAGATTACAAGTTGAGTATTTTGAATGGTAATATAAAAAGAGTAAATGTCTAACGTAAGAGTCTTTAACAACTTTAAAATCCATACCCAATATTCAATTTGTGAGGGTGCCATCAAGATTGATGATTTAGCAAACCACTGCAAGGAAAATAAAACTCCTAATATAGGTATTTGTGACAGCTACAACTTATGTGGGGCTTTAGAATTTGCAGAAAAAATTAGTAAGTCTGGAACACAACCTATTATAGGAACACAGGTTAATTTTTTTTTAGAAAATTCCATAGGTAAATTACCCTTGTTTGCCATAACATCTGATGGATATAAAAATTTAATTAAAATATCATCAAAAAGTTATTTAGATTCTGATGAAAAAATGGACCCACATTGTAACATCAGTGAATTTAAAAATATCAACGATGGTCTGATTCTACTCAGTGGAAATCATCATGGCCTTTTTGGAAAATTATTTAAACTCAATAAATTAAAGCAGATAGAAGAAGCAATAAAAGAATTAAAGGATATATTTAAAGATAGGTTTTATTTAGAAATACAAAGACACAATGAAACCGGTGAAGAAAATTATGAAAATTTTATAATTACACTTTCTGAAAAAATTCAAATTCCTCTTATAGCCACTCAAGAAGTTTTTTATATCAAGAAAGAGATGTACGAGGCACATGATGCGCTAGTTTGTATAGGTCAAAAAAATTATGTTGATGACTTAAATAGATCTAAGTTTAGCGATCAACACTTTATTAAAAAAAGTGAAGATATAGATGCCTTGTTTAAGGATATTCCAGAAGCATTAGAAAATAACTATAATTTTCCTTATAGATTTAATTTTAAGCCCAAAAAAACAGCTCCAGTTTTACCTACAATAAAAACAATAAATAACATTGCTATAGAAGATGAATTATTAACTCAAGCAAAAATAGGTTTAGAAAATAGATTGGAAAACTATATTTTTAAAAAAAATTTAAAACTTAAAAAAGATAAAACATACAAACTTTATGAAGATAGATTGTTGCATGAGTTAAACATTATAAACACAATGAATTATCCGGGTTATTTTTTGATTGTGTCCGATTATATTCGATGGGCAAAAAATAATGATATTCCTGTTGGGCCAGGAAGAGGATCTGGAGCAGGTTCTTTGGTTGCCTATTGTCTTGATATAACTGACGTTGATCCAATTGAATTTGATCTGATATTTGAAAGATTTTTAAATCCGGATAGAATTTCTATGCCAGACTTTGACATAGATTTTTGCGAGGAAAAAAGAAATTTAGTTTTTGAATATCTTAAATCAAAATATAAAAATGGTGTTGCTCATATTATTACGTTTGGTAAATTAAAAGCTAGAATGGCAATAAGAGATATGGGTAGAGTGCTTGGCTTACCCTATGGACATGTAGATAAAATAAGTAAAATGATTCCATTTGATCCATCCAGACCATTGTCACTACAAGAGTCTATCGACAGAGAACCAAGGTTTAAAGAAGAGATTAAAAATAATAAAAAAGTTGAAAAATTAATTGAACTTTCTTTGAAAATTGAAGGATTAAATAGAAATATGGCAACACATGCAGCGGGCGTTGTTATAGCAGGAGAAAATTTATCTGAACAAGTTCCTTTATACAAAGATCATTCTTCTGATTTAATATTACCATCTACGCAATTTGATATGCATTCTTCTGAAAATGCAGGTTTAGTTAAGTTTGATATACTTGGCCTTACAGCTCTTACCGTAATCAGCAAAACAATTAAAATGTTAGGCCTTAAAAATATAAAATTAGATATTAGTAAAATTGATTTATTAGATCAGAATGTTTTTAAATTATTATCTACAGGAGAAACAACAGGGTTATTTCAGTTAGAAAGCACAGGTGTTAGAGCAACTTTACGTCAAATGAAACCCACTGAGTTTAATGATATTGTTGCTCTAGTTGCTCTTTATAGACCAGGTCCAATGGGTAACATTCCTACATATAATGAATGTAAAAATGGGCTAAGAACTCCTGATTATATACACGAAACTTTAGAAAAAATTTTAAAACCAACTTATGGAATTATAATATACCAAGAGCAGGTAATGCAAATTGCACAAACACTTGCTGGCTTTAGTGCTGGAGAAGCTGATATTTTAAGAAGAGCAATGGGAAAAAAAAAAAGAGCAGAACTTGAAAAGCAAAAAGAAAAATTTGTATCAGGAGCGTTAAAAAATAACATCAAGAAAGATGTAGCTAACTATGTTTTTACTAAAATTGAACCTTTTGCTGATTACGGGTTTAACAAAAGTCACGCTGTAGCTTATGCCTTAATTGCATTTCAAACCGCTTATTTAAAAACTTATTACAAAGAAGAATTTATAGCTGCTTCTATGTCTACGACGCTAACCAACACTAGCAAGTTGAGAGAATATGTTGAGGAATTAAAAAGATTAAAAGTAGAAGTTGTGAGGCCTTCTATTAACAATTGTTATGCGGAGTTTAAAGCAGAAACAAATAAAATATTTTATGGTTTAGGTGCAATAAAAAGTGTTGGCTTTGAAGCTATTTCAAATATTGTTAATGAGAGAAAGAAAAATGGAAAATATAAATCATTTACTGATTTTATAAACCGAGCCAATCCAAAAGATGTTAATAAACTTCAACTCGAGGGACTTGTTAAAGCTGGTGCATTTGATGAAATTGACCAAAATAGAAAAAAATTATTTGATTCTATACCAAAAATTATACAGACAATAAAAAGTAAATATGATGAAAAAATAAGCAAACAAACAAATCTTTTTGACAATATTAGCAATAAAGAAAACGAAACATTTGCTTTTAACTCAACCAAGCCATGGACTAAAAAAGAATTATTAGCAGAAGAATTTGTTTCTTTGGGCTTTTATATTTCGGACCATCCATTAAATGAATATAAAGAATTTTTTACCCAGCTTGAAATTGAGCCCTATAAAGACTTTTTAGACGGCAGTAAGACTGAGTCTCTTGTTGCGGGAACAATAATGTCTATTCAAGAAAAAAAGAGTGCAAAAGGAAATTCTTACGCAATTATAAAATTTAGTGACAATAAAACCGAATTTGAAATTTTTTTATTTGCTGATCTTTTTTCTTCTAATAGAGAAATACTCAGAGTAGCAAACTCATTTATTTTAACACTACAAAAAGACAGAAATACTAGTGAGAACAACTTAACAAGAGTTAATATTAGAAAAATAGTAGATCTTTCTGATTTAGTTAATAAAACTTACGAAAATATTTCAATAGAACTAAGAAATAAAGAAAAGCTACAAGAATTAAATGAATTATTAAAAAATAAAGGTGAGACTAAAATTAATGTTATTTTTAGAGATAATAATAAAAACTACACTTT
>Ga0209711_10000279_pt1 | contig 52724 bp, 49 predicted proteins | sample ArcticOcean_MG_C_7_FD_187441 | JGI IMG/M metagenome (GOLD analysis project Ga0209711, IMG submission 187441) | Marine microbial communities from western Arctic Ocean - ArcticOcean_MG_CB11_88 (SPAdes) (version 2) | ecosystem: Environmental > Aquatic > Marine > Oceanic | place: Arctic Ocean... | reverse complement strand
ATCCGCATGACCAAAATTGCGCATGCGCTGCTAGAAGATCTAGAAAAAGATACGGTTGATTTTGCGCCCAACTACGATGAGACCGAACAGATCCCCGTGGTAATGCCAACTCGAGTGCCCAATTTACTCGTCAATGGGTCATCTGGTATCGCCGTGGGTATGGCGACGAATATTCCACCGCACAATCTAACTGAAGTAGTCCGAGGCTGTCTGGCGCTGATTGATAATAGCGAAATTACCATTGAAGAGTTGATGGAATACATCCCCGGTCCGGATTTCCCAACAGGGGCGATCATCAATGGTAGAGCGGGTATTATTCAGGCCTACAGGACTGGTCGTGGGCGTATTTACATGCGCGCTCGTGCTGAAATTATGGTACACGAGAAGACCAAACGTGAAACTATTATCGTCAGCGAAATTCCTTATCAGCTGAATAAGGCGCGTTTGATTGAGCGTATTGCCGAGCTGGTCAAAGAGAAAAAGCTGGAAGGCATCTCAGAGCTGCGCGACGAATCTGACAAAGATGGCATGCGCATTGTAATAGAAATCAAGCGTGGCGAAGTTGGCGAGGTAGTGCTCAACAACCTTTTCGCACAAACGCAAATGCAAAATGTCTTTGGCATCAATGTGGTTGCTCTGGTTGATGGTCAGCCACGCATTCTCAACCTCAAGGAAATGCTTGAGGCCTTTGTGCGTCACCGTCGTGAAGTTGTGACGCGCAGAACTATTTTCTTGCTGCGCAAGGCTAGAGAGCGTGCGCATACCTTGGAAGGTTTTGCTATTGCGCTGGCCAACATCGATGAAATAATCGTTCTCATCAAGCAGTCTGCTTCACCTGCGGATGCGCGAGAAGCCATTGTTGCGCGAGGCTGGAGTCCAGGGACCGTGGTTGCGATGCTCGAGCGCGCAGGTCCTCACGCATCGCGTCCTGATTGGCTTGAAAAACAGTACGGCCTGCATGATGGGCAGTACTTTTTGTCTCAGGAGCAGGCTAAAGATATTCTTGAGCTGCGTCTGCACCGGCTTACGAGCATGGAGAGTGACAAGATTATCGATGAGTTTGCAGTCAAGTTGAAAGAGATTGCAGAATATCAGGACATTCTAGGTGATATTAACCGTCTTATGACCCTTATTCGGGAAGAGCTCGAGGCTGTTGTTGAGGAGTTTGGCGATGCTAGGCGCACGGAAATTATTGAGTCTCTGCATGATTTAACGGTAGAGGACTTGATTACCGAAGAAGATCGAGTAGTGACAGTTTCCCATGGCGGTTATGCCAAGACTCAGCCTTTAAGTGATTATCAGGCTCAGCGCCGCGGCGGAATGGGTAAATCGGCGACAGCAGTTAAAGAAGAAGATTTTGTCGAGCATCTTTTGATTGCCAGTACTCACGCCACCATTTTGTGTTTCACCAATTTTGGCAAGGTATATTGGCTCAAGGTTTATCAGATTCCGTTGGCGGGCCGCAACTCGCGGGGGCGTCCAGTGGTCAATCTATTGCCGTTGGTTGAGGGTGAACGTATCAGTTCAATCCTGCCTGTGGAAGAGTACAGTCCTGACAAATTTGTGATCATGGCGACGGCTAATGGGACAGTGAAGAAGACTTCTTTGGATCAGTATTCTAGGCCCCGAAGCGTCGGCTTGCGCGCCGTTGACTTGGTTGAAGGTGATCAATTGGTGGGTACCGCTATTATAGATGATGATAGTGATATTATGCTGCTCAGCTCTGAAGGCAAGGCTGTGCGTTTTGCTAGTACGGATGCTCGGGCTATGGGTAGAGTGTCTAAAGGCGTGCGTGGTATGCGTCTGCCAGTTGAACATTTGGTTATTGCCATGGTTGTGCCCAAAGAGGATGGCTTTCTTTTGACCGTCTGTGAAAATGGTTACGGCAAGCGCACGCATGTCAGTGAGTTCCCGACTAAGGGCCGCGGTGGTAAGGGAATGATTGCTATTCAGGCCAGCGAACGTAACGGCCCTCTAGTGGGTGCTACCCAGCTATTTTCCGGCGATGAGATCATGCTCATATCTGATCAGGGTACCATGGTGCGCACTCGTGGTGACGAGATCTCAGTGGTCGGCCGTAACACTCAGGGTGTGCGGATTATTCGCCTCAAGGACAGTGAGAATCTGGTGAGACTGGCCCGTATTGCCGAGTCAGAGGAAGAAGAAAGTGTTTTAGATAGCAGTGTTGGCGATGATGCTCCTAAAGAGATCGCTCAGACAGATGATTCGAATGAAGAATAAGGCTAGGAAGGTTTAAACAATGTCAGACGATAACCCACTGTTGGGTCTTAGAGACAAAATTGATGCGCTCGATCTGCAAATTATGCAGAGTATCAGTGAGCGTGCTAGTTGTGCGCAGCAGGTTGCAGAAGTCAAAAAAGATCAGGGCGACAAGGCCTACTATAAGCCTGAACGAGAAGCGCAGGTGTTGCGCCATATTATGGATCGAAATACGGGTCCCTTAGGCAATGAAGATATGGCTAGGTTGTTTCGTCAGATTATGTCGTCCTGTCTCGCGTTGGAGCAGCCTATAAAAGTTGCCTTCCTCGGGCCCGAGGGCACCTTTACGCAGGAAGCCGCGCTGAAGCATTTTGGTGATGCCGCTATTAGCGTACCTCAGTCGGCGATCGACGAGGTGTTTCGTGAAGTCTTAGCGGGTAGCTGCCACTACGGTGTTGTGCCTGTTGAAAACAGCACAGAGGGCGTGATCAGTCATACCTTAGATAGCTTTATGGACTCGTCGTTGAAAATTTGCGGTGAAGTGGAATTACGCATTCACCAGCATTTCATGATCGGTCCGAACACCAATAAAGACAATATCACGCGGGTGTACTCGCATTCTCAATCATTGGCGCAATGCCGACAGTGGTTGAACTCCAACTTTCCCAATATTGAACGTGTCGCCGTCAGCAGCAATGCAGAAGCGGCAAAGCGTGTGCAGGGAGAATGGAACTCTGCGGCAATTGCCGGCGATATGTCCTGCAAGCTGTATGGCTTAGAAAAGATTAGGGACAAGATTGAGGATCGCCCAGATAATTCCACACGCTTTTTGATCATCGGCACTGAAGACGTTCCACCGAGTGGCGATGATAGAACCTCCATTGTGGTTTCTGTGCAGAATAAGCCGGGAGCGCTATACGATTTACTCGAACCATTTCGCCGCAACAACGTTGATATGACACGTCTTGAATCGCGACCGTCGCGCAACCGTAAGTGGTCGTATGTGTTTTTTATCGACTTCGCCGGTCATATAGAAGATGCCCCTGTGGCCGCTGTGATAGAACAGCTCACCGCAGAGGTTGCTGATCTCAAGGTGTTGGGATCATACCCAAGGGCTGTGCTCTAAGCCTCTGCCATATCACTCTTTCTCTAGCTGGTGCCAAATGCCAAATGATTTATCAAGCCCCGAGGCCATTTCGAAGCCAATAGTCAACCGTCTCGTGGTGATTGGCTTGGGGCTTATTGGCTCGAGTTTGGCGGCGGCTGCCCGAGAAAAAGGGTTAGCTAATCAGGTCATCGGTATTTCTCGGCGGACATCAACCGTTGAAATGGCCCTAAAAATGGGCATTATCGACCGTGGTGAAGCCAGCTTAACCGCGATTGCATCAGAGTTAGATGCTGGTGATTTGCTAGTGATCGGTGTGCCGACATTGGCCGTGTCTAAGGTCCTTCAAGACTGTGCCGACTTATTGTCGAGTGAAGTCACCATTACCGATGTGGCCAGTGTCAAAGGCAGTGTTATCAAAGCGGCTATGGACGTTTATGGTTTAGTTCCGAGACAGCTAGTGCCTGGACATCCAATCGCTGGGTCGGAGAAAAACGGTGTCACAGCCTTCAATCCCCACTTATTTGCCGATCATCGCGTGATACTGACGCCAGATACTGCCACAGGGGCGCATCATTTACAGCGGGTTACTGATATCTGGTCTGCCGTCGGTGCAACCGTGACGAGTATGGATGTTTTAGAGCACGATGAAATACTGGCAGCGACTAGTCATTTGCCCCATTTTCTGGCCTATTCGTTAGTGGATACTCTGGCATCGATGGGTGATAATCGGGAAATATTTCGCTACGCCGCAGGGGGGTTTCGTGATTTCACCCGCATAGCAGCGAGCGATCCGGTAATGTGGCGTGACATCGCATTGGCAAATAGAGAGTCGATTCTTGTTATTCTCGATAAGGTTATGGGTAACTTTCAGGAGATGCGCAGCGCCATTGACAGCGGCGACCAAGACTACCTCATGGACGTGTTTACTCGCGCGCGTGACGCGCGAAATCACTTTGGAAAAATATTGGAACAGCAGGCCTTACAGGGTGGAATACAGAGTCCTATGGTAGAGAAAACAATTAATTACCGCGTGTTGCCCGGCGGCAGTGCGCGGGGAGACATCCGTGTCCCCGGCGACAAATCAATGTCGCATCGCTCCATTATGCTGGGTTCATTGGCCGAGGGATTGACCGAGGTAACTGGATTCCTAGAGGGTGAGGATAGCTTGGCTACCTTGCAAGCGTTCCGCGATATGGGGGTGATTATCGAGGGGCCTGAAAAGGGGCGTCTGGTGATCCATGGTGTTGGATTGCATGGTTTGAAAGCGCCCTCAAAGCCACTTTACCTGGGTAATTCAGGGACCTCTATTCGATTACTCAGTGGATTACTGGCCGGTCAGGCCTTTGATGTCGAGCTCTGTGGTGATGCGTCCCTGTCTGGCCGTCCTATGGGTCGAGTGGCCGAGCCCCTGCGAAGTATGGGTGCTGTTATTGAAACCGCCGAGGGTGGTCGTCCACCGTTAAAAATTAAAGGCGGACAGATGTTGCACGCAATCGACTATCAGATGCCTATGGCCAGTGCGCAGGTTAAGTCCTGTGTCCTGTTAGCTGGCCTATATGCTCAGGGTACGACCTCTGTGATAGAGCCAGCTCCGACTCGCGATCATACAGAGCGGATGTTGCGTGGCTTTGGTTATCAGGTGAGTACCGACGGTAGCAAAGCGTCGTTGGGTGGAGGGGGGCAGCTCAGTGCTACGCGGATTGATGTACCTGCAGATATCTCATCGTCGGCGTTCTTTATGGTTGCTGCGGCAATCGTACCGGGGTCAGATATCACTTTGCGACATGTTGGCGTCAATCCAACCCGCGTTGGCGTGATTAATATTCTGCGCCAGATGGGTGCTAACATAGTGCTCTCCAACGAATTAGACGTGGGTGGCGAGCCGGTAGCGGATGTTCGGGTGCGTTACGCGCCGTTAAAAGGGATTACCATCCCTGAAGATCAGGTACCCTTGGCGATTGACGAGTTTCCGGCGATATTTATTGCTGCAGCCTGTGCCGAGGGCACGACTATTCTATCCGGCGCCGAAGAACTGCGCGTTAAAGAGAGTGACCGGATCCAGAGCATGGCCGATGGCCTAGTGATATTGGGTATTGATGCTCAACCCACCGTCGATGGCATTTGTATATTGGGGGGGCAGTTGGGTTCAGGTTCGGTCCATAGTCATGATGATCACCGTATCGCTATGGCCTTTGCTATCGCGGCACTGAGAGCTAGCGGTGAGATCATTGTCCTCGACTGCAACAATGTCGGCACATCGTTCCCTGATTTTGTCGGCTTAGCTGGACAAATAGGTATTAATTTAACGTCGGAAACAATGAGCTAGTAGGCTCGAGATTTAATATGGTGAGAGTAATTACAGTCGACGGCCCTAGCGGAGCCGGCAAAGGCACAATCAGTCGCATCTTGGCCAAGAAGTTGGGTTTTCATTACCTTGATAGTGGAGCACTCTATCGTATTCTGGGTATTGCGGCCCAGCGGCACCAGGTGGACACCAGTAATAATAAAGGTCTTGTGACTCTGGCTGAGCACATGGACATCCGCTTTGATTCTTCGGAAACGGGCGGCTTAAAAGCGCTGCTTGAGGGTGAGGATATCACCCAAGAAATGCGTACTGAAGATACCGGCGCGCTAGCCTCGCTAGTCGCCTCTCATCCGTTGGTGCGCTCAGCCCTTTTAAAGCGGCAGCGTATGTTTGCAACCGAGCCGGGGTTGATAGCCGATGGTCGTGATATGGGCACCGTTGTGTTTCCTGATGCGGTATTAAAAATCTACCTAACGGCTAGTATCGAGGAGCGAGCTAACCGGCGTTACAAAGAGTTGCTTGCAAAAGGTGAAGATGTTAGTCTGCGCGGCTTGATAGAGCAGGTACGAACGAGGGATGATCGCGACATGAGCCGCGATGCCTCCCCACTAGTTCCGGCGGAAGATGCCGTTGAATTAGATACGTCGGAACAGACGATTCAAGAAGTGACAGATACTGTGCTAAACCTAGTAGTTTTCAAGGGTTTATTTAACAGTTCCGTCAAATGACTGGGCATCGCAGCAGTTGCCAGCTTTTATTGCTGTAGGCCTTTTTTAAAACTGACCCGCGTAAACTGGCCATGCGGTAAAAAGAGTGCGGCGCTAGCAATTCCTCTGCTGTCACTCCGTCAATACTTAGGTATTTTCCTATGAGCGAAAATTTCGCAGATCTATTTGAAGAAAGTCTCAAGACCGTTGAGATGAACCCCGGCGCCATTATTACTGGCGTAGTTATCGATATCGATAAAGACTGGGTAACGGTACATGCTGGTTTGAAGTCAGAAGGCGTCATTCCTGCTGATCAATTTTATAACGAGAAAGGCGAACTAGAAGTTGCCATTGGCGACGAAGTTCAGGTTGCCCTCGAAGCCGTTGAAGATGGTTTTGGTGCGACTAAGCTGTCTCGAGAGAAAGCTCGCCGAGCTGAGTCCTGGATCGAACTTGAAGCTGCACATGTGGCAGATGAAGTTGTGATCGGTGTGATCTCTGGCAAGGTTAAAGGTGGTTTCACTGTTGATGTTCGTGGACTGCGGGCATTCCTACCTGGCTCACTGGTAGATGTGAGGCCATTGCGTGAAATTACGCATCTTGAAAACATCGAACTAGAATTTAAAGTTATCAAACTCGATCCCAAGCGTAACAATGTTGTTGTTAGCCGTCGTGCCGTTATGGAGAGTGCGAACTCTGTAGAACGTGATGAACTTTTGGCTAACCTTGAAGAGGGTTCTTCACTTAAAGGTGTGGTTAAGAATCTCACGGATTACGGTGCGTTTGTTGATCTAGGCGGTATTGATGGACTACTACACATCACTGACATGTCGTGGAAGCGTATCAAGCATCCTTCAGAGATGATCAATGTTGGCGACGAGATTGACGTTAAAGTACTTAAGTTTGACCGCGAACGTAATCGTGTGTCACTGGGTATGAAGCAGATGGGCGAAGATCCTTGGGGCGACATCAAAGGTCGCTACCCAGAAGGCGCACGTTGCAAAGCTAAGATTACCAACCTTACCGACTACGGTTGTTTTGCTGAGTTGGAAGATGGCGTTGAAGGTTTGGTGCACGTTTCTGAAATGGATTGGACTAACAAAAATGTTCACCCATCTAAGATCGTTGATCTGGGTCAGGAAGTTGAAGTTATGGTACTGGATATCGACGAAGAACGCCGTCGCATCTCTCTCGGTATCAAGCAGTGCTTCACCAACCCTTGGGACGACTTTGCTACGACTATGACCAAAGGCGATAAGATCTCAGGCAAAATTAAGTCTATTACTGACTTCGGTATCTTTATTGGTCTGGATGGTGGTATTGATGGCTTGGTTCACCTGTCTGACATCTCTTGGGACGAAACTGGCGAAGAAGCTGTGCGCAACTTTAAGAAAGGCGAAGAAGTTGAAACAGTGGTACTCAGCATTGATTCTGAGCGTGAGCGTATCTCGCTGGGCATCAAGCAGCTGTCTGATGACCCCTTCAACAACTACGTCACCGATAATGACAAGGGTGCGATTGTAAAAGGCACGGTTAAAGAAGTTGACGCTAAAGGCGCTGTCATCGATCTCGGCAACGGCATTGAAGCGATTCTTAAAGGATCGGAGCTTTCTCGTGAGAAAGTTGAAGATGCCCGTAATGAGTTGACCGTTGGCGCTGAAGTTGAGGCGAAGGTCATTAATGTGGATCGTAAGAACCGCGTGATTAACCTATCGATCAAAGCGAAAGATGTAACGGAAGAGAAAGAAGCCGTTAAATCGCATCGCAAGGTAGAAACCGAGGCCGCTACACCGTCGACTATTGGTGACTTGATCAAGGCTCAAATGGATAAGTAATATCCAACTGAGATTAAAAAAGGGTGGCTATGCCACCCTTTTTTTGTCTGAAATTTGAGATAGGACATTTATTACTTGTATAAATTTAAAACTTCAATAGAATCAAAGACTAATATGTCGCGTATGTCAGAGGGCTTAAGGCTTTGATATTGGCTCAATTCACATTAATATAAATAGAAAGTATGACAAAATCAGAATTAATTGAAAGGATAGCCCTGAGTCAGGACCAACTCCCGGCAAAGGATGTAGAGTTAGCTGTGCGCATGATTTTGGAGCGAATGACCTCTGCATTAGTGGCCAACCAGCGTATTGAAATCCGTGGATTTGGCAGCTTCTCACTGCATTACCGTGCGCCTCGAGTGGGTCGCAATCCTAAGACAGGGGACGCTGTGTCTTTGACTGGTAAATACGTACCGTACTTTAAACCGGGTAAAGAACTGCGTAGTCGGGTAAATGATAGCCTTTAACTGTCCCTAAATTAGGGTTCTAACAAAGTTTTGGGATGACGCCAGCGACCTAGAGCTACACAGCTTCCAAATTGTTCCTAGAGTAGCTATCCAAACAGCGATTTCAATGCGTCGAGGGATTCTTGGCCTTTGGCCTTGTTTTCCTCAGGGCTAATCTCTGCTCCGTTACCAATCCTAATCAAATCCTCCTCTGGCAGTTCGTCGACAAAACGGCTCGAGGTCGTAGCCGAGGTGTCACCAAATTGAGTGCGCTGCCTAGCGCAGGTCATAGTGAGGGTGCGCTGTGCTCTGGTGATGCCTACGTAGGCAAGGCGGCGCTCCTCTTCTATCTGCCCCCCCTCAACGCTGTTTTTATGGGGTAAAATATTCTCTTCCATGCCGACCATAAAGACATGTAAAAACTCTAGCCCCTTGGCGGCATGAAGGGTCATTAGCTGAACTTTATCATCGGCGGATTCTTCCTTCTCTCGATCCAGCAAATCTCTCAGTATCAGTTTAGCGATAGCATTTTCTATTCTACTATCGCCTTTCTCTAAGCCATTTTCGTCTTCGTCGCGTTTCAGCACTTGAGCTAGTTGGGTCAGTAGGAACTGCACATTTTCCCAGCGTTTTTGCGCAACATGGTCGTTGCTCGCATTTTGCTGCAACCAACCTTTGTAGTCTGCGTCGTCTAGCATCTCATTAATCGACGCCATGGGGTCGCTATCATAGATATTACGATTGACCCTTTGTATCCAATGTTTAAAGCGCTTCAGCCTCTCTAGATTATTGGCGGGCATGCTGGCAGTTAGACCGACTTCGTCGATGGCGTCGTACAGTGAAAGGCTGCGTTGGTTGGCGTATCCACCTAGCTTTTCTAATGTGGTGGGACCTATCTGGCGTCTAGGCGTGTTGATGATGCGGAGCAGGGCGTTGTCGTCTGAGGGATTAATGATTAGCCTCAGGTAGGCCATGACATCTTTGATTTCAGTTTTGGCATAGAACGATTGCCCACCGGTAATCTCATAGGGAATATTTTGTGTCTGGAGTTTTATCTCAAGCAGCTTAGCCTGATAGTTACCACGGTAGAGCACTGCGAAATCGCTGTATTTGCAGCGCCGTCTCAGACGCATGTCGATGATCTCATTGACCACTCGCTCGCTCTCAGTCTCTTCATTTTCACTACTGATAAAACGCAGGGGGTCACCGGGCCCCAGTTCACTCCAAAGGGCCTTGCTGATCAGGTGAGGGTTATTGTCAATTAATGTATTGGCCGCCTTTAGGATGCGGCCAGTGGAGCGATAGTTCTGCTCTAATTTAATAATATTAAGACTGGGGAAATCTTCCTGCAGTTGCATCAGATTTTCTGGTCGTGCACCACGCCAAGCATAGATGGACTGATCATCATCGCCGACGACTGTTAGCGCCTGGTTTTCATTAACTAGGGTTTTAACCAGTTCGTATTGGGCTAGATTGGTGTCCTGATATTCGTCTACCAGCAAATAACGAATGCGTCTTTTCCATTTTGCCAATACCTCAGGGTGCTGACGAAAGAGCAGTACTGGGGTCATGATTAAATCGTCGAAATCGACTGCATTATAGGCCTTCAATGCTCGTTGATAGCGCTCGTAAAGCATGGCGATACCCTGTTCGCCAGTACTGTCGGCGGCACCCACGGCTTGGCCGGGCTCCAGTAGTGAGTTCTTCCAATTGGAGATGGTGCTCTGAGCAGTATCAATGAGTTTCTCGTCGAGCTCTGTGTGACGTACCAGAAGCTCTTTTATTAGCTTGCGGCAGTCTTCCTGATCTAGAATCGAGAAGCCAGGCCTAAACCCTAGTGTCTTTATCTCAGTGCGGATAATGGTTAGACCGAGATTATGAAAGGTTGAGACGGTTAAGCCTCTAGCCTGCTCTTTATTGATCAAGCTAGATACTCTGGCTTTCATTTCTCGAGCGGCTTTATTGGTAAAGGTGACTGCGGCGATATTGCGTGCAGCTATGCCACAGTCCTCAACTAAATAGGCTATCTTACGCGTGATAACACTCGTTTTACCGCTGCCAGCGCCGGCTAATACCAGCAGCGGGCCATCGATATACTTTAGTGCTGCTAGCTGCTGCGGGTTGAGATTTTGAGGCATAACCGCGCTATGCCAGTTCGGCTATGGTGCAACGTTTGTCTTGCAGTTGGGCCAACGAGCCCTCAAATTCTGCCAGCTTTAGACGTTCTTTTGCGACCACCTCGGCGGGAGCATTGTCGGCAAATTTAGGATTGCTCAGCTTACCCCTGAGCTTGTTGAGTTCTAGATCAATTTTGTTTATTTCACGATCAAGGCGCACCAATTCAGCAGCCACATCTATCAGTCCAGCCATGGGCACTAATATTTCTAGATCGCCGGTCAATGTGGTAGCACAGAGCGGTGCATCGGCAGGGTCATCCAACCAGGTAATTGATTCTAAACTGGCGAGTTTGCTAACAAATTGACGATTCTGTTCAAGACGACGTTTGTCCGTAGCATCACCGCGGGCCATGTAAATAGGCAGTGCTTTGGCCGGGGAAATATTCATCTCACCGCGCACGTTGCGGACACCAACGATGACGTTTTTAACCCATTCAATATCGGCATCGGCATCGGCATCCATTTGTGTTGAATCTGCGACAGGGAAGGGCTGTAGCATAATGGTGTCACCGTCAGGGTTTAGCTGGACGCCGGCCAGCGGGGCAATGTTTTGCCATATTTCTTCAGTTATAAAGGGCAGCATAGGGTGGGCAAGGCGCAGGATTGCCTCCAACACGCGGACCAAGGTGCGTCTGGTGCCTTTCTGTACGGCGGGGTCGCCATTTTCATCCCAGAGTACGGGCTTCGAGAGCTCTAAATACCAATCGCAGTATTCGTTCCAGACGAAGTCGTAAAGCGCCTGAGCGGCTAGGTCGAATCTATAGCCGTTGATCGCGACAGTGACGTCTTTTTCTGCCACTTGCAAGCGCGAGATAATCCAGCGATCTGCTAGTGTTAACTGGTAATCGGTAGAATGATCCTGACCGCAATCTTGGTTCTCGGCATTCATCAGCACGTACCGAGAGGCGTTCCAAATCTTATTACAAAAGTTGCGATAGCCCTCGAGGCGCTTCATGTCCCAATTAATATCACGGCCTGTGGATGTCAGCGCACAGAGGGTAAAGCGCAGAGCATCAGATCCATGTGGCTCTATGCCTTCAGGGAACTGTTTGCGGGTGCGACTGGCGATCTTGGCTGCCTGCTGTGGCTGCATCATATTGCCGGTACGCTTCTCAAGCAGTGTTTCTAGATTAATGCCGTCGATCATATCTAGCGGGTCGAGCACATTGCCTTTAGATTTGGACATTTTCTGTCCCTGCTCGTCGCGAATCAGACCAGTAACATAGACCGTTTTAAAGGGTACTTGTGGCTGGCCATTTTTGTCCTTAATCAGGTGCATGGACATCATGACCATGCGGGCAACCCAGAAGAAAATAATATCGAAACCGGTCACCAGTACATCGGTGGGATGGAAGATCTTTAAGCGCTCAGTCTGTTCTGGCCAGCCCTGAGTCCCAAAGGTCCATAGGGCAGAGGAGAACCAGGTATCCAAAACATCTTGGTCCTGCGTCAGCGTTATATCGCCTAGATTGTATTTTTCACGCACCGCGTCTTCGCTATAACCGACATAGGCTTTGCCCGCCGTATCATACCAAGCGGGGATCTGATGGCCCCACCAAAGTTGACGTGAGATACACCAGTCTTGGATGTTGCGCATCCATGAGAAGTACATATTTTCGTATTGCTGGGGAACAAATTTTATGCGGCCGTCTTCAACCGCTGCTATAGCGGGGCCAGCGAGCGCTTTAGCATCTACGTACCATTGATTGGTGAGCAAAGGCTCGATTACTACGCCACCACGATCTCCGTAGGGCACGGTCATATCGTTTTCTTGAATACTTTCCAGCAGACCTAGGGCATCAAAATCCGAGACGATTTCTCGACGCGCGGCAAAGCGCTCCATACCTCGATATTTCTCGGGCAGGGTAGCGTCGATGTCGCTGTTGTCGCTGCCATCGCTATTGACACATTCTGCAGTCTCGCGAATATCGGCATTGGTGGTGAAAATATTGATCATGGGCAGCTTCTGACGCTGGCCTACTTCATAGTCATTGAAGTCGTGGGCGGGAGTAATCTTTACACAGCCGGTTCCCTTGTCCATTGCCGCGTAGTCGTCACTAAAGATCGGAATCAAACGACCCAGCAGCGGCAGTTGGATAAACTGACCAATCAGACTTTTATAACGAGGGTCTTTTGGATTCACGGCAACCCCAGTGTCCCCGAGCATGGTTTCAGGTCTGGTGGTGGCGACCACCAGATAGTCTTTCCCGTTGTTGGTAGTGGCGCCATTGGCCAGAGGGTAGCGGAGGTACCACATTTTCCCTTTAACTTCGCGGTTTTCCACCTCTAGATCGGAGATAGCAGTATGTAGTTTTGGGTCCCAGTTAACTAATCTTTTGCCGCGATAGATAAGACCGTCGTCATGGAGGCGCACAAAGGCCTCTTGCACGCCCTTGGAGAAACCCTCGTCCATGGTGAAACGCTCGGTTTCCCAGTCTACGGAGTTACCCAGCCGGCGCATCTGTTTGGTGATGGTACCTCCCGACTCCTCTTTCCAGTCCCATATTTTTTCAATAAACTTGTCGCGGCCCAGCTCTTCACGACCGGGTAGACCCTCGGCGGCGAGCTTGCGCTCTACCACCATCTGTGTGGCAATGCCCGCATGATCTGTGCCCACTTGCCATAATGTGTTTTTGCCCTTCATACGGTTGTATCTGACGAGGGCGTCCATAATGCCATGCTGCAGGGCATGTCCTATGTGCAAACTTCCGGTGACATTGGGCGGAGGGATGACGATGCTGTACGGTATGCCTTCGCCATCAGGGGCGAAATAGCCACGCTCTTCCCAGGTCTTATACCATTTAGTTTCGATGTCCTGGGGGGCAAATGTTTTTTCCATTATTAAACTCAGTATCTAATGCTGGTGGAATTTGGTCACGGGGAATTATAGGTGTTGAGGCTAGCTGTTGCGATCAGTTTTCGAGGTTTAACCGTTCGATCACTTTGGCACGAATCTTTTCACGCAGAAGCTTTTCTAGTCTAGGTCGTAGGCTTGTCATCAGGCGAGTAACAATAGCATCGACCTGAGCCTCATCACAGTCTCCCTCGACCTTTTCAAATAGGTGATGTTGGGCTTCATTAAAGACCTTGCGCGACTGATGCTCACTATTAATTTCATGGTCCAAAGACTGCGTGAGCAATGGTATTTGCAAGTGCTCGAAGTTTGGTATTTCGTGATCTGGCATTGCATCGCGGTGCAGTAGGTTTTTATGCAGGGAGTACAGATCGTCTAGCAGTTGATCATAGTCTAGGTGGCCGACATCCTGGAGCCGTTTGCTTTCGCTCATGAGACAAACGTAGTACTGAGGTCATGAAAGCTAAGAGCATAGCCGCGCTCTTGGTAAAACTTAAAGTTGTCGCGTTTAGACTGCTCATACTCTGGCTGTGAGTAAATAATTTCCACAACGCGATCAAAACGGCTAAACCAAGTAGGAATCTGCGCCTGTAAGTTGATTAGCACCTGATGGTGCTCCCCGGGTTCTTTTTCAACACTAATAGCAACAGGTGCATTGTCTACGCCCAGAGCGTGGGGCACGAAGGCTGTAGTCTGAAATCCCCAGAGTTTCTCATCTAGCTGTTGGGCCACGGCATTATCTGGCACTAGACAGAGAACCTGCTTATTCTGCTTTAACGACTTTTGAATTAACTGACAAGCGAGCGAGAGGGCAACCTGTTGGTCGCCCGCTAACTTGTAAAATGAAACACTGGTCATTATTTTACTTCGCCTTACTACGCAGGTAATCCATCAGGATTGGAACAGGGCGTCCGGTAGAGCCCTTCTGTGCACCTGAAAGCCAGGCGGTGCCGGCAACATCCAGATGCGCCCATTTATATTTCTTGGTAAAACGTCCAAGAAAGCAAGCAGCAGTAATAGTGCCAGCCTGTGGGCCACCAATATTTGCGATGTCGGCAAAGTTGCTTTTGAGTAACTGGTCATACTCTTCATACAGCGGCAGGCGCCATGCGCGATCGCCGCTGCGAATGCCACTGCTGAGTAGGTCCGTCGCCAATTCATCATTGTTAGATAGCAGTCCGGCGGTCTCTTTGCCTAGCGCGCCAATTACCGCTCCGGTCAAGGTGGCAATATCAATCACGGTGTCTGGCTTAAAGCGATCGGCATAGGTCAGTGCATCACAGAGAATCAAGCGTCCTTCGGCGTCTGTATTTAATACTTCGATAGTCTGTCCAGACATGCTGGTTACCACGTCGCCGGGTTTGGTTGCATTGCCGTTGGGCATATTTTCCACGGCCGGAATAATTGCCACGACATTGATTGGCAACTGCGTTTCGATAAGAGCATGCATCACGCCCATTACCGACGCGCCTCCGCACATATCATATTTCATTTCGTCCATACCGCCACCGGGCTTGAGGCTGATGCCGCCAGAGTCAAAGGTAACCGCTTTACCCACGAGTACAACTGGCTTGGCTGTAGCTTTAGCGCCCTGGTATTTAATCACGATCAATTTACCTGGCTCATCTGAACCGGCGCTGACAGACAGCAGTGAACCCATCTTTAGTTTGGCCATCTGGGCTTCGTTTAATACGCTGGTGGTGAACTTAGCCTGCCCTTTGGTGAGCGCTTTGGCATGTTCTGCGAGATAGGTCGGTGTGCATAAATTGGCGGGCATATTACCCAGTTGCCGCGCTGCATTCATCCCTTTGCCTACGGCTGCGCCATAGTTTAGACCTTTGTTTGCCGCACTGACACTGGCTTTGGCTGCGACCCAGTAGGTTAGGGTTTTCAGTTTTTGCGCCGGTATTTTCTTGCCGCTATTATACCTGTAACTGACAGATTGCATGCAGCGGGCGACAATGCCGGCCTGCCATTCGGTATCATCGGCGAGGCCTTCTCCAACCCAGACCGCTTTGATCGAGGGCGTTTTTAGGAGCGCGGTGGCGCCAGCATGGGTCACTTTGATTTGTTGTTGAGCAGTCGTTGCGCCTTCGGTGCCGACTAAAATAATGCGCTTGCCTGTGCCTACAGGAATATGGATTATGAGTGTTTCGCCCGCCTTACCTTTGAAATCGCCTGCTTTAATCAACGATGTTATTGCGCCATCGAGACTGGCATCAAGGTCTTTTGCGCTGTTTTGTAGTTGTGAGCCGGTCGCGACAATGAGAGAATCTGCTCTAATGTTTAACAGGTTGGCGGAAGATGCAGTAAAATACATATTAAGTCCAATTTTTGATTGATATATAAGTGAAACGACCCGTGAAGGATACCATTCTGTGCAACCACGCCCAATAGCAGCAAGCTTAATACTTTGATTATTTTTCGTTACCTCTGCCGTGAAATTCTGTCGGTCACCTTTGCTGTCTGTTTTGTGCTGCTGCTGATTTTAGTCAGCGGTCGCTTTGTGCAATATTTAGGCAATGTCGTTGATGGTAGTTTAGATGTGGAGGTCATTTTTACAGTGATTGCTTATCGTATGCCCGGTATTCTTGAGTTGACGCTACCATTGGCTTTTTTCGTTGCTGTTATGTTGTCTTTTGGCCGTATGTATATCGATAATGAAATGAGCGTACTAAAAGCCTGCGGCATTTCTGAGAATAAATTACTCGGCTACACCCTAATTATAGCCGCTTTTCTGGCTGTCACCGTGGGCTGGCTCAGTCTTTCAGTATCGCCGTCTGGGATGGCGAAGTCCGAATTGATCTTGGTGGCGCAGAAGCAGAAGACGGTGTTAGATAAGCTGTTACCTAATAAGTTTTATTCCCTGGGCTCAGGCAAGGGTATTACCTATGTCGAGGACGTTGCAGAGACACAGACGCTTGATAATGTTTTTCTGGCCCTGACCAAAGGCTCGCAGACAACCAATGACAGTCGTTTGGTATTGATACGTGCGGAATCAGGAGTGCAGCACAAGAGTGCCGATCAAAGTGAGAGCTTTTTAGTGCTAGATCAGGGGTATCGCGTTGAAGGCGTGCCGGGAACTCACCAATACCAAATTACGCACTTCAAAGAATTTGGCTCGAGAATGGAGAGTCGTGCGCCGATTATTGGCGATGCAAAATCTAGTGCTATCGTCACCTCTGAGCTTTTAGCGTCCGACGACCCAAAGTTACAGGCGGCGTTGCAATGGCGGCTGTCGTTGCCTCTTATGGTCTTTGTCGCGGCACTATTGGCAATCCCTCTGAGCAGAACCAATCCACGACAGGGTCGATTCGGCCGTTTGCTACCGGCTATTTTACTGTACTTTATTTATATGGTTGCGCTGAATGCGCTGCGCGGTTCGCTGGAATCTGGCGCCGTGCCCATCACTGTGACCCTGCTGCCCGTGCATCTTCTCTTCTTGAGTATCGGACTGGCGTTATTGCGCACAGGTAGACCTAAGAAAGTGGCATCGTCTGCTCTGGGGGCGCAATCTTGACTCGGCTCTCACGGTATATCGGCAGCACGGTATTTGGCTCTATCTTGATTGCACTGCTGGTCGTGGTGGGGCTGGATATAATCTCGATTCTGCTCGATGAGATCGGCGCTATTAAGGCCAACTATCATTTTTCTGACGTGCTAGTTTATATGCTGACGAGACTGCCGTCGGCCATTTACGAATTCATTCCGTTCGCGTCTTTGATTGGCTGCCTTTTTGGTTTGGGTATGTTGGCCAATAATAGTGAAGTCATCGTGATGCGAGCGGCGGGGGTTTCTCTGCTGAAAATTGTCTATTTTGTTATCAAACCTGTTCTGCTATTTATTGTCATGAGTACGATTATAGGGGAGTTTTTCTCGCCCTATCTGGACCAGTTGGCCGAGGGCAGACGTGATTATTTACGCAATGGGGAATCAGCTCAGGATTCGACTGCGGGGGTTTGGGCTCGAGATGGCAGCTCCTTTATCCATATAAACGTAGTCTTCCCTGGCGGCGTATTATTTGGTGTGAGTCGGTATCAGTTTGCTGATGATAAAAGTTTACGTGAGGCCAGTTTTTCTACTCGAGCAACGTTTAATGCGTTTGATGGTTACTGGGTTGAGGAAAATGTATCAATTACTCGGTTTACGGGTAATCAGACGATGGTTGATAAGCAGCTTACAAGGCGATGGACGAGTGAGTTAACACCGGATGTATTGCAGCTCAACATCTTGACTCCAGACTCGCTATCGATTTCAAGTTTACAGCGTTATATCGAATTTTTAGAGCAGCAGAATGCCGATGTGGCGAACTATGAGCTAGCCTTTTGGCGTAAGGTACTGCAACCGCTAGTTATTGTGGCGCTGGTGCTAATTGGCATTTCGTTTGTTTTTGGCCCGTTGCGAAATTCCACTATGGGCCTAAGGGTGTTTGTCGGAGTGGTACTGGGTATTAGCTTTAAAATGCTTCAAGATATGCTCGGACCCTTCAGTATTGTGTTTGGGTTTCCGGTGTTTCTAGCGGTATTACTGCCGATACTGCTCTGCGCAGGTATCGGCTTATACCTATTAAAACGCAGCGGATAATGGTGGTTACCCAATGGAGTCTTGGCAACGGAATTGGTGTTTCGCTGCCAGACTGCAATGGGTCGACAGCGCTAGTGCAGAAATTCGGGTGGTTTAGGTAGGTCGGCAATATCCGCTTGTGAATGTTGGATAATCACTCTGGCATCGGAGGCTGTTGCGAATGCTTCAAAGGCTGTCATGGAGGCCCTCGTCTGGGCCTCGTCAGTATTAAAACGCGGCACGCGCTGTAGATCACGGCTCTCTTGGCGGTGATAGAGGTCGCCGGTTAGCAGAACCGTCCCAGCCCCGGTTAGATTAACCTGCAGTGCGCTATGTCCCGGCGTATGTCCCGGCATCGCTAAGATATTGACTGAACCATCACCAAAGACATCGTGGTCGCCGCTATACTTTACAGTCTCTAGGTCTGCGAAAGCGAGATTGTGGTTGTTATTCTCGTCGCTGCTGAACATATGGTCAAATTCATTATCGTTGACTAGCCACTGAGCATCGGGGAATAAAGCGATCTGGCCGGTATGGTCAAAATGGCTGTGAGATATTGCCATAAACTCTATATCAGCTGGGGTCATATCTAAGACTGTAAGCTGATCGGCTAATGATCTTTTTAGTGACAAAGTGAAAATACCATTGACCTGTGGGGGTTCGCCAACTGTATCTAGAGGTAAGCCCAGATCCCATATAAGGTCACCTGCTGGGTGACGGATTAGGTAGCAGGTACTGGCAAGGCTCCCCGCCTGTTCTGCATAGTCGCCAGCGGATGAGAACAGGTCAAAATCGGACACAGCAATGGTGCCGCAGTCGAATGTGTAAAGCTTTATTAGATCTTCATTGCTTTCCGTTATAGCAGAGTCTGGCGCCGCGGGCATTGTGCTGACGCTATCCTCCTGCTGAACGCAGGCTGTTAATATCAGGCTTAGAGCTATGATTTTCATCAGCATTTGTTTATTCCTCGGGTTAAGCGCTACTTTTTCCTGATTGGGTTCAAACAATCCTGGCTACTAAAGACGGGGTAATTTCTAAGATCAGACGGTTAAAATACGCCGAATGGCCTGATCCCAACCTGCGACTCTATACGCGCGCTCCTGCGCAGACATTTTTGGCGAAAACTGCCGGTCTAACTGCCAGCGCTCGGCAAACCCAGTCTGATCTGACCAGATGCCAGCTCTTGAACCGGCCAGCCAGGCCGCACCCAGTGCCGTGGTTTCGGCTATGACCGGTCGATCTACCGGTGATTGTAAAATATCCGCCAATCGCTGCATAGTCCAGTCGCTGGCGACCATGCCGCCGTCGACACGCAATACAGTGTCTGCCACCTGATTCCAGTCTGATTGCATGGCGTTCAACAGGTCTAATGTCTGGTAGCACACCGACTCCAGCGCAGCGCGCGAAAGTTCCGCCGGGCCGGTGCCACGGGTCAGACCGATTAGCGCGCCACGTGCATCGGGGTCCCACCAGGGCGCGCCGAGGCCAGTAAACGCAGGGATCATGTAGACCTGCTGATTGTCATCAGCCGTCGCGGCAAGCTCACCGGATTGCTTAGCTGAGTCGATAATCCCGAGTCCATCACGCAACCACTGTACCGCGGCACCCGCAATGAAAATTGAGCCTTCGAGTGCATAGGTGGGTTTGCCATCTAGTTGATAGGCGATGGTGGTGAGCAACCTATTGTTTGAGTTGACTGGCGTGTCACCAGTATTGAGCAGCGCAAAGCAGCCGGTACCGTAGGTAGATTTCATCATTCCAGGGTTAAAGCAGGCCTGCCCCAAGGTGGCGGCCTGTTGATCTCCAGCGATACCTAGAATGGGGATGATGGCGCCCAACAAGCTGCTATGACCAAAATCCGCAGCGCAGTCTTTGACTGTTGGTAGCAGGCTAGAGGGAATATTGAAGAGCGTCAGTAACTCTGCATCCCATTCTCCGCGATGGATGTTGTAGAGCATCGTTCTGGAGGCGTTGGTTGCATCGGTGGCGTGAGATGCGCCCTCGGTAAGGTTCCATAAAAGCCAGGTGTCCACGGTACCAAAAGCGAGTTCGCCAGCTTCGGCTCTCGCCCGAGCGCCGTCGACATTATCTAGTATCCAAGCCAGTTTGGTTGCTGAAAAATAGGGGTCTAGTAGTAGGCCAGTTTTTTTAGTAATACTGGGCTCATGACCCTGACTCTTGAGTCCATTGCAATACTCAGCAGTGCGCCGATCCTGCCAAACAATGGCGTTATAGGCTGGTTCGCCGGTCTTTCGATCCCAGATTAAGGTGGTTTCTCGCTGATTAGTTATACCGATAGCCGCAATTTGTTTTGGGCTAATGCCCGCTTTAGTGATGGCGGCCTTAGCCGTGTTGAGGGTAGTCCGCCAGATATCCGCGGGGCGGTGTTCAACCCAGCCAGAATTGGGAAAGTGCTGTTGGAATTCTTCTTGCGCTAAAGCCACAACGCTATAACTCGGATCAAAAATAATAGCTCTGGATGATGTTGTGCCTTGATCCATGGCAAGAATATATTTAGCCGTCATAAACTCTGTCCCGTGCCGTTACTTTTTATTTACGTGTCTTTTGGCAGCAATACGACCTCAGTGCCAGTAACAATGTCATGCAGACAACCTCTGGCCGAAGGCAGCATGATCCAAAGATAACCTATGCCACATAGAGCTAATGCCAGTGGAGCTAGAAAGCTCCGCTTGATACATTGTTCCGCCGTCACTAGCGTGCCATTGGCGTTTGATGGTCCATTTGACTGTTGTAGCCTGATTCGCCAAGCTTTCATGCCCAGTGTCTGACCCTGTTTGCGCCAGCAGATAAAGAAGTATCCTCCCAGCACTAAAAGCCAGCCGAAAAAGCTCAGCCACTGCAGTATTGCTGGCAGTTGAATGTCCTCTAAAAGACCATCGCTATTGAATAGGGTCTTAATGAGAATTTTGATAATTAAGAGCAGGGTGCCATAGGCAAGGGTGAGAGCAAAGAGCAAAAACGCATCATAGATTAGCGCCGCTAATCGACGCCGTAGACCGGCCGTGGGCAGTTCGTCGGGGGTAGTTAGTTCAGTCATAAGGTTTTAGCTAGCCGTTGGCAGTGAGTACAGAGATGTTCAACAAATTAATCATGCTCCGATTTTGCCCAAAGCCAGTACAATGCGCAATCAGCGATTGTTGTCAAAGACACTTAATATAGTCGGGAGGAGAGGTTAGTGGATTGGATTTATGGTATTCATGCAGTGCACACCATGCTGAAGTCGGCACCCCAAAGGGTGAAAGAACTTTATGTGCAGCGTGGGCGGCTGGATGATCGGTTACAAAAGATTCACAAACTCGCAGAGCAACACGGGGTGGCGCTTCAGTGGGCGACGGTCAAGCAACTCGACGGTAAGGCTGAGGGTCGACATCAGGGTGTCATGGCGCTGTGCAGTCCCGGGGAAACCTATGATGAGTCCTTTTTGTTAAAGCTGGCCGAAGAGAGGGGCGGAGACGCCTTCTTTTTGATGCTGGATGGTGTCACTGATCCACATAATTTGGGCGCCTGCTTGCGCGCGGCCGATGGTGCGGGTGTGCAGGCCGTGATTGTACCCAAGGATAATTCTGTGGGTCTAACGCCGGTAGTGTCTAAAGTTGCCTGTGGCGCAGCGGAAACCATGCCGCTAGTGATGGTGACTAACCTAACTAGGACGCTTGAAAAATTACAGCAGCAGGGGGCCTGGGTTGTCGGCACTACAGGTGACGCTGAGCAATTGATCTACGATATAGATTTGAAGGGCCCAATGGTATTAGTCATGGGCGCTGAGGGTGCGGGCATGCGTCAGTTAACTCAGAAGCAATGTGATTTTTTAGTTAAATTACCGATGGCGGGAGGGGTGAGCAGCTTAAATGTGTCGGTGGCAACTGGCATCTGCCTCTATGAGGTGGTTCGGCAGCGCACCATCAGTTGACTGTTGCGCGGTAAAGGTGTCGTATTATTGAATCTTGTTGGAACTAGCGACTAGGATTGCCGGTAGATTATTAGAAGTCATGTCGAAGGAATTGACAAATGAAGAATACGAAATGCAATATTTTTTCGATACCTAATATGCTGAGCCTGCTCAGATTGAGCCTAGCACCGGTGTTGTTGGGTTTTGCTGTGGCCGGAAAAGCTGACGCCTTCCTGCAGATTTTGGCTATCTCGTTGGTCACTGATGTACTGGACGGATATTTGGCGCGCAGGCTTGATCAGACCAGCGAGTTTGGTGCCAGGCTTGATAGCTGCGGCGACATATTTACCTACGCCAGTATGATTGTCGGTATTTATTGGCTTTGGCCCGAGGTGTTTAACGCTCAGGCGAGATATTTGTTAGCAGCAGCGCTATCATTCACGTTGCCGGTTGCACTAGCGCTGAGCAAGCTTGGCGAGTATCCAAGCTATCACACATTGGCAGCTAAGACCGCGGCCCTACTGTTCGCCCCAGCTTATTACCTGCTGATATTAGGGGGTGATGACCTGTTCTTTAGAATTGTTATTCTTTTTCACGTACTGGTCGCCCTGGAGGAGATTGCTATCACTTTGATATTGCGATACCCGCGCAGCGATGTCCGGTCTGTTTTTAGTCTTCGCGGAGAAGTCTTCCCGCCTAGAGAGCCCTGAGGTTTTACTGCAAAATCTTTCTGTAAAGCCAGTTGCAACTGAGGTTGCAACTCACTATAATCTCGCGCCACTAAGCGTCTAAGTAGGTTTTTTTTCAATACAACTTAGACACTCCTTGTCTCATCGTTATGGCTAAATGGCCGATCGGGAGACATTTATAATCCACAAGGAGATACAATGCGTCACTACGAAATAGTGTTCTTGGTCCATCCCGACCAGAGCGAGCAAGTTCCAAGTATGGTCGAGCGTTACACTGCATCGGTTAAAGCCGGCAATGGAGCAGTCCATCGTTCAGAAGACTGGGGACGCCGTCAATTGGCATACCCCATCAATAAAATCCATAAAGCCCACTACATCCTGATGAACATAGAATGTGGTCAAGAAGTTCTTGATGAACTAAATGACACTTTCCGCTACAACGATGCTGTTTTGCGTAGCATGGTTATTCGTCGTGATACCGCTGTGACGGGTGAATCACCCATCATGAAGTTGGAAAATGCTGACAAGGCTGACAAAGAAGCGCGTGAGCGTCGCAACGTAGCTAAGGCTAAGGCCGATGAAGCTAAAGCTTTAGCTGATGCCGCTGCTGCTCCTGCTGAAGAAGCCCCCACCGCTGAAGAAGCGCCTGCTGAAGAAGCGGATAAAGGAGAATAATTATGGCTAAGTTTGTACGTCGTAGAAAGTTTTGTCGTTTCACCGCCGAAGGCGCCACTGAAATTGACTACAAAGATTTAGATACCCTAAAAGGTTATGTGTCTGAGAGCGGCAAGATCGTTCCGAGCCGTATCACTGGTACCAAAGCGGGTTATCAGCGTGAGCTGTCTGAAGCTATCAAGCGCGCGCGTTACATTGCGTTGCTACCATACACAGACAGCCACAAGTAACTTTAGGAATAGCGTTTGCGTGCCCTAGCTGAGTTTATTATGCGCGGGAGAGCCCAAGCCTGTGCTGTGGGTCTGCTGGGGAATCTATTTCCCTTTGTCAGTCCGGCAACTATAGGTCTGGTCACGCTGCGCAAAGGAAGTGGTGAGGGTCTACTCGTAGCACTTTGGGCTGTTCTGCCATTGATAGTAACGCTTTATATCAGTGACAGTTCACCTCTTTTGACCGCTGTGTCGGTTGCCTCACTGTTTATGATGGTGGTCTCAGCGAATGTGCTGACCTGGAGTGCTTCCTGGTCTTGGACCATGTTGAGTTGCGTTGTTGTTGGTGGATTCATATCAATCGGGCTAGGGTTCGTGTTAGCTGATGATGTTGAGTTATTGGTAGCTGAAATTGGCGAGGTTATTGCCAAATTGGCTGTCGAGCCATCATCGGAGAGACAAGTCCTAGTTCCGGTGCCGCAGTTTATTTTGGGGCTAGTAGCGTGGGTTTTGGCACTCAGTGCCGTTGTGAGTCTGTTGCTATCTAGATGGTGGCAGTCGCTGGTGTTTAACCCAGGTGGTTTTCAAGAAGAATTCCACCGCTTAAGATTAAGCAATCAGCTGGCCGTGATGGTGCTGATTGCTGTAGTGGCAGGATTTTACCTGCCGACTGAATACCGACCCTGGGTACTTTTAGCAGCCATACCGCTACTTTTGTCAGGAGTGGCATTGATTCACCATGTGGTGAAGACATTGCAGTTAGGTGGTCAGTGGCTAGTGTTAATGTATTTTGGGCTGATCGTTTTTAGTCCCACCACAGGTGCGCTGTTGGTCGGTTTAGCATTTTCCGACAGCATGTTAAATTTACGCTCAAGGTTAGCGGCAATTAAAAACCGTTAGGTCTGAGCAGGTAGTAAGCAAACGAGGTTATTGAGATGCAAGTTATTCTGCTGGAAAAAATTGGTAAGTTGGGCAATATCGGTGACAAGGCTAATGTTAAAGCCGGTTATGGACGCAACTATTTAGTCCCTCAGGGCAAGGCAGTCTTCGCCACTGAAGCAAATATTGCTGATGTAGAAATACGTCGTGCAGGACTCGAGGCCGCTGCCGCGGATAAACTCGGTCTAGCTCAGGCTCGCGCCGCTAAGCTTGAGGCTATGGGTACTATTACTATCAGCGCGATTGCTGGTGATGAGGGTAAGTTGTTTGGTTCGGTCGGCGTTCGCGAATTAGAAGATGCGATCAATGCCGCTGGTGGCGAAGTGTCTAAGAGTGAAATTAATCTACCAACGGGTGGTTTTCGCCATGTTGGTGAGTTCACATTTGACGTTCAACTGCACCTCGATTTGGTTCAATCAGTCACTCTAGTGATCGAAGCCGAGTAATTTACGATATCTAGCGGCTTCAGAAGCTAGTACGTCAGTAAAGTTATTGCATAACGGCACTGCTTCTTAATAAGATGCAGTGCCGTTTTTGTTTAATGGCATATATAAAGGTAGTCTACATTTCACTACAGGTTAAAGAGCGCTGCTATGAACGAAGCACTATTCGCGGAACCTAGCGCCAGTCAGCCACTGCCCCATTCTATCGAGGCGGAACAGGCGGTTCTGGGTGGCTTGATGCTGAAGAACGATGCGTTTGATTCTATCGCGGAAATACTATCCGACAGTGACTTTTACAGCAAAGATCATCAGTTGATTTTCAATGCTATGCATCGTCTGGCTGCAGAGGGGCAGCCCTTTGATCCGATTACTCTCTCCGAATTTTTACAAAATAATAATGAACTTGGCGCCATTGGTGGCGCCGAGTATCTCGTCGATCTAGCGCATGGCACGCCAAGTTCTGCCAATATTAAAGCCTACACTCAGATTGTCCTTGAGCGCTCCATTGTTCGTCAGTTAATTGGTGCAGCCAGTGAAATGGTTCGCAAGGGCTATAACCCGTTGGGTTGGGACAGTTCAAAATTACTGGCGGAAGCAGAGAGCCGACTGCAGGAAATTATTGAAAATCGCCCAAAAAAAGGCGGCTTTAAAGAAGTGAACTCGCTGATCAAAGAGGCCGTTGAGCGTCTTGATGTGTTGTTTAAGAACGATACTGACATTACCGGTCTCAGCACGGGGTTTAGTGATCTCGATTCGATGACTTCTGGCTGGCAAAAATCTGATTTGGTGATTATTGCCGGTCGACCCTCAATGGGTAAGACCGCATTCGCTATGAATATGGTTGAACATGCGACCTTACATCAGGATCGCCCGGTCCTAGTATTCTCTTTAGAGATGCCTGCGAGTAGTCTGATCATGAGAATGCTGTCCTCCATCGGTAAGATTGATGCCACGCGCATGCGTTCGGGCAATCTGGTGGAAGATGACTGGCCGCGGCTTAGTAGCGCGGCACAAAGGCTCAAAGACAGGCCCTTATTTATCGATGATTCTGCGGGTATCACACCCATAGAGATGCGCAGTCGCATAAAGCAGTTTACCCGTGAGCGAGTGGATCAGCTGCGTCAAAAATGGCAGGGCGAACATGGCGCGGATACGCCACCTGATATTGAAGACCTCTATGAGCAGGCTCAGCCGGGCATGATTATGGTAGATTACCTGCAGTTGATGAATGGTACTAATGCTGCAGAGGGTAGGGTCCAGGAAATTTCACAGATCTCCCGTGAACTGAAAGGTTTGGCCCGAGAGTATAACTGTCCGGTCATTGCACTATCTCAGCTCAGTCGAAATGTTGAGCAGCGGCCTAATAAGCGGCCAGTGAATGCTGATTTGCGTGAATCTGGTGCTATTGAGCAGGATGCTGATGTTATTGCCTTTATTTATCGCGATGAGGTCTATAACGAGGATAGTCCTGATAAGGGCACTGCTGAAATCATAATCGGTAAGCAGCGAAATGGTCCAATAGGGACCTGTCGTCTCATCTTTATGGGTAAATACACGCGCTTTGAAAACTTGGCAGGTGACCATTTCGCCGGTCAATAACCTAGAGTAAAAGGACTTCGCTAATGAAGGTTTTTCATACTGTCGCTGGACTGCGAGAGAGTTTAAATAAAGATCGTCGTGAAGGACTGCGTGTTGGTTTTGTGCCGACGATGGGCAACCTTCATGATGGTCATTTGGCGCTCATCAAGCAGGCCGCCGAGAGCAATGACATCGTGGTCTGCTCTATCTTCGTCAACGCCTTGCAGTTTGGGTTAAACGAAGACTGGGATAAGTATCCGCGCACCTATGAGACTGATTGTGAAAAGTTACGCAATGCGGGCTGCAGCTATCTATTCCATCCTGATGATATAGAGATGTACCCCAATGGTTTGGATACCCAGAGTCGTGTTATCTGCCCGACCATGACCGATGTGCTTTGCGGTGCCAGCCGTCCAGGCCATTTTGAAGGGGTCACTACCGTCGTCAGTAAGCTCTTTAATATAGTACAGCCTGACGAAGCTATTTTTGGTATTAAAGACTACCAGCAGTTGGCAGTTATTCGCCGGACGGCAGAAGATCTTTGTTTGCCTGTCCAGATTAGTTCGGCACCGATTCATCGAGAACCCGACGGTCTGGCTATGAGTTCACGCAACAGCTATATCACTGCAGAAGAACGCCCTTTAGTAACTGTGCTTAAAGATAGCCTAGAGTGGATAGCCGCAGAAATTAAAGCCGGTAACCGCAGATTCGATGCTCTTGAGAATACCGCCAAGGCGCGTATTGTCGCGGCGGGTTTTAAGGTTGATTATGTTACTCTGTGTAATAGTAAAACACTGGATCTAGCCGCGGACGACGATCTTGAGATTACTGTTCTGGGTGCAATGTTTACCCAAGCCGCGAGACTAATTGATAACTTGAGTATAACGCTTTAGCTGCCGATATTGGCCGCTGGGCGTTTTGAATTGGATGTTTCCTTGATGATGTCGGTTTTTCTAAAAGCTAAATTACATATGGCCTCTGTCACTCAAGCAGAGCTTTGGTACGACGGCTCCTGCGCCATTGATGCCGATTTGCTGGCGTTGTCAGGTATGCGAGAGTTTGAGCAGATTGATATTTATAATGTGAGTAATGGTGAGCGCTTTACTACCTATATTATTGTTGCTGAGGCAGGTTCAGGGATTATCTCTATGAACGGCGCCGCGGCTCGTCGATGCCAGGTTGGGGATAGGATTATTATTGCAACTTATGGGCAGTTCTCTGAAGCCGAGGCAGCGCAGCATAAACCGAAGTTGGTTTATTTGACCGAACAGAACTGTGTTGAGCGCTCTACCGATACCATTGCGGTGCAGGCGGCGCCCAAGCGCTAATCGGCAGCTCGGTATACCTGCTTGCCACCCAGCCAGGTTTCCAACACCTTGGTTTGCCATAAACGTTCAGGCTCAATTTCGAAAACATCCTGATCCAGCAATATAAAATCGGCCCATTTTCCTGCGGTAAGCCCACCCAGTCGCTCTTCCTGATGAGCCGCCCAGGCCGCATCAATAGTAAAACTCCGCAATACTTCCTGCAAAGTCATAGACTGTTCGGCGATCCAACCATCTTGCGGCAGATTGGCACTGTTCTGTCGAGTGACAGCGGCATGAATGCCGGCGAAGGGATCGGCCCGTTCTATGGGGTAGTCAGAGCCTGAAACTATGCGGCTGCCCTGATTAAGGAAGCTTCGCCAAGCATAGGCCCCCTTAAGACGCTCTGCGCCAATTCTATCTTCAGCCATATTCATATCACTGGTGGCATGGGTCGGTTGCATTGAAGGAATAACGTCTAAAGACTTAAACCGGGGAATATCTTCGAGCGTCACAACCTGTGAATGCTCGATACGATGACGTAGATGACGACCTCCGACGGTGGCATAGGCATGCTCGACTTCGTCCAGGGCAATGCGATTACCCCTGTCGCCAATCGCATGAATAGCCACTTGAAAGTCAGCCTTGATGGCCCGACTGAAGAGACTCCGAAGCTGCTCGGCACTGGTGAGTAGCAGGCCGCTGTGATCCGGTCTATCGCTATAGGGTTCTAACATTGCGGCGCCCCGGCTACCCAGCGCTCCGTCAGTGTATATCTTGACACTGCGCACGGTATAAAAATCCTGCTCATCAATACTGTGACCCTGAGAAAATGTCTGATCAAGATCTGCATTTGTTGAGGAGATCATGCCATAAATACGCACCTGCATTTGGCCCTTATCCGCCGTTTTTCGGTATAGAGCATGTTCGGCGGAGCTAACTCCAGCGTCATGGGTAGACGTAATGCCGAGACTCAAAAAATGTTTACTTACCGTATCTAGAGCCAAGGCAATTTCGTCGTCATTGGGTTGCGGGATAATATCCACCACCAAAGCCATGGCATTGTCGATCAAAATGCCGGTTGGTTCACCAGCTGCGTCATGGATAATCTCGCCGCCTGCAGGCGCGAGCGTATGTTTGGTAATGCCTGCCAATTTCATTGCGGCACTGTTTGCCCAGCCCGCATGACCATCAATGCGTTCTAGCCAAACTGGACGATTATCAATCTCGACATCCAGTATTGCTGCGTTTGGGAACTGCTTGCCTGCCCAAAGTACCTGATTCCAGCCGCGACCCTGTATCCAACTTAGAGCCGGTTTCCGGGCGGCATATTGGGCGGTAATCTGAGCCGTTTTCTGAGCGGATTCAAGACCTCGCAAATCTATTCTTAGCAAACTGAAGCCAAGGCTTGAGACATGGCCGTGGGCATCCGTCATTCCTGGTAATAACGTTTTTCCCTGGCCATCAACTTTTTCGGCCTGAGAATAATTGCGTGCTAGTTCAGGGCCGCCGGAGGCTATCACTTTGCCCTCTTCTATCACCAGTGTTTGAAACCGCTGCTGTTGACGGTCATTGTCGAAGGTGTAGCCATTAACGTTTTCTATAACAAGTTGTTCTGACTTTTGAGGTTCAGAGCACCCCGCCAAAAAGGTGACTAATAACAGCTGCACTGACAGCCAGTTAAGCTTTATCATTCAAATAGCCTTTATTGAATTGGGTTACTCTATGGGATAGATATATTGTGCCATAGAGACTAAATGTGCGAGCTTTTCTTTAATCTGGCTGCCTGGGTGTCTGTCGTATTGTTGACCTCTGTTCGTCTTCTCGATCAGCTATGCGAACCTAATAGGTTGTCGGTTTCCCTCGGTCATCAATTTGTCCCCAATGTAACTTAGAGGCCTGTCGCCTTTTGACTGATGATAATGTCATTTTATCGACCCTGTTATTCTGGCTCTCGAGAAATAGTAGCCGAGGGATTGGGAAGTTACGCGATTATTAGGTAGCCATGTCGCATGGCTTGGTAGCTGATTAATTCACCCCTAGAGACGGTGGCCGGTTATTTAAGTATTGACTAATAAACTAAAAGTGTTAAATTACGCCAATTCTACGCCTATCAGTGTGGATTTTTTGGACGAAGTACCGGAGGGCGAAATCAACGCCGCTGGTCATCATCAGGGAGGGCGCTGATACCCATAGCGCCAGCTGCAGTCATCGAGCACTTATCGGTGTGACTGGATCTTGTCGCAATCGCGGCGCCACTAGTGATGTAACAGCGAAAAGCCACTGAGAACCGTTCTGATCATAATTTATGTGAGGACATGTTGTGGAACTCTTATCTGGCGGTGAAATTGTCATTCGCGCTTTAAAAGATGCAGGTATCAAGAACGTTTGGGGTTACCCTGGCGGCGCTGCATTGCATATCTACGATGCGCTATATCGACAGAATGATGTGCATCATCTATTGGTTCGCCACGAACAGGCTGCCGTTCACGCTGCTGACGGTTATTCCCGCGCTACCGGCGAAGTCGGCACGGCTCTGGTGACCTCTGGGCCCGGCGCAACCAATGCGATTACGGGTATCGCAACAGCCTATATGGACTCTATTCCGCTGGTGGTCATCTCTGGGCAGGTGCCGTTGACTAAAATTGGTCAGGACGCCTTTCAGGAAACCGATATGGTCGGCGTGTCACGGCCGATTGTAAAGCATAGTTTTCTGGTTACGCGCGCTGAAGACATCGCTGCCACTATCGCCAAAGCCTACTATATTGCGGGCACCGGTCGTCCCGGTCCGGTGGTTGTTGATATTCCTAAGGATGTTACCGACCCCAGTTATAAGGTGCCTTATGCCTATCCTAGTGACGTTAAGATGCGCTCTTATCAGCCCACTAACAGGGGTCATCGTGGTCAAATCAAACGTGCCGTTAAGACACTTTTGGCAGCCAAGCGGCCGATTATCTATGCCGGCGGCGGTGTGGTCATCGATAACGCATCAGACAAGCTCATCGCGCTGGCGCAAGCACTGAATTACCCCGTGACCAATACCTTGATGGGTCTGGGTTGTTACCCAGGCACTGACCGTCAGTATCTTGGCATGTTAGGTATGCATGGTACTTATGAAGCCAATACGGCGATGCACCATGCAGATGTTATTTTTGCGATTGGTGCGCGTTTTGACGATCGAGTGACCAATGACCTGGAAAAGTTTTGTCCTCATGCGACGATTATTCATGTTGATGTGGATCCCACTTCGGTGTCAAAAAATATTGAGGCGCATATTCCCATTGTAGGAACCTGTAATTCGGTGCTGAGCGAAATGCTGGCGATTCATCAAGAGATGGCGTTGAGCCCAGATTTGACCGCGATTGAAGAATGGTGGGCGCAGCTGGATCAATGGCGCGCGGATAAGGGTATTTACACCGCCTCTCGCTATGAGGAGAGTTCAGGTAACTGTATTAAGCCTCAAGATGTGATCAAGATGCTCTACAAGGTCACTAACGGCAAAGCGATAGTGACCTCGGATGTTGGTCAGCATCAGATGTTTGCCGCACAGTACTACCTGTTTGACAAACCGCGCACCTGGATTAACTCTGGTGGCCTTGGCACCATGGGCTTTGGCTTGCCGGCGGCAATGGGCTGTAAACTGGCATTCCCGGATACCGATGTTGCCTGCGTTACCGGCGAAGGGAGTATTCAGATGAATATTCAAGAACTGTCGACGTGCACGCAGCACAATCTACCGGTTAAGATTATCAATCTAAACAATGCTGCCTTGGGAATGGTTCGTCAGTGGCAGGATATGAACTATAGCAGTCGGTATTCAGAGAGCGTATACGAAGAATCGCTGCCAGATTTCGTCAAGTTGGCTGAGGCCTATGGGCATGTGGGTATGAAAATTACTCATATTGATGAGTTGGAAGAAAAGATGCGTGAATGTTTTGCTATGAAAGACCGTGTGGTCTTTATGGATATCGATATTGATCGATCAGAACACGTTTATCCTATGCAAATGCCGGGTGGTTCGATGCGTGATCTGTGGCTAAACAAGACGGAGAGAACCTAATGAAGCGAATAATCTCTATCCTGTTAGAAAATGAGGCGGGTGCTCTGTCAAGAGTTGTCGGTCTATTTGCCCAACGCGGTTATAATATCGACACATTGACTGTCGCGCCTACAGATGATGACACTCTGTCGCGTGTAACATTGACTACGCAGGGTGACGATCATATGGCTGAGCAGATAGTCAAACAGCTGCACAAGTTGATTGATACTATTAAGGTGGTTGACTTAACCGTCGGCGCGCATATTGAGCGCGAGTTGATGTTAGTTAAAATGAAAGCGACAGACAAAGATATTCGGACGGAATTAAAAAGCTGTGTGGAAATCTTTCGGGGTCATGTTATTGATGTGACGCCAACGACCTATACAGTGCAGTTGACTGGCGACAGTCATAAGCTGGATGCCTTTATCGAGGCTGTTCGGGAGATGGGTATTATGGAAGTGGTGAGGAGTGGCGTTTCTGGCATCTCCCGCGGCAATAAATTTTTACGGGTATAACTCTTTTTAAATATTAGGTGAATTCAATGCAAGTTTATTACGACAAAGACTGTGATCTCTCAATTATCAAAGGTATGAAAGTAGCCATTATCGGTTATGGTTCTCAGGGCCATGCCCATGCCAACAACCTTAAAGACTCCGGCGTTGATGTAACGGTTGGACTGCGTCCTGGTTCCGCTTCTGCAGCTAAAGCAGAGGCTGCAGGGCTCAAAGTAGATAGAGTTCCCGCTGCAGTTGCCGGTGCTGATCTGGTTATGATACTGACGCCCGATGAGTTTCAGTCACAGCTTTACCGTGACGAGATTGAACCCAACATCAAGCAGGGCGCAACTATGGCCTTTGCCCATGGTTTTGCTATTCATTACAACCAGGTCGTGCCCCGTGCAGATCTCGACGTCATTATGATTGCGCCAAAAGCGCCCGGTCACACAGTGCGTAACGAGTTTGTTAATGGCGGCGGCATTCCTGATCTGGTCGCTATCTATCAAGATGCGTCCGGTAATGCCAGGAACGTTGCTATGTCTTATGCTTCAGGTGTGGGCGGCGGTCGCACAGGTATTATTGAAACGACTTTTAAAGACGAAACAGAAACGGACCTATTTGGTGAGCAGGCCGTTCTTTGTGGTGGTGCAGTTGAATTGGTTAAGGCGGGTTTTGAAACCCTGACTGAAGCCGGTTATGCTCCAGAAATGGCCTACTTTGAATGTCTTCACGAGCTAAAGCTGATCGTTGATCTGATGTATCAGGGTGGTATTGCCAACATGAACTACTCGATCTCCAATAATGCCGAGTACGGCGAATATGTTACCGGCCCAGAGATTATCAATGCCGAGTCGCGCTTGGCTATGAAGAACGCGCTTAAGCGTATTCAGAACGGTGAATATGCCAAAATGTTTGTCACGGAAGGGGCGATGAATTATCCGTCTATGACAGCTTATCGCCGCAATAATGCCGCGCACCCAATTGAAACGGTCGGTGCCGAATTGCGTGCTATGATGCCGTGGATCACTAAAAATGCGCTGGTAGATAAAGATAAAAACTAATCGCGCAGGTTTTTAGCTGCAGACTCTAAAACGGCTCGCAATTCAGTGGGCCGTTTTAGATTGACGCTCGTAATTCTGAAAAAGACTGTCTTACAAAACAGAGTGAGTGTGACGATGGACAATGGAAAGACTCGAGTGGTTGGTCTTGATGGCGGTATTAATTTCCGTGATATTGGCGGCTATGTTAATAATCAGGGCCGGACAGTTAAGTGGCGGAAAATTATGCGCTGCGGTCATCTGGCCAACCTCAGTGATAATGACCTGAATGTTATTGAGCAGATTGGCATCACAAAAGTGCATGATTTCCGTCGTATTGAGGAGCAGACACAATCCCCTAGCTGTGCCATAAGGGCAGAGTTTATCGATGATTATCAGATCTCTATTGGTGATATTTCGCGATTTTGGGAGTTTTTATTTGGCGGTAAATTAACCTCGGGTTCATCTCATCAGCTAGTGGTCAACAGCTACGGCGCCTGTATTGAGGCTGTGATTCCAGCATTTAGTCGCTTTATGCGTCATATAGTTGATGACGCTGACAGCGCCTCGGTGTTTCATTGTTCAGCGGGTAAAGACCGTACGGGTATGGCTGCGGCACTGATATTGTCGGCTCTGGATGTACCCAGGCAGACGATTGTCGATGATTATATGCTGACTATGAAGCACTATGATCCAGAGAAACTCATCGCCATCGTAGAGGGGCATCTGCGTGATGCTAAGGTCGAACACTGGGACCGTGATTGGCTTATACCCTATTGTTCGGTACATCAGGACAATATTGTCGCATTTCTCGATGCTATCGAAAATCGCTATGGGGACGTTCAACGCTATCTGATATCGGCACTAGGATTATCCCAGGCTGATCTGGATAAAATGCAGCACTGCTATTTAGAGGGCTAAAGCTTTATAGTAGCTACCGAGGCCAAGTGGTTTTAATGTTGGAGAGTAAGGCATGACCAAAAAAGCAGATCCAGTAGATAAGGTTGTAGATCTCACGTCGGGGTCGGCAGTAACGTCACCTATCCGTCGTAAAGGTATCTACCTATTGCCCAACATACTGACAACCGGTGCGTTATTTGGCGGGTTTTATGCAGTTCTGTCCGGCTTTAGTGGCCAATATGAGTGGGCTGCCATGGCCATATTTACCGCGATGGTTTTCGATGGTCTAGACGGTCGAGTTGCACGAATGACCAATACTCAAAGCGACTTTGGGGTGCAGTACGACAGTCTGTCAGATATGGTGTCATTTGGCGTAGCACCTGCAGTGGTAGCCTATGGTTGGGGAGTTAGTGATCTTGGTAAGCTGGGGTTAGCAGCTGCTTTCGTCTACGCCTCGTGCGCGGCTCTGCGTTTAGCACGCTTCAATGTGCAGGCTGAGTTGGGTGATAGCAAGACCTTCACTGGATTACCCAGCCCTGCTGCTGCAGCTCTAGTTGCCGGCTTTGTCTGGTCTACCTATGAAATAGAATCGATACTAGCCCTCTCTATTGCAGGTGCAGTCCTTACGGCTGTCGCGGGTTTGCTGATGGTGTCAAATTTCAAATACCCGAGCTTTAAAGAATTTGATATGCGCGGTCGGGTGCCGTTTATTAAGATTCTCTACATTGTGATGGGCTTTGTGATTATCACCATCGATCCTCCGCGAATTCTATTTCTTTTGGCGGTCGGCTTTGGGTTCTCAGCGCCGCTGATTTGGGCTTGGAAAAAAATGACCGGATTACTTTCTAGAAAGGCTAGCTAAGTTTAGGGGTTGGCAACGCGACCAAAAACTGTTTGAATGCATTCTATGAATAATCCTTTACAGAGTATTGCAGCGAATATCAGTCTGAAGACTGCTGTTTGCGCGCGTGGATTACTTCTTCTCCTGCCCTGAGGGGCATCTATTGTTATACCTCATCCAAAATTTCGCTCATTGCATCAGTTGCAATGATATTCTATCCCCTTAGGGTAGATCCGTTTTACAATGGAGTCTGAGCAACCGCTATGGCTCCCATGAGGAAGAGTAGATAACATGAATACCAAAGAGCAGCATAAAGAAAAGCTAATCATTTTTGATACCACATTGCGCGATGGCGAGCAGAGCCCAGGCGCGTCCATGACCAAAGATGAGAAGATCCGTATTGCCAAAGCCCTAGAAAAAATGCGTGTCGACGTGATTGAAGCAGGCTTTGCGATTTCCAGTCAGGGTGACTTTGAAGCCGTGAAAGCGATAGCTAATACGGTAACCGAGAGTCGTATTTGCAGCCTTTCTCGCGCCATTTCGGTGGATATTGAGCGTGCCGCAGAAGCCTTAAAAGGCGCTAATGCCGGACGCATTCACACATTTATAGCCACCTCTCCCATTCATATGAAACACAAGCTACAAATGACGCCGGAGCAAGTGCTTGCTCAGGCCGTGGGCGCGGTCAAAATAGCTCGTGATCTGATTGATGATGTTGAATTTTCTCTTGAAGATGCCAGTCGTTCAGAGTTTGAGTTTATGTGTCGGATTACTGAGGCGGTAATCGATGCTGGTGCTCGCACCATTAACTTTCCGGATACGGTGGGCTACTCAGACCCTATTGAATACGGCGCAATGATCAAGCGCCTGATGAATACTGTGCCCAATGCCGACAAAGCCATTTTTTCAGTGCATTGCCACAATGATTTGGGTTTGGCGGTTGCCAATAGTCTGGCCGCTGTGCAAAACGGCGCCCGACAGGTTGAATGTACAATTAATGGGTTGGGCGAGCGAGCGGGTAATGCCTCATTGGAAGAGCTGGTAATGGCTATTCGGACGCGTCGGGACATATTCCCAGTTGAGACAAGAATCGACCCAGTGCATATAGTGCCAACATCAAGATTAGTGTCCAGTATTACGGGATTTCCGGTACAGCCAAATAAGGCGATAGTTGGGGCCAATGCGTTCGCCCATGAGTCAGGAATTCATCAGGACGGTATTCTTAAGTTTCGTGAAACCTATGAAATTATGAAAGCTGAAGATGTTGGCTGGAGCACCAATAAATTATCTCTGGGCAAGTTATCTGGCCGCGCAGCTTTTGGTGCACGGTTGGAGGAGCTCGGTATTAGCTTTGATAGTAAAGGGGAATTTAATCAAGCTTTTGTGCGCTTTAAAGAATTGGCAGATAAGAAACGCGAGATCTTTGATGAAGATCTACAGGCCTTGGTTTCCGACGTGCAATTGGGCACAGGCGCAGATGACTTAACGGTGATTGACCTTGAAGTGTTATCGAAATCGGGTCAGCTGCCCCATGCCAAAATTGGTATCCGTTATCAGGACAAAGACCATCGCGCGGAGGCTAGTGGCGATGGCGCGGTCGACGCGATTTTCAATGCCATTGAAATATTGGTCAACAGCGAAACTAACCTACAGTTATATTCGGTAAATGCTGTAACTCAGGGTACGGACTCCCAAGGCGAGGTAACAGTGCGCTTGGAAAAAGATGGACGTATTATCAATGGCCAAGGTGCCGATACCGATATATTGTTGGCTAGCGCTAAGGCTTACCTGAATGCACTGACCCTGATGCGTAATCCGGGCCGTTTGCATCCGCAGCTCGGCGGGGTCTGATGAGCGGGGCCCGACACAATAACTATTTGCAAAGGCTGGGTATTGTCCAATACGTTTCCAAAGATTTGCCCTTGGTGTCTATCGGTCAAGCCTCAGCGAAGGGTGCAGAATCAGCTAGGTTGGTGTTGGGCACGGTCGATGGAGACAGGACTGGTCTGACAGACAAATCTATTGGTAGGTCGATGGGTGCGGCGTCTAATAGCATTGACCTGCCGGCTAAAAGTACATCAAAGGTTAGCGGTTTCGATATTGTCACTAAGCCTAAGTTGCCCCGGGTTAAGATATCGGTGACTGAACCACAGTCGTTAAGCAATGTTGCTGCCAAATTTTCTCTCTGGCAGCCGACTGATGACCTGCTGGTATGTGGTTCTGTCGATGAGGCCTTGCCAGATCCTGAGCAAATTCTATTGCTGGGTAATATTTTGCTGGCGATGGGCCAGGGCAACGGTCAGTTGCCGAGTATGGATATTGTCGAGTGGCCTCCCTATCCTAATGCGACAGGGGATATAGTCGAGGCGAAGGAATTCTTAGGGACCCTGATCAGAGCGAGAATTGATAGTAAATCAGCTAAATTACTATTATTGATGGGCGCTGGCGCCGCGGAGTGGCTTCTGTCGGCGGAGGAACAGGCGTCTGTTACCAATGGTCAGGTGAGTATCTATGATCAGGTTACCGCATTAGTTGTGCCATCGCTTGCAGACATGATTGCGCAGCCGCAGCGCAAGCGTGAGGCATGGCAGACGATTCGTTATCTGTCACCGCTGAGGGTTGTGAATAAGTACCAACAACCATCTTGAGTGATTTCTGTCACACTAGTGACCTGATTAATAGTCTATCTATAAGGAGTCTGCAGGTAGATGATCTTGATGCAGTGGTTGCGATAGAGACACTAACTTCAGATCATCCTTGGAGCCTAGCGCAATTTCACCGGAGTATTGAGCAGTCTGCGGTGTTGGTTTCTGAGCGGCAGGTCCTTGGGTATACTGTGGTCTCGACCGCGGCCGATGAGGCCGAGATACATAACATCGCCGTGGCGCCAGAGTTTCAGGGTCGGGGTCTAGCATCATTTTTGCTGGATCACAGTATTTGCACTCTACCCGCGGAGATTTTAAAACTATATTTGGAAGTCAGGGTGACAAATTTTACCGCTATTCGTCTTTATACCAGTAGACAATTTCAAAAAGTGGGTGAGCGCAGAGATTATTATCGCACTGAGTATGGCTGCGAAGATGCGCTCGTTATGCGTTTAGATATTGGGCCCAAAGACACATTTTGATCTTATAATTAGATTTTTTTATCATTAAGGACTGACAAATGGATATTCAATTATTGGCCTGGCACTGGCTAGTGCTCGGCATTTTACTGATTATTGGCGAGATATTTGTACCAAGTTTTACCATTCTTTGGTTTGGCCTTGGTGCCATAGTTGTGGGCCTTGTCGCATTGGCTGTAGATGTGAGTTTTAGTATCCAAGTGCTCCTCTGGACCCTGTCTTCGGTAGGCTTTACTGTACTCTGGTTTATGGTGTTTAAACCAAGATTAAGCAGCCATAACACGGATGAATTAGCGCAGGCATCGGCTATTGGTGAGGCGGGTCAAGTAGTTAAACTCCCAACCGAGCGAACCCCGGGTAAAATACGTTTTACCACCCCAATACTGGGTGAAGACGAGTGGCAATTCACCTGCGAGACCAGCGTGGCACTGGGCGACCGTCTGTACATCAAATCAATCAATGGCACCGTATTAGTGGTTGCCAGCATAGTCTAACTTACTCAGGGAGAAAAAAATGGAAGGTATCATTCTAGTCGGTGCGGTTTTATTGTTAGTCTTGGTGACGCTATTTAAGGGTGTCCGTCTGGTGCCCCAGGGATCAAAATGGGTCGTTCAGCGGCTCGGGAAATATCACAATACCTTAGTTCCCGGACTTAACCTTATTATTCCCTATGTTGATGATGTGGCCTTTAAAGCCACGACCAAAGATATTGTATTGGATATCCCCTCGCAAGAAGTGATCACCTTAGATAATGTGGTGATCATTGCCAATGCGGTCGCTTACATTAATATACTATCACCGGAAAAAGCCGTTTATGGGGTTGAGAATTATGAGCTGGCAATTCGCACATTAGTACAGACCTCGCTGCGTTCTATCGTCGGTGAAATGTCATTGGATGATGCGTTGTCTTCTCGTGATCAGATTAAATCGAAACTTAAGAGCTCCATTGCTGAAGAAATTGCAGACTGGGGTATCACTTTAAAAACGGTAGAGATTCAGGACATCAATCCATCAGGGACCATGCAGTCTGCGATGGAAGAGCAGGCCGCTGCGGAGCGTCAGCGTCGCGCCACGGTTACTCGGGCCGATGGTGAAAAAACTGCGGCAATTCTTGAGGCAGACGGTCGGTTAGAAGCCTCGCGCCGGGATGCAGAAGCTCAAATAGTGCTGGCTGAAGCTACCAAGACGGCACTGAGTAAGGTCAATGAAGCTATTCAAGATAAAGAGCTGCCGGCCATGTATCTGCTTGGTGAAAAGTACATTGAGGCCATCAAAAGTATGGCCAAGTCTGAAAATTCGAAGCTCATAGTGCTGCCTGCGGATATTCCTGCGGCTGTGCGAGGCATAATGAATAATACCAAGTAAGTCGCTTTGCTCGATATGATAGAGACCTGTTGGACATTGCTCGTCAGCGTCAACCGAAGCATTTGGTTGACGTTTGATAGAGTAAGCCTTTTTAATCATGGAGTAAGCGTTGAAAAATCATAAGTTAACTTTAGCAATTTTATCTATTACCGCGTTATCAATGCTTGTCGGTTGCAGTAGCGGTTATCAGTATGGCGCCCCTGACGAAGTCATTGTGGACACCTTAGGTGTAGACCCCTACAGCTATGAGGTTGACCTTGCCGATTGCGAAGCCTATGCGGTGCAAGTGAGTGTCGGTCAACGCACCGCAGAAGGTGTCGTGGAAGGCGGGGTGGTTGGTGGTGTTCTGGGTGCCGTGCTGGGTAATAGCGACAGCGCAAAGCGGGGAGCCGGTGCAGGCGCTGTTGTCGGCGGGGTGAAAGGTAACAAGAGTGCCCGTCATGAGCAGGACCGAATTGTTAAACGATGTTTAAAAGGTCGTGGCTACCGGGTACTCAACTAGCGTCTGAGGGCTTCTGTCTGCGTGCTACTGTTTGACTGGCCTCTTCAGTAACTTTCTCTGTAATGTTCTGCGGTGCATGCCTAGGTTTCTCGCCGTACCTGATATGTTGCCATTATTTTCTTTTAGTACTCTTTGGATATGCTCCCACTCCAACCTATTAGCGGATGAGGGAACCTCTTGTACCTGCGCCTCGATATTGCCTTTAACCTGTTCAAATGCCGATACAATGTCATCGGCAGACGCGGGCTTAATGAGATAATTAATCGCGCCTAGCTTTATCGCTTCGACTACCGTGGCAATGCTCGAATAACCGGTGAGGATAACAATCTGGATGTTGGGTTGTAATAAACGAAGTTGCTGGAGTATCACTAGGCCTGACTCTCGATCCAATTTGAGATCTAGTATGGCTCTATCAATCGTCGAGAGCTGGCAGTGCTGAACAGCGTCAACGCCATTGGTTGCGGTGACTACCTTATGGCCTCGCCGAGTCAGCACCCGAGCGAGCGTAGCACAGAATGCCGCATCATCATCATCAACCAGATAATTCACTCTAATTCATCTCCCCAGGGGTTGTTCGCGGCAGACTGCAGTGGCAGAATCATCTGGGTATGTGTGCCGCCGCCTGCCGCATTTTGCAATTTGACCGTGCCACCAAAGCGAGTGAGTGTGGCTCGGGAGAGAAATAACCCGAGTCCAAGTCCATTGGATTTGTCGGTCACAAAGGGTTTGCCAAGTTCATCAACCGCTAACGGATCTAGTCCTTCACCGTAGTCGCGAATATCGAGCGTAGCGTTTTCGCGGGTCCAATTTATAGAAATCTCTACTTTCGCAGGACTAGCATCGGCAGCATTGTTGAGAAGATTGAGTATTGACTGATCGATGGTCGGATGGAAAAGAGCAAGCATCGGCGCCTCTGCTATCTCTATACTGGCGTTTAAGCTGGGTCGCATAAGTTGCCAGCGTTCGACCAACTCCAAAAAATAGCTATGGAGCTGCCTTGGCTTATGTTGACTTGACTGGGATTCTTCCGCCGTCATCAATAGCCGTTTTAAGGTAGTTTTACAGGTTTCGATCTGCTGGTTGAGTAGCGTTAGATCAGCCTCTGACTGGTTAGTATCTGCGATAAGCTCGTCAACAATATCGCTCTTTGGAAAAAGCTCGATGGCGGCGCCTCATTTCGCCTGATTTACGCTCAGCCACTTTGGTTTGAGGGCGTAAAAGCGTTACTATGGCGCTCTTTGACGAAACCCATAATAAGTTGAGCTCAATCATGGATCCTCTGTCCGATGACCTGCAAGAAAATCTTGACCGCTTAGTGGTTGAATGTCTCGAAAATGGCTGTGTCTGGGGCCTACAGGATACTGATGGCAGCTGGTCTCTGGTCAGTTCGATTGATAATGATAGCATTGATGTCATTCCATTTTGGTCTGCTGAGGGTCTAGCGCAGGCGCTATGTACAGGGGATTGGGATGTCTACAAGCCCGTCGCTATTGAGTTGGAAGAGTTTCTCGATGACTGGCTTCCCGGCATGCATGCAGACGTTTTGATGGTCGGCATTAACTGGAATACTGAGCTCGAAGGCCAGGAAATGGAGCCATTAGATCTTCTCGAAGAGTTCGAAGCCGAACTTGATTGAAGAGATTGGTTTTAACAGTATTTAGATCATAGGGCCAGAGTCAATAATGTTTTTACAGTCATTCCACAGTAGCTATCAAGGCAGTATCAGTATCAGCGCTGAGCAGGGCAGCGACTTTGCTAAGTCGGTGAGCAATGATTTCAATCCTATCCATGACACAGCCAGTAAACGTTTTTGTGTGCCAGGAGACTTACTATTTGCCCTTGTATTACAGCGATATGGACTAAGTCAGGAAATGTCATTTAATTTTTCTGGCATGGTTTCGGCAGATACCGCGCTGTGTTTTCCACCTTCGGTGGGTGAGCATTTTCGAATTATTGACGAGCGTGATAAGTGCTACTTAGAGGTCAGTCGCGGCGGTGAAACTACCGCTAATATGGGTTTGATTGAGCAGTTAGTTAAAGTCTATGTGCGGTTCTCGGGACAAAACTTTCCCCATATTCTGGTACCGTTGATGGCTGAAGAGCAGGTGATGATTAATCCCGAGCGACCGCTAGTAATCTATGACTCAATGTCTTTGCGTCTAGATAGGTTAACGTTGACAAAGCCGACCGTCGAACTTGCTGGAACCAGTCTCCGCGTTGATGGCAAGCGCGGTGAGGCTCAATTACAGTTCCGCTTTATGGACCAAGGCAGGGTCGTCGGCCGTGGCGTCAAAAACCTGATCCTCAGTGGCCTGCGTGAATACAAGCAGGACGCAATCGACAGAATGGTTACCGATTATTTGGCGCGCGCTGGCTAGAGCTCTACTTACCATTCAAGATACCTTTCAAAAAATGACCCGTATGTGATTCCTTAACCTTAGCGACTTCTTCTGGGGTGCCGGTTGCGACTATCAATCCGCCACCGGAACCGCCTTCAGGTCCAAGATCGACAACCCAGTCAGCCGTTTTAATCACATCCAAGTTATGTTCAATCACGACCACCGTATTACCGTGGTCACGCAGACGGTGCAGCACTGCTAAAAGCTGCTCAATATCATGAAAGTGTAGGCCAGTGGTTGGCTCATCTAGTATGTAAAGCGTTTTTCCGGTATCGCGCTTGGATAGTTCTTTGGATAGCTTGACACGCTGAGCTTCACCGCCCGACAAGGTAGTTGCCGACTGCCCCAGGCTGATATAGGACAGGCCCACATCAATTAGAGTCTGAAGCTTGCGCGCGATGGTAGGAATAGCGTCAAAGAATTCACGGGCATCCTCAATCGTCATGGCTAGCACCTGATGGATATTCTTACCTTTAAAGTGAATATCTAGGGTCTCACGGTTATAGCGTTTACCCTTGCAGACATCGCAAGGTACGTAGATGTCCGGTAGAAAATGCATCTCCACCTTGGTGACGCCATCGCCTTGACAGGCCTCACAGCGACCGCCTTTTACATTGAAACTAAATCGACCAGGATTGTAGCCTCGCGATCGTGCTTCCTGTGTGCCAGCAAAGATTTCCCGCACTGGGGTGAAGATACCCGTGTAGGTGGCTGGATTAGAGCGAGGCGTGCGGCCAATGGGACTCTGATTGATGTCGATACACTTATCGAGATGACTCAATCCGGTAATTTTTGTATGGGGGGCAGGCTTTAGAATCGTCGCCTTATTCAGGGCTACTGCGGCGGCGGGATAGAGTGTTTCATTAATTAATGTTGATTTGCCTGATCCTGATACGCCTGTAATACAGGTAAAAACTCCTAGGGGTATCTCCAAGTCGATATTTTGCAAATTGTTACCGGAGGCGCCGGTAACCTTGAGTAGCTTCCCTTTGCCCTTGTTGCGAACCTTAGGTATTTTTATGCTGCGCACACCCGATAAGAACTGGCCTGTAATTGAGTTCTTGTTAGCTTTAATCTGCTTGACGGTACCCTGGGCGATAATCTCACCACCATGAATGCCGGCTCCTGGGCCTATATCAATAACATGGTCTGCGGCGGCGATCGCGTCCTCATCATGCTCAACCACAATCACAGTATTGCCCAGATCGCGCAGGTGGATTAGAGTCTTTAAAAGTCTCTCATTATCACGTTGATGTAGACCAATGGACGGTTCGTCCAAAATATACATCACGCCCACAAGGCCAGCGCCGATTTGACTGGCCAGCCTGATACGCTGAGCCTCGCCACCTGAAAGAGTGTCAGCGCTGCGACTCAATGAGAGGTAATTAAGGCCCACGTCGACTAAGAAGTTAAAGCGTTGGCGGATTTCCTTTACGATCTTATCGGCAATCTCACCTTGCCGCCCTGGCAGGTTTAGGGCTTCAAAATACTCGCAGCACTCACCGACGGGCATGCTAACGATATCTTCAATGCGGCGGTTATCAATAAAGACATGGCGTGCGGACTTGCGGAGGCGTGTACCCGAGCATTCTGGGCAGTTAGAGGTCGCCATGTACTTGTTGAGTTCTTCGCGAACCGAATTGGACTCTGTTTCGCGGTAGCGACGTTCCATGTTATTGATGACGCCTTCAAACTTATGCTCGCGACGGAACACCGTACCGCGGTCATTGACGTAGTTAAAGGTAATTTCCTCCTCGTCGCTGCCAAACAAAATCTTTTGTTGGTGAATCGCTGACAATTTTTCCCAAGGCTGATCAATATCAAAATTGTAATGTTCCGCCAGACTGGTCAACATATTATAATAAAACAAGGTTCGTCGATCCCAGCCGCGAATCGCGCCCTCTGAAATAGATACCTCAGGATGTTTAATAACACGGTCAATATCAAAAAACTGGTGTACGCCAAGCCCATCGCAGGTGGGGCACGCGCCGGCTGGGTTGTTAAACGAAAAAAGGCGAGGCTCTAATTCGTTGAGGCTGTAATTGCAGATTGGGCAGGCAAACTTCGCCGAAAATATCTGATCCGGCTGTTTATCTTCCATATAACTTATTGAGGCCAGTCCTTCAGCCAGAGTTAGGGCCGTTTCGAAGGACTCAGCCAGCCGCAATGCAATGTCACTTTTCACCTTAAAACGGTCGACAACGATTTCAATAGTGTGCTTCTTCTTTTTATCCAGTGTCGGAGTTTCTTCCAAATCGCAGACTAGGCCATTAATGCGGGCGCGGATGAAGCCTTGGCGACGCATACTTTCAAACAGGTGCAAATGCTCGCCCTTGCGATCCTTAACCACAGGGGCAAGTAGCATCAGCTTAGTGTCTTCTGGGAGCGCCATAACCTGATCAACCATCTGACTTACAGTTTGAGCATTTAGCACTCTGTCATGATCTGGGCAGCGAGGCTCACCTGCGCGAGCAAACAAAAGGCGCAGGTAGTCATAGATCTCCGTAATCGTTCCAACCGTGGATCGGGGATTGTGAGAGGTAGATTTCTGCTCAATAGAAATAGCGGGAGAGAGGCCCTCCACGTGGTCAACATCGGGCTTTTCCATCATGGATAGGAACTGGCGCGCATAGGTCGAAAGGGACTCTACATAGCGTCTTTGCCCCTCAGCATACAGCGTATCAAACGCCAGCGAGGATTTTCCCGAGCCGGATAGGCCCGTGATCACAATTAATTTATCGCGAGGAATATCGATATCGATATTCTTGAGGTTGTGGGTGCGTGCGCCCCGTACCTGAATGGTATCCATAGACCTTTGTTTCTGCTTTAGTTAAACGACCGATTATAAGGCGTGGCTTGCCCTCAGAGCAAAGTGATTTGCAGTTATATGTAATAATACGGCAACAGAGATTGTCTAGACTGCTATTAGGTCCACATCAGTAATAAAAAAGATCCACTGACGGTGGTTGAGACTCTGTTGGGCTGTTAATATGCAATCTGACACGACTTCGAATCTGATGCTGCCTTGACTGAATCTTCACCACCCTCCGTTTTTTCCCCTGTGGAGAAGCGCGCCACATTGTCTCTTGCCAGCCTGTACGGCTTCAGGATGCTTGGGCTGTTTATGGTGCTGCCAGTACTGGCGCTATATCAAGATAATTATGCGGATGCGACGCCCTTTTTATTAGGTCTTACGCTGGGTATTTACGGATTAACCCAGGCCCTTTTGCAGATTCCCCTCGGTCTTCTGTCGGACAAGATAGGTCGCTCGCCAGTGATTGTTGGTGGGCTGTTGATGTTTGTTCTCGGCAGTGTTGTGGCGGCGTTGGCCGACAGCATGCAGGGGCTCATGATTGGCCGTGCACTGCAGGGTATGGGGGCTATTGCCAGTACTCTAATGGCGATGGTTGCCGACCTGACAGCCGAAGAGAACCGTACCAAGGCTATGGCAACTATTGGTGCCAGCATTGGCTTATCATTCATTCTGGCAATGATTCTCGGCCCATTAATTGCTGCATCCATGGGTCTGTCCGGCGTTTTTTGGGTTACTGCATTATTGGGTTTGATCGGAATTCTGGTATTTCTAGTTTTTGTGCCACGCGTGGTTGCGCTGCAGCGCAATCGGGAGACCTTGGCCGATATTCGGCATATTGCCAGTCTATTGATGGAACCAACGTTACTGCGTCTTAATGCAGGCATATTTGCCTTGCATCTGGCGCTTATGGCGTCGTTTGTAGTGATTCCGAGCATTCTCGCAGAGGAGTTGAATGTCAGTGCTGATAATCTCTGGTGGGTGTATTTAGCCTTACTGGGCGGCGGCTTTGTAGCCATGTTGCCGGTAATGATTTTGGGTGAAAAACATCAACGCCAAAAACTCAGTTTTGTCTCGGCAATTGCCTGTATGGCAATTGCGATGTTAGTGCTAGGTACCGCTCGCGGGGTGCTTATAACGCCATTGATGCTGCTAGTGTTTTTTGCCTGCTTTAATCTGCTAGAAGCGTCGCTACCCTCATGGATGAGTAAAGCCTGTCCGGCAGGACGTCGCGGCACTGCCATGGGTATTTATTCCACCAGCCAGTTTCTGGGTGCCTTCGTGGGGGGGACATTGGGAGGGGTTAGTTTGCAGCAGTTTGGCACTGATGGGCTATTTTTGCTTTTGACCGCGGTGCTAGCGATTTGGTGGCTGCTGTCGCTGGGGCTTAAATCTCCTCGACCGCTACAAACCCTGGTGTTGCATGTCGGAGATAGTGAGCATGACGATTTTGTAAAAATAATTTCTGCTATAGTGGGAGTAGACGATATACTCCTGATCAAAGGGGAGTCGCTTGCCTATGTCAAGGTTGATAAGAAGACCGTGGATATGCAAAGCATTAGACCTTATTTAAAACGTTAACGAACAGGAGATTAAAATGGCGCGCGGAGTCAACAAAGTCATCATCGTGGGTAACTGTGGTCAGGACCCTGAAACACGCTTTATGCCATCAGGTGGCGCAGTCACTAATCTGAGTATTGCGACATCAGAATCATGGAAAGATAAAAACACAGGCGATCAACAAGAGCGCACCGAATGGCATCGGGTGACATTTTATAACCGGTTGGCGGAAATCGCAGGCGAGTATGTCAAGAAAGGCTCGAAGCTTTATGTTGAGGGTTCTCTTCGCACTCGCAAATGGCAGGCGCAGGACGGCCAAGACCGTTACACAACCGAAATAATTGCAAGTGAAATGCAGATGCTTGATACTCGCAGCGGCGGACAAGGCGGTTATGATGCACCTCAACAGCAGGGTGGCGGCTATCAAAATTCAGCGCCACAGCAAAATAGCTCGGCCCCACAACCAGTGCAGCAGCAGAGCGCGCCCCAGCAACAGGCGCCCCAAGGCATGGACAGTACTTTTGACGACGACATTCCGTTCTAGATAGCGGTTTTTTTGGTAACTATTAAAACAATTAATGACGAGGTTTAAATGACGATTAAAGTTGGCGATAAAGTTCCTGAGGGAATGATGACAGTTATGGGTGCAGAGGGTCCTGCGGGGATCAGCACAGCCGATATATTTGATGGTAAAAAAGTAGTTCTCTTCGCTGTTCCAGGTGCGTTTACACCAACATGCTCGATGGCGCATCTGCCCGGGTTTGTTGTACATGTCGATGCCATTAAGGCGAAGGGTGTGGATACAGTTGCCTGCATGTCGGTCAATGATGTGTTTGTTATGGATGCCTGGGGCAAAGCTGCGAATGCCGAGCATCTTATGATGTTGGCCGATGGTAATGGAGACTTCACCAAGGCTCTGGATCTTGTACTAGATGCCTCAGTTTATGGCATGGGTGCCCGTAGCAAGCGCTTCGCTATGATTGTCGATGATGGTGTGGTGAGTTTGCTAAATATTGATGAAGCTGCTCTAGAAGGCACAAGTGCCGAGGCTATTTTAGCGGCGCTGTAAACGACAGACGTTTGAGCATTAGAAAGGCGGCCAATGGCCGCCTTTTTTGTACCTGATCAAATCACGACTTAATTGCGCAATGACCTAGATGATATTGTTCAGTCAGTAAAACGCTCCATAACTAAAGTCGCATTAGTACCGCCGAAGCCAAAGCTATTAGACATAATGCGGTTTAGCGTTTTTGCTTTGGTTTGCAAAACAATTGGCAGTCCCAGAGCGTGATCATCGAGTGAATTGATATTGGCCGATGCCGCAACAAAGTTATTTTCCATCATTAGCATACAGTAAATGGCTTCATGAACCCCCGCAGCACCAAGGCTGTGGCCTGAAAGCGATTTAGTCGAACTAATATCTGGGCAGTTATCGCCAAAAGTGTTGCGAATGGCGCCCAGTTCAGCAATATCGCCGACTGGCGTACTGGTGCCATGAGTGTTGATATAGTCCACTGGACCTGATGCTGTTGCCATGGCCATCTTCATGCAACGCTCGGCGCCTTCACCTGAGGGGGATACCATATCGGCACCATCCGATGTGGCGCCATAACCCGTCACTTCACAGATTATGTTGGCACCGCGGGCAAGCGCATGCTCAAGTTCTTCTACAATCACGGTCCCCGCACCTAGGCCGGGAGCGAATCCATCTCTGTCGGCATCGTAAGCTCTAGAGGCAATTTCAGGTGAGTCATTATACTTACTGGTTAGCGCGCCCATAGCGTCAAACATACCGGCCATGGACCAGTGCATGTCTTCAGAGCCGCCGGCTAGCAAAACATCTTGTTTGCCCAGTTGAATCAATTCAACCGCATGGCCTATGCAGTGAGCGCTAGTAGCACAGGCGGAGGAGATCGAGTAGTTGACGCCCTTTATTTTGAACGGGGTAGCAACACAGGCAGAAACGGTACTGGCCATGATTTGGGTGACTCGGTAAGGCCCGGCACGCTTGATGCCTCGCTCGCGCATAACATCAATAGATTCGGTGAACATTTCACCGGAAACGCCACCTGAGCCCATTACGAGGCCGGTGCGATGGTCTGAAACCATTTCAGGTGTCAGGCCGGCATCGGCAATTGCGCGATCCGTGGCTATGTAGGCGTATGAGGCTGAGGCCCCCATGAAACGAAGAACCTTTCTATCAATATGATCTTTGGGGTCTATGTCTAGTATGCCGCCAACATTACAGCGCAGGCCCATCTCCGCAAAGTCTTCGCGGCGGCGAATGCCAGAGATTCCTTCTCTCAATGAACGGGTTACAGCCTGTTTGTCATTGCCGAGACAGGATACAACGCCAAGGCCCGTAATTACTGCACGTCTCATTGCTAATCCTCCTGATGTAGCGTTAGCTTACTGTTGGAATACTTAAAAGTTGTCAGTGCTCTCAAACAGACCGACTTTCAAATCTTTCGCGGTATAGATCTCGCGACCATCAACTTCAACCGACCCATCGGCAATGCCCATCACGAGTTTGCGCTGAATTAGACGGGTCAGATCAAGTTTGTAGGTCACTTTTTTGGCGGTGGGTAAAATTTGACCGAAAAATTTAACATTCCCTGCGCCCAGAGCGCGGCCGCGGCCGTTGTTACCATTCCAAACTAAGAAAAATCCAACCAGCTGCCAAAGAGCATCGAGCCCCAGACAGCCAGGCATTACTGGGTCACCATCAAAGTGACAATCAAAGAACCACAGTTCAGGGGTTATATCTATTTCAGCAATAATCTGCCCGAGGCCATGTTTGCCACCGCTATTGTTGATTTCGACAATACGGTCGATCATAAGCATGTTGGGCGCAGGAAGTTTGGCGTTGTTCGGGCCGAACAGCTCACCGCGGCTGCAGCCTAAAATTTCTTCTTTGTCATAGGAGGACTTTGGCTTAAAGGTCATGAGTTCCTTTGATGTTGGATAGAGAGGGCGCATCGTAACCAGTTCTGGCCTCCCCATCAACTATTTACGACAGGACTTATCGACCAGACATGGATAAAAAGGGTAGTGACTAATAGTCATATAAGCGGTTTTAAGTTGACAGATCCCGAGTGTCTCCCTAGCATGCGGCCTACGAAATAAAGCAGTTTGCTCGGAATTAGATGTTGTCTTTTCATAGTGCTGTCCAACAAGAATTTGCTGCCGTCAATAAGCTGATCGTGAGCGAGCTAAAATCCGATGTCGGATTAGTGGAGAATATCGGCCATTATATCGTCGATTCTGGCGGTAAACGCCTGCGCCCAGTGGTGGTTTTACTTGCTGCTCTGGCCAATGGATACAAGGGTTCTCAGCATATCCCGATGGCTGCTGTGATCGAATTTATTCATACGGCGACACTGTTGCATGATGATGTTGTTGACGTGTCCGCACTGCGCCGCGGTCGTGACACGGCGAATGCTCAATGGGGTAATGCGCCCAGTGTTTTAGTCGGTGATTTTCTTTATTCGCGTGCCTTTCAAATGTTGGTGGCGATTGGTGATATGCCTATCATGAGTATTATGGCTGATGCTACTAATGTGATATCAGAGGGCGAAGTGCAGCAGATGGGTAACGCCGGTAATTCAGGCCTGACAGCGGATATTTATCTACAGGTCATCTATCGTAAAACCGCGAAATTGTTTGAGGCGGCCGCTCAGACAGGCGCAAGTCTTGCTGGTGTCAACCAATCGGCCATGGCTGATTATGGTAAGCATCTTGGCATGGCATTCCAGATTGCGGATGACGTGCTGGATTATCAGGGCGATGTGGACAGTATTGGCAAAAATGTTGGAGACGATTTGGCTGAAGGTAAAATGACCCTGCCTCTTATCTACACTCGCGATAACTGTGATGCAGAGCAGGCCCGCGTGATTTGTCAGGCCATAGAAACCAAAAGCGCTGAAAGTTTTAATCCGATACTCGCGTTGGTCAAGGCCAGAGGAGGCTTAGAGTACAGCATTGGAATGGCTCAACATCAGGCTGAGCTGGCGAAAGCGGCATTGGCTGAATTGCCTGAGAGCATATACAAGGACGTGATGTTGGAACTTGCGGACTTCTCTGTAGCCCGTAATAATTAGATCGGCTTTATACTCATTTGAAATCGACTCTGGTGACTGAGCCTTCATTTTAAAATCTATGGAGGTATCTTAACTTTTCTGTGACAGGACCTTACTTTATTATGCAATTCAAGCTCCATCGCTGGTGCTAATAGTGGCTATATACCTCGGCGTGATGTGACCAGTTATTAAAGATTGTTACAATAAGGCATCATTTTTAAAGGAAATACAAAAAAGTAATTTAACCAATTCAAGGAGAATTGAGTGATAATCGGAATTCCGTCGGAAATTAAACCCGGTGAACAACGAGTCGCCATGTCCCCTGCCAATGTCAAGTCTCTGACTGACAAAAGCGTACAGGTGCTTTTTCAAACCAATGCTGGAAGCGCTGCGGGTTATCCCGATGCAGAATATGCCGCTTCTGGAGCCACCCTCACAGATGACCGTGCTGAGATATTTGCCAAGGCAGATATAATTTTGCAGGTACAATCTTTTGGATCCAACAACGATAATTCAGATGCTGATTTGGCTAGCCTGAGAAAGGGCCAGTTAGTCATCGGTATGATGGATCCGCTCGCTTCACCTCAGGCCGCTCAGGCTGTTGCTGACCGAGGTGCAAGCGCCATCGCATTAGAGCTAGTTCCGCGTATTAGTCGTGCTCAAAGCATGGATGTTCTGTCATCGATGGCAACACTATCTGGATATAAGGCGGTGCTGATGGGCGCTTCTGCTGCGCCGCGTATTTTCCCTATGCTAATGACCGCTGCCGGCACCTTACAGCCCGCACGCGTCTTAGTTATGGGCGTGGGCGTTGCCGGTTTGCAGGCCTGTGCTACAGCCAAGCGATTGGGCGGCGTGGTTGAAGCTTACGATGTGCGGCCGGCCGCGCGTGAACAGATTATCTCGGTCGGCGCCAAGCCAGTAGAGCTGGACTTGGATACCGGAGAATCCGAAGGCGCTGGTGGTTACGCCAAAGAACAGGGTGAAGACTTTCTGCGCCGCCAGCGTGAATTGATGACCGCTGTGGTGGCCGAACAAGACATTATTATCACCACCGCGGCTATTCCCGGAGCCAAGTCGCCAATTTTAGTTACCGAAGATATGGTCAAGGCCATGAAGCCGGGCTCGGTAATTGTGGATCTGGCTGCTGAGCGCGGTGGCAACTGCGATTTGACCGAACAGGGTAAGACTGTCATAGCTCATGGTGTCACTATTTTGGGGCCAGAAAATGTGCCTTCAGAATTGGCCTATCATGCCAGCCAGATGTACGGTAAAAACATGCAGACATTGCTTGAGTTAATTCTTGATGAACAGGGCAATCTGAATCTTGATTTTAATGACGAGATTGTTGCCGGTACGGTCGTAGCCCATAATGGGGAAGTTCCTCACCCCTATATGCGCAAGTTATTAAACCTGCCTGAACTCAATGTACCTGACCAAGCTGAAAAGGGAGAATAAACGATGGAAGTCTTGATTTTATTACTAGCACTTTTTGTACTTTCGCTATTTCTTGGCGTTGAGTTGATCACCAAAGTACCACCCACATTGCACACACCGCTAATGTCAGGCACCAACGCTGTCTCGGGCATCACGCTTGTGGGCGCGCT
>Ga0209711_10000275_pt1 | contig 53111 bp, 51 predicted proteins | sample ArcticOcean_MG_C_7_FD_187441 | JGI IMG/M metagenome (GOLD analysis project Ga0209711, IMG submission 187441) | Marine microbial communities from western Arctic Ocean - ArcticOcean_MG_CB11_88 (SPAdes) (version 2) | ecosystem: Environmental > Aquatic > Marine > Oceanic | place: Arctic Ocean... | reverse complement strand
TCAGCTACAGGTGCTTCTTCAGCAACAGGGGCTTCTTCAGCTACAGGGGCTTCTTCAGCTACAGGTGCTTCCTCAGCAACAGGGGCTTCTTCAGCAGGTGCCTCCTCAGCTACAGGTGCTTCTTCAGCAACAGGTGCTTCTTCAGCAACAGGTGCTTCTTCAGCTACGGGTGCTTCTTCAGCTGCAGGGGCTTCTTCAGCAACAGGTGCCTCTTCAGCTGCAGGGGCTTCTTCAGCAACAGGGGCTTCTTCAGCTACTGGTGCTTCTTCAGCTACTGGTGCTTCTGCGACTACCGCTTCTTCTACTACGGGCGCCGCTTCTACGGCAGCTGGTGCCGCAGGCGCTACGGCCTTAATAAGACCTTCAGCAAGCAAAATGGTAACTTTGTCATCTGCGTTCACCCAGTTCTTAGCAGCATCCTTAACCGCATAGCGACCTGAGCTCTTTTGGTAAACTGTATATTCTTTTGTCTTGTTTATAACTTTCATCGATATTTCCTCTTGTGATTACTCGTTTGAGTTTAGGGTTTAAACAACTTTACTGCCTGGTACAGCACCTTTAATTGGTGCCTGAATCTTCTTTGTTACGCACACGGATATTCAATTCTCTTAATTGGGCTGCATCCACCGTCGATGGCGCATCCGTCAATAGACAGGCCGCAGACTGTGTCTTCGGAAATGCAATCACATCACGAATACTCTCAGCGCCCACCATTAGCATAATCAAACGATCTAGGCCAAAGGCCAAGCCACCATGAGGGGGGGCGCCGTACTTTAACGCATCGAGTAAGAAACCAAATTTCTCGCGCTGCTCGTCGGCAGAGATTTTTAAAACATCAAAAACCGCTGCCTGCATGATCTGATCGTGAATTCGAATCGAGCCGCCACCCAACTCACAGCCATTTAAGACCATGTCATAGGCTCGTGACAGGGCTGTAGCAGGACTCGCCTGCAACTCCTCCATTGAACAGGAAGGCGCTGTAAAAGGATGGTGCAGCGGTGTCAAACCCCCGTCAGACGTAGTCTCGAACATAGGGAAGTCAATCACCCACATCGGCGCCCATTCGCTCGTATAAAGATTGAGGTCTGCTCCCAACTTGCAGCGCAGCGCGCCCAAAGCTTCAGAAACCACCTGCGCCTTGTCAGCACCAAAGAATACAATGTCGCCATTCTGCGCATCCAGACGCTGCATAATATTGAGTGTGACGTCATCACCGAGAAACTTAATAATGGGCGACTGTAGCCCTTCTATTCCATTTTCAATGGCATTGACCTTGATCCATGCCAGACCCTTAGCCCCATAGATACTGACGAACTTGGTGTAGTCATCAATTTGCTTACGAGAGATTTCAGCACCACCAGTCACTTTCAGCGCAGCAACTCGACAGCTGGGATCATTCGCTGGCCCAGAAAATACCTTAAACTCGATGTCCTTTAGAAGGTCTTTGATCTCTACTAACTCGAGGGGGATTCGTAAATCAGGCTTATCAGAGCCATATTTTTCCATCGCATCGGCATAGGTCATACGGGGGAATACATCAAACTTCACTCCCATATGTTCCTCGAAGATACCTCGAATCATTGTTTCTGTCGTCGACATAATATCCTCTTCATCAACAAAAGAGGCCTCTATATCAATCTGTGTGAACTCTGGCTGGCGGTCAGCGCGTAAATCCTCGTCACGAAAACACTTGGCAATTTGGTAGTAACGATCAAAACCAGCCACCATCAGCATCTGTTTAAATAGCTGGGGCGATTGCGGCATAGCAAAGAATTGGCCCGGATAAGTGCGCGATGGAATCAAGTAATCTCTCGCACCCTCAGGTGTAGCGCGAGTCATAATCGGGGTTTCAATATCTAGAAAACCGTCGTCGACCAGATAATTACGTATACTCGACGTGACTTTGGAGCGAAAGCGCAGGCTATTTTGCATCTGCGTCCTGCGCAGGTCCATATAGCGATACTTGAGGCGCACGTCCTCACCAACTGTAATATGATCGTCCAATTGAAATGGTGGCGTAATCGCAGAATTCAATATCTCAAGCTGCAAGCCATAGACTTCTATCTCACCCGTAGCCATCGCCTTGTTAACAGTCGCTTCAGTGCGTGCACGGACTCTACCGGTAACCTTTAAAACATATTCAGAACGCACCTTGTCGGCCTGCGCAAAAAACTCACCAGCATCTGAATCAAAGACTACCTGCACAATACCCTCACGATCACGTAGATCGAGGAAAATAACACCACCATGATCACGACGACGGTCAACCCAGCCGCACAGGGTAACCTCTTGGTCAATATGGGCGCCTCTAACAAATCCACAATAGGTTGTTCGATACATCAGTAATATTATCCTACTTTAAGTTTTGCACCCCTAGGGATGCGCTGGTTATTTGGTACTTGCAGCGGGTGCAGTGGGAGCAGCAGGTACAGGCGTATTGGCAGCCGTGTTCTGGGCCTTATCACCGTCTCCGCTAAGATTTTTCTTGCTACCGCTTTTAAAATCTGTCTCGTACCAGCCGCTGCCACTCAGGCGAAATCCCGCCGCTGAAATCTGCTTTTTTAGATCGGATTTACAGCATTTAGGACAATCCGACAGGGGGTCGTCACTCATTTTCTGCAAAGCCTCAAGGGCATGTCCGCAGGACTGACAAAGGTACTCATAAATCGGCATACCGGCAAAACCTTATAGTTGAGTTTAAAACGCGGCGCATTATACATCAGCCTACGCGGCAGGCGAATGCTAATTACACCGCTAGAATCAGGCTAAAACTGCGAAATAGGCAAAAAAACAATTATTTTCGGCACAAACGCAAAACAGCGTCTATAAATAACATGGCTCTCTGATAAGAAAATAAGCTATGCATCAGGGTTGCTTTTGAATCGACACACATATTAATTTATATCGACAACCCTACTTAATGAAGGATCATAAAATGGCTGTATCAAAAGGATGTATACCTCAAACAGAAGTAGCTAAAATAATCGCGGCATAAAAATCGCATGCCAAGAGCCTAGCGGCAAGCACATCTCCTGCCCCAGATCGCCAGATGACCGCGATCAAAAAACGCTAAGGTAAGCCTCAAATTATTAGAGACCTGGCCACTAACTCTGGCCTCAATCGCAAAGAGATTGGCACGGTGCTCGACGAGCTAGGTATCTTAGTTGGCAGGCACATTAAAGAACATGCCGCAGGTGAATTCGTTCTGGCTGGCCTGTTTAAAATAACCACCATCAAAAAGCCCTCGAAGAGAGCCCGCAAAGCCGTCAACCCCTTTACCGGAAAGGAGATCGTTTTTGACGCGAAACCGCCAACCAATGCGTTTAAGGTTTATCCCCTCAAAGACCTCAAGGATATGGCTAATTAGCTCGTCTATTAGCCGGAAGAGAGCCGATCACAGCGCTAATAATCCGACTCTACACTGATCCAGGGCTTTAGCGTTTGTAAAAACCGGTTATCCGGCCTTTGGTGTGAGCAGATCTTTGACCAGGTGCGCCCTGAGCTTAGCTAACGTGGAGTCAGAATCAACCGCGCTATAGCTAAGTGCAGGTGCCGCACCCCAGACTGGGCCGGGCCATGCAATATCATCTGATGTCCTCGCCACATGGTGCATGTGCAGCTGAGGTACGATATTTCCTATCGTCGCGATATTCAGCTTATCTGGACTGAACAAGCTCTGCATCGCCTCGGCTAATAAGCAGGATTCATGCAATAGTTGTTGCCGATCGCTACTGATAAGCTGATATATCTCGGTAATACCCGCACGTTTGGGTACCAGTATCGTCCAGGGATAATTGGCATCTTTACTCAACAGCAACAGGCACAAAGGGAATTCACCCAACTCCCAGGTATCTGCCTTTAATCGTTCATGTAACTCAAACATGTAATCTCTCGACGTTTGCTTTTCATTAGCCCTGTACCCCGACCCCTAGTCACCGTAAAATGACAACCAAACAGCCACCAACAAATAGTGTAAAAGAAACCATGCGCGCCAGCCAATACTTCATTACCACAAAAAAAGAGTCTCCAGCCGATGCAGAAGTCATTAGCCATCAGCTAATGCTGCGTGCAGGCATGATTCGCAAAGTTGCCTCAGGCCTATACTCATGGCTGCCCATTGGGTTGCGTGTATTTCGCAAAGTCGAAGCTATCGTTCGTGAAGAGATGGACAGATCCGGCGCATTGGAACTCATGATGCCGGTAGTCCAGCCCGCAGACCTATGGGAAGAGTCCGGTCGCTGGAGCCAATTTGGGCCTGAACTTCTGCGTATAAAAGATCGCCATGATCGAGAATTCTGCCTCGGCCCAACCCACGAAGAGGTCATCACCGATATTATACGTAATGAAATCAATAGCTATAAACAACTACCCGCCAATTTTTATCAGATCCAAACTAAATTTCGTGATGAGCGTCGTCCTCGTTTTGGGGTGATGCGAACCCGTGAGTTTTGTATGAAAGATGCCTATTCCTTTCACAGTAGCGCCGAGTCATTACAGGACACCTACGACAAAATGTACCGTACCTACTCCGCCATTTTTGAGCGTACCGGCCTAGTGTTCCGAGCCGTACTGGCCGACACAGGCAGTATCGGGGGCAGCCACTCGCACGAATTCCATGTACTGGCCGAGTCTGGCGAAGACGCCATTGTATTCTCCACAGAGAGTGATTATGCCGCCAACATAGAAAAAGCCGCAGCCCTCGCCCCTGCCGGTCAGCCCGCAGCCGCAACCGCTGAAATGGCCGAATTAGCAACGCCCGCCGTGCATACAATTTTAGATCTCTGTCACTTCGTTGGTACTGAGCCCGAAAAAACACTGAAGGCACTCATTGTTAGTGCTCAAACTGATGACGGCGGCACCCAACTCTACGGGTTAATGGTGCGCGGTGACCATGAACTGAATGAAGTTAAAGCCCAGCATGCTCTGGGACTGCAGACGGAGATTACCTTTGCCACAGAGGCACAAATCAAAGCAGCTATTGCTTGCTCACCTGGCTCCTTGGGCCCGGTTAGCCTCCCCCTCCCTATGGTAGTCGACCAAAGCGCCGCACTATTGAGCGATTTTACCTGTGGCGCCAACCGCGACGGCTACCACCTAACTAATGTTAACTGGGCGCGTGACTGCGGTGAGTACAGCATTGCCGACATTCGCAATGTTGTCGCCGGTGACCCCAGTCCAGATGGACGAGGTGTCTTAGAAATAAAGCGCGGTATTGAAGTAGGCCATATTTTTCAACTGGGCACCAAATACAGCGAGACGATGAAGGCCACCGTGCTCGATGAAAATGGCAAAGAGCAATTTATGAGCATGGGTTGTTATGGTATCGGCGTCAGCCGTATTGTGGCCGCTGCGATAGAGCAAAATAATGATGCCAATGGCATTATTTGGCCCGACAGCATCGCCCCGTTCCAGATTGCTATAGTACCCATCAACATGCACAAGTCAGAAACCGTGAAGCATGCCTGCGAAACACTTTACGACAAACTTAGCAGCGCGGGTTATGAGGTATTATTTATGGACGAACCCAAAGCTCGACTGGGTGGCATGCTGGCAGACATCGAGCTGATTGGCATTCCCCATCGCATCGTAATCGGCGACCGCGGTCTCGAAGGCGGCACCGTGGAATACCGCAACCGTCGGGAATCAGAAAACCAACATATTCTCATTGCTGAGTTAGACGCTTTTATAGCAGAGCATATTCATAAGTAAGAGACTGGCCCTCGCGCTGTTTTCGTGCTGTTTTAATGTCTACAGCGTTTTTTTGTAACTTAGCATTCCCGACTGTCCCATTCGCTCTAAGATAGGATATAGGCGGTCAATTAATGAAGGAAAAAAGCCAATCACACGACTCATAAAGCCATCCGTTCTAGAAACATAGGCCTGCTCGCCGGCCTTTTATGTGAGCACTACCCTAAGCTCGATTAGGCGGCCATAGAAACGAATTCACTGCTGACAATGGAGTTAATCCACTCCCTTGCTAGCTTGGTTGCCAGAGTGTCCAAACAGGAACAGACGCGCTTGATTGATGAATTTGTTCGTTTGTTTTTTTGCAGATATAAGTCACTGACTAAAACATTAATCTTCGTAGTCATTTAGTTAGAAGCGTCCTATCTAGAATCTCAATAAAGTCAACGCTCTCAAGGTATGTTATTATTTTTGTGAAGCTTCATTCGTAGAACACTATGGCATTATAGTGAACCTATAAAAAAACTAAAATAAAGGGAACGGGTAGTTATGAAAATTAAGGCTCTATTTCTCATTACTATGATTCTTTCTATGAATCTTGCTTCACTCGAAACGCAAAGTGACACATTAAGAATCCTTGTTTATAACACTCATGGGCTTCCTGAAATATTTATAAGTGATAATCCAAAGAAGCGCTTTCCTGTTATAGGAAAAAAAACTCAAGACTTTAACATCTCCTTACTACAAGAAGACTATTCGCATCATGAGGAGTTATTATCTGGTTTAGCGGACGAAAGTCTGGCTATTCGTGGTGGGTTGGGTAGCCGTTTACAATGCCCCTTATGCACTGGTTCAGGATTGACTTCTGTATTCAATTTAGCTAAAAATTGGACCGTAGAAGTAGACAATGAAACATATGAAACCTGTTCGGGCTGGTTAACAGGAGCAAATGATTGCTTTGCATATAAAGGTTTTCAAATAATACGAATAACTTTGCCAAGTAATCAACGATTTTTTATAGTCAATACGCATATGGATGCAGGTAGAGCAGATTCCGACAGGTCAGCAAGAGCAAGCCAACTATCGCATATTATTACAACTATAAAGCAAAGAACAACCGCCGAAGCTTTGATTATTGCTGGGGATCTTAATCTGGATTCTAAAAATCCTAAAGACGTAAAACTGTTAGAAAACTTTAAGAAAGAACTCAGATTAACCGACGCTTTTACTGGACATAACATAAGTGAAAAATGGACTATCTTGGACTACTTTTTATACAAACAAGGTGATGAGTTACAGTTTAAGATTATTTCTGTAGGAGAAGACGAATCATTTGTTACTAAGGAAGGTCCTTTAAGTGACCACCCTGCTCTGGTTATAGAAATATCAATTTAATTGGTGGAACTTTTGGTCACGAATTAGCACCAGTATGAGATCATTAGGCTCTGAGTATAAGTTGTGGTTATTTGATGAAACCGCTCCGAAAGGCTCGGAAACCCTCGATGCCGCCAAATATTGGTACGCACCCAGTTTGTTAGGCACTTGGCTTGTTCATAATAGTCTCGGGCTGTTACTTAGTGTGACTAACGCGCCTGATTAAAGTCCTTTTATCCCTCCTTTAATGATTATCAATTGATGCTCCATTAACCTTAACTTCGCTATCCGGTCGAATGCAAAAAACTTTAGTGACTGTCATCTTAGCAACGGTTAAGTGGGTCAATTGGGCTCTCTAGATGTTGAGACTGTCAGCCTGTAGACTGGTGCAATGATTAAATTAGTTATTAGGTTTTGTATCAGTGCTGGCACTCTTTGGCGTTATGGCCTGTACATAGTGCTTATGACATCTGCTGTTACTAAGGCTGAAGACACGCCCCACCCCTACCTCATTGGCCGCGGAATGTCCGACATTACTGGGCCGAGTTATGGCATTCAAATGTGGGGATTTGGTCGCAACGACCAGCTAACGGAAGGTCTGCATATTCGTCAACGGTCGCGAGCCTTTGTGATTGCGCAGGCTGATGAGCCGACCAAACGATTGGTCTTTGTAAGTGCTGATTTAGGCAGTATCGAACACCATATTACGTTGGCTGTCATTGACCAGTTAGAGCAGAGATATGGTGATACTTACAGTATAAATAACGTTATTTTGAGCGCCACTCATACCCATGCAGGGCCGGGTGGCTATTGGCATTCACGGACTGATCTTGGGCTAGATGGGGGTTTTTATCCTGCTCATTTTGCCGCCATTGTTAAGGGTATAGTCGCCTCAATCGCGCTCGCACATGACGATCTTCAGCCCGGTGCGATTCATTTGGCGAAAGGTAAGCTTAGCAATGGCGGTGCTAACCGCTCAGTACCTGCCTACATGGAAAACCCCCAGATAGAGAGGGATCAGCACATAGCCAATACCCCAACTGAAATGACATTACTTAAGTTTTCCGATGACTCAGGAGATATTGGCATAGTTAATTGGCATGCACTACACCCCACAGCCATGAACTATTACAACCGATTAATCTCAGGTGATCACAAAGGCTATGCATCGTTGAAAATGGAGAGAATGCAGGGCACGAGCTACAGCGATAAGAGTGACTTTGTTGCTGCATTCGCACAGTCAGACCCTGGCGATGTAACCCCAAATACAAATCTAGATAACAGGGGTCCGGGGACAACCGATGTGGAGACAACACAGATTATGGGCGAGCGTCAGTTACGGGTCGCCCTGGAGCTCTTTGACAATGCCCGAGAAGCGCTCAGCGGTCCCATTGAAACACGTCAAATCTATGTTGATCTGTCTGATTATATCGTAGATGCAAGCTTTACTAATGCGGGCCCACAAAAAACCTGCCCGTCGGCCTACGGTTATGCTTTTGCCGGAGGGTCCACCGAAGATGGCGGTGGTCATTTTTTGTTTGAAGAGGGGATGACCGAACAAAGTGTGTGGCTAGATGCTCTGATTAGCTGGCTAACCGGCGCGCCAAAATGGACAGAGGCTGTAAAAACCTGCCAGGTGCCTAAAGCTATACTATTTGAAACGGGTACTGGGCAGCCGCCCCTGCAATCCCAAATACGCTCTGTCACCATAGCGCGTATTGGCCAATTGATTATTCTGGCGATGCCCACAGAGGTCACCACTATGGCGGGGCGGCGTCTGCGAACTGCTGTAATGGCCGAACTTGGCGACTGGGCGAAACATGCAATATTGGCTGGATACTCTAATGGGTACGCCGGTTATGTTACCACGCCGGAGGAATACCTATTGCAGCACTACGAGGGTGGACACACGTTACATGGCCGCTGGACACTACCGGCCTACCGCCAAATTGCCAGCCAACTGGCGAGGTCTTTAGAAACCGGATCCGCCGTTAAATCTAATATGACCTACGACGATTGGCGCGGCAAGTCATACGAAACCACCCTCCACAGTGGCGTAATTAACGCACCACCTAAGGGGGCAAACTATGGTGACTCCCTCCCGATGAATAGATTGCAGTACCTTAAAGGCGAAACCGTTGTTGCCGAATTTTGGTCTAGCAACCCCACTGCAAATTATGTTACTGGCAATAATTACCTGTTGGTTGAAATTAAAACATTAACTGGATGGAAGGTCGTAGCTTCAGACAGCGACTGGGACACTACTATCAGATGGCGTAAAAAACGCGGCTCTTTTGTCGCCAAACTAAGCTGGCGCACAGCAGAGGATATAGCCGCTGGAGACTACCGAATCACGCATCTAGGACAGGATACACTTGGGCATGCTTTCACGGGTATTTCAGATACGCTGCAGATTAAGTAACAGCACCATATTGATGGTGCTGTTCATGATTCAAAGCTGCTACCTTTAAATGCCCACCATGATTTGTAGTAATGCCAACCGTTTGTAACTTTCTTTGTAAAAGCCCCTATTTTGGGATGGTTTGTAACTAACTTGTGCCTCGCAACGCGATATAAATCAATTAGTTATACACGCGTGTTTCGTTCCGCGCAACAATCCAAACTGGCCTACCAATTGGGGTTAGTGCGACGGCTCTGTACCTTCTGTTAGAATCCGCCTAACATGGGGTTTGAGCCTAACAGAGAGGGACATCAGATGTCAGAGTCTAGTATCGCTTCCCCAACGCAGTTGCGCCATGCCATACGCAGTGGCGACCACACCGCCAATACTTCAGGCTTTTGCCAAGGGTTTGTGCAGTGTAATCTGGTCATTTTACCGGCCGAATCTGCCGAGGACTTTTTAGCATTCTGCGAAGCCAATCCCAAACCCTGCCCCCTAATTGCCATGTCAGAACCCGGCAACCCTAGCATTCCAAAGCTTGGCCAGGACCTCGACATTCGAACCGATGTTCCTCGCTACAAGGTCTTTGAGAACGGCATAGTGACTAGCGAAGTCAGCGATATTACTGAGCTTTGGCGCGACGATTTGGTAGCGTTCTTACTGGGTTGCTCATTCTCATTTGAAGAGGCCTTAATCGCCGACGGTCTGGATGTGCGCAATGTCAGCGAGCAGGTCAATGTCCCTATGTATATCAGCAACATTGACTGTACACCCATTGGCCCTTTTGAGGGAAAAATGGTCGTTAGTATGCGGCCCTTTGCTCCCGAAGAAGCCTTGCGCGCTGCTAATATATGCAGCAGATTCCCCTCGGTACATGGTGAGCCAATACATTATGCTAACCCCGAGGACATTGGCATTACCGATATTAGCCGACCAGACTACGGTGACCCGGTTACGATAAACCCCCGCGAGCATCCATTGTTTTGGGCCTGCGGGGTGACACCTCAGATTGCGTTGGCCGCAGCCAAGCTACCGTTTTGCATCACTCATGCGCCTGGTTGTATGCTGGTTACCGATCTGAAAAATACTGACCTCGCTGTCAGCGACAAATAAGAGAGAATCATGTCTTTACGTTTAAATTGCGACCTCGGCGAAAGCTTCGGCGCTTGGACAATGGGCCTCGACGATCAGGTCATGCCCTTTATCGATCAGGCTAGTATCGCCTGTGGTTTTCATGCTGGCGATGCCATCGTCATGAAACAAACATTGCTTTCCGCCCAACAACATAAGGTCGCCGTAGGTGCTCACCCAAGCTACCCAGATCTGGCCGGATTTGGTCGTCGATCGATGGTCCTGCCGCCAAGCGAAATAATAGCCATCGTGCAGTACCAAATAGCTGCGCTAACGGGTATGGCGCAGAATATTGGTGTCCCCGTCACCTACGTCAAACCCCATGGGGCTCTTTATAATGACATGATGGTCAATGGCCATATTCGCAGCGCCGTCATGGAGGCTATCGCAAGCTCCCACCTGCCCCTAGCCTTTATGTTACAGGCCACAGTGGATGCCGACACTCACCGTGAAGAGGCCAAGGCCTTTGGACTAGAAGTGCTATTCGAAGCCTTCGCTGATCGCTGTTATGACGATAGTGGCGCATTGCTGTCAAGGAGCAAAAAGGGAGCTGTTCACAGTAGAGAAAAAATACTAGCACAGGTTAAACAGCTAAAAGATGATGGCACAGTGACTACCGTCAGTGGCCACGTCCTAGCGTTGCAGGTCGACTCTCTTTGCGTGCATGGCGACAATATGGCTGGCGTCAACGCGATTAAAGAAATTCGGCAACTGATTAATACATGAGCGACCTAAAACACAGCATCTCCATTGCCGGAGAGAATTCACTCATCCTCTATTTTGGCGACCGACCAAGCGACGCTATTGCCTCGCAGGTGGCGCAGGTTGTTGACCAACTGCGGCTGTCTATCGGCGAGGTATTGATTGATTTAGTGCCCTCCTACGCGTCCCTGCTGGTCATCTATAATCCCGTAATAAGCGACCATCATCTAGTTCGGGGAGCCATGCGCGCCGCGTTGGACAGTTTGACTGTTAGCAACGCTCAACAGCGGGGTTCACTAGTCATACTCCCAGTCTACTACAGTGTCGAATCTGGTCCCGACCTACAGGGATTAGCCGACGGTGCCGGTCTCTCTGTCGACGAGGTTGTTGCCATTCATCAGCAAACTGAATACCGCGTTTATGCAATAGGATTTGCACCGGGATTTGCCTATTTGGGTGAAGTCGATGAACGTATTGCGACGTCCCGACTGGCCACACCAAGACAAAAAGTTCCGCGAGGCTCTGTGGCTATTGCCGATCGGCAAACCGCGGTTTATCCCGCCCAATCCCCTGGAGGATGGAACCTCATTGGTCTCTGTCCCCAACGCATGTTCGATCCAAATTTGACACCGAGCATGCCGGTTCAGGTCGGTGATCGCGTTCGCTTTGACGCCATAGACCAACAGGCATTTTTAGCCCTAGGTGGCGAACTATGAGCAACCTAAAAATCATCCAACCTGGGATCCTAAGTCTGCCTCAAGATGGCGGACGCTACGGCGCGCATGGTATTGGCCTGACGACAGGTGGACCTTTGGATCGCAGTGCCTTTCTGTGGGCCAATCGCCTCTGTGGCAATCGGCAACAGGCCACTGCGATTGAAGTCACAATAGGCGGTTTAGTTTTACAGTCAAACGCGACAACTCGCATAGCCGTCACCGGTGCAGCGATGCCGCTGAGCATTAATAAGCAGCCTGCGTCATTGTGGCAAAGCCACAACATTTATCCTGGCGACCGAATCGAATTAGGTTTTGCCGAAGCTGGCAGTCGGGCCTATCTTGCCCTAGTGGGGGGCTTTAAAATCGAGCCCATTTTTAACAGTACATCCACTGTTCCTCGGGAAGCCATCGGCGGCCTGAATCAAGATGGAGCGCCGCTGCAAGCCAACCAAGTTTTACCCTGCGATGATACTGACAATACTGAGCTCGGTTATTCCTTGCCCGAAAATCAGCGCCCCGACTATAGCCATAACAGCGTTCTGCTAAGAGTCGTACTCGGCTACCAACAGGCTGCATTCAGCCGTTTACAGAAGCAGCTATTTTTCAGTTCTGACTATGCCGTGACCGACAGTTGTGACCGCATGGGGTATCGCCTCAAAGGAGCCGACATTAGACCGTCTATTGGTGGCATTTTATCTGAGGGTATCTGTCTAGGCGCTATTCAAGTACCAGCAGATGGTCAGCCCATCATACTAATGAACGACAGGCAGACCATTGGCGGCTACCCCAAACTGGGATCTGTTTTATCCTTAGATATTGGCAAGCTGGCGCAGCTCATGCCCGGCGGTAACGTACGCTTCACTGCAATTAGTGTGGAGCAGGCCCATAACCTGTTGGCACTTGATGAATACCGGATCAATCATATTGAACTCGAACGGTTAGCATTATGATTAGCCTGCAACAGAGTCTGCTGATAGAGAATTTACTTGTTTCCAGAAACCCCCGCGGCATGCAAACCCTGCAAACAGCCTTGAAGCCCGGCTATTATCTGCGTGGTGCGCAGCTGTTAAATAAAGCCTCCGGCACCATATTAATCGGCACCGGATTTCCGGTCGCTGGCACCTATGAAACCGATGGTCCCGTGGGTGCTATTGCGCTTTATCGTGCCATTGAAACGCTCGGTGGCCTGCCGATATTAGTTTGCGGAGCTCCTCTGGCCGACGCACTCAAGATGGATTACAGGGTACATAAAATCACCGTAGGTAATCCTGAAATAAGTGCTCGAGAAGCCCAGAGCGCACTGGACAGGTACCAGCCTTCACTGGTGATCTCGATTGAACGTCCCGGGATGGCGACCGATGGACACTATTACAATATGCGCGGTGAAAACATTAGCGCAAAATGTGCTCGCTTCGATTACTTTCTGACACTGGCCACCTGCCCCACCATCGCGATAGGTGATGGCGGCAATGAAATTGGCATGGGCAATGTGACAGAACCACTATTGGCCCTAAACGTTATTCCCTCGGCCACTGGCTGCGATGAGCTACTCATTGCCGATGTTTCAAACTGGGGTGCCCATGGATTAATTTGCATGCTATCGATAATCACGGATGAGGATTTACTGCACCAGTGGGACAATCTATCCGTATTAAAGTACCTGTCTGCTCGCGGCAGCGTCGATGGTGTCACTAGAGAAAATACGTTAACCGAGGACGGTTTAGGTGCAGACATCACAGAAGGCATAATCGAAAACCTGAGAAATATTTTCAAAAACAGGAATACGCAGGAATATTCGTTATTATCGCGAAAATAAATCGAAAAATATTTTCGCTAGCCTGCTAATAAGTAGCAATTTTCAGGCTAATTTACTTTGCGTATCTAAGTGCTCGCTGATACTATTTTCCAACATCTTTAGGGTAAGACTATGAGCATTGCATATTTAGACGGCACCTATTTGCCCATCGAAGAAGCCAGGATATCACCACTGGACAGAGGCTTTTTATTTGGCGATGGTGTCTATGAAGTAGTGCCCTCTTACGCTGGCAGTATGGTCGGATTTGCCCCCCATATAGCGCGCATGCAAGACGGACTAGCTGCGGTTGGAATGACACTTGACTGGTCCGAGAGCGATTGGGCGGAGCTGTGTAATCGTCTTATTAGCGAAAATGGCACAGGTAATCTGGGCCTCTATCTCCATGTGAGTCGCGGTGCGGATACCCGCCGTTTTCATGCATTTCCAAAAAATGTCAATCCCACCGTATTTGCCTTTACCTTCGAAATTGCCCCGCCCCCTGTGGCCGACAAGGCTCTCGCTCACGGCTATCATGTCGCCACAGCAAAAGACCTGCGCTGGCGGCGATGTCACATAAAATCGACGGCCTTATTGGGCAATGTCCTGCACTTTCAACAGGGCTATGAAAGCAACTGTGACGAAACGATCCTGTACAATAGCAACAATGAGCTCACCGAAGCCAGCGCCTGCAATGCCTTTATTGTCAAAGATGGCGTAGTGATCACACCACCGTTAGACAATCAGTTACTGCCTGGCATCACTCGCCACATTGTGTTGGATATATTACGAAAGGACGGCGTGATTAAAGTTGAGGAGCGAGTCGTGACTATGGATGAGGTGAACAACGCAGACGAAGTCTGGATTACCAGCTCCTCTAAAGAAATAGCGCCCGTCACTCAGATCGATGGCGTGCCAGTGGGCGACGGCCAAGTAGGCGATGTTTGGCTAGCCGCTCAAACACTGTATTCCGCCAACAAGTTCAGCTACTAGACAACCGATTATGTCCAGACCGACTAAAGCGATAATTGATCTTCAAGCACTGCGCCACAATTTTGACTTGGCACAGTCTTTAGCGCCGAAATCTGACACCATGCCTATGGTCAAGGCCAATGCCTATGGCCATGGCGCGATCGAAGTAGCTACTGCGCTGGCCTCTATGGCAGCCGCTTTTGGCGTGGCCAGTATTGATGAGGCATTAGAATTGCGTCAGGGCGGTATCTCACAGCCCATATTGCTATTGGAAGGCATTTTTGATCGCGATGAGGTGGACCTCGCAGCGCACCACAATCTTTGGCTAATGGTGGAAAATAATCGCCAGCTAGAGGCTGTTATCAACGCCAATCTTGCTCAACAAGTCAAAGTTTGGCTAGGTATGGATACGGGTATGCATCGCCTAGGGTTTCAACCTGAAGAGATTCAGTCCGCCTATAACGCCCTGACCAATAGCCGAAATGTCAGTGAAGAGATTGTGCTTACCAGCCATTTCGCCTGTGCCGATGACTTGGACAATCCTGCCACCTCACAACAGATACAACAATTTGACCTCTACACGCCAACAGGTAAAAAGCTACCTCTCAGCAGTCTGGCAAATTCAGCGGCGATTCTTGGCTGGCCAAAAGCACAACGCAATTGGCAACGCCCCGGCTACATGCTCTATGGCAACAGCCCTTTCTCAGAATCACAAAACAATGCCGATCAGTTACGCCCGGTGATGAGTTTTGAATCTGCGGTAATTTCAGTGCGCAGTATTAGCGCAGGAGAGTCCGTGGGCTATACCGCCAACTGGACTGCACAGCGTGATTCCATGATCGCCACTATAACGGTGGGCTATGGCGACGGCTACCCTCGCCAGGCACCCAATGGCACTCCCGTGATGGTTAACGGCGTTCGCTGCCCCTTAGTCGGACGTGTATCGATGGATATGATAACCGTCGATGTAACTGATCTACCTGCAGCGGCTATTGGCGATAGAGCGGTTCTTTGGGGACCGGAATTACCCGTCAACGAGGTGGCCAGACAATGCGGTACCATCGGCTATGAACTCCTCACTCGAATGCCGTCACGGGTTCCCAGAAACTATATTTAAATATTGATATTAATTGCGGTGACTGACTTAACATCTTCAATCACTACATAGGTATGTGTCTGGCTAATACCCGCAATGGTCGACAGCTTACCGCCCAAAAAACGCTGGTAGTGCTGCATGTCCGCCACACGAATTTTAATGAGATAATCAAAGCCCCCCGCCACCATTTGGCATTCCTGCACCTCGTTGAGGGCCAATATCTGCTGATTAAATAATCTAATAGCCTCCGTAGTGGTGCTGCTCAACTGCACCTCAATATAGGCGCAGAGCGCGGCATTGGCCTTTACAGGATCCACCAGAGCAACATAACCGGTAATAAATCCCTCTTTTTCAAGACGCTTCACACGCTCTAAACAGGGCGTGGGGGTCAAGTTAACCTCGCGGGCCAGGTCCACATTGGCAATCCGACCATTTCTTTGCAAAGTATCAATGATCCTTCGGTCCGTCCGGTCCAAATCGAGCACTGTTTTCATAACATCGCCTTTATCAGCATATTTCGACAAAGCATAATAGTCTATTAATCTGCCATAGGCAGAATTATGACCTGCATATAAGCTAAATATGGAGACATATACTAATGTAAATGACCGAAAATGCCATATATCCAGCATATCGGAATTTATAAGGTAAAAAATGATGAACCAGCGAGCCCTGCGCAACAAAATCCGTCATGCCACCCACAGTGATGAGCATGAGACTGTCACACATCTGCTGGAAGCCAATCCCTTATCGAAAAGAGCCCGCGACCAAGTGTTAAAGGATGCCCGACTTTTGGTAACCCACTGTCGAGCAGATAAAACTAGCAGTGGGACTCTGGATGCGTTCTTACTAGAATTTGGTCTATCAAATGCCGAGGGAGTTGCCCTCATGTGTTTGGCCGAAGCATTGCTGCGTGTCCCCGATGCGCTAACGGCAGATCGCCTGATTGCTGAAAAAATTCAGGCGGGTAATTGGAACCTCCATCGTGGCAAATCTGAGTCGCTATTTGTCAATGCCTCAACCTGGGGGCTTATGCTTACCGGCCAACTAGTGATGTTGGACAGAGAGATCACTCAGAATACCGATCACTGGGTACGACGTCTTACTGCCACTCTGGGTGAGCCCGTTATTCGTGCCGCCGTGATGCAAGCTATGAAAATTATGGGCGGACAATATGTTCTCGGCCGAACCATCGCCGAAGGACTCAGACGCGGCCATAAAAATAATGACGTAGCGACAAGATTCTCCTTCGATATGCTTGGCGAAGGTGCCCGTACCGAAGCGAGCGCAGCACAATACTTGAAAGCCTATGGCGATGCCATTGATGAAATCGGCAATCACAGCTCGGCTGATCCATCGGTGTTCAGCGCCAACGGTATCTCAGTAAAACTCAGCGCCCTACATCCTCGCTATTACTTTGCTCAGCACAGCGCCGTAATGTTGGAGCTATTGCCGCGTATTAAGCGCCTTTGCATGCAGGCTAAACACTACAACATCGGCCTCTCCATTGACGCAGAAGAAGCCTATCGCCTGGATATCTCCCTAGATATTTTTCACGCACTGGCCAAAGATACTGATCTCAGCCACTGGCAAGGCCTCGGATTTGTTCTTCAGGCCTATCAAAAACGGGCTCCAAATATCGCCAAATGGTTAATCAGCCTGGCCAAAGACACCAACCGGCGTATCATGGTGCGACTGGTAAAAGGTGCCTACTGGGATGCCGAAATTAAACATGCCCAGGAACTAGGTCTGGACAGCTATCCGGTATTTACTCGCAAAGCCAATACCGACCTCAGTTACGAGTACTGCGCGGGTATTTTGCTCGACGCTCAGGACCACATCTACCCGCAGTTTGCCACCCATAACGCCTATACCGCGACCATGATTTTAAAGCTAGCGGGCGAACGCGAGTTCGAGTTTCAGCGCTTGCATGGCATGGGCCACATTCTTTATGACCAGTTAAAAACTCAGCAGAACAAGACAGCCGGCCAACGATCGTTGGCAATTCGCGTCTATGCGCCTATTGGCAGCCACAGAGATCTACTACCCTACTTGGTCCGTCGACTATTAGAAAATGGGGCTAATAGTTCCTTCGTAAATCGCTTTTTGGATCATCAAACACCCGTCGAAGAATTGCTTGGGGATACCAATGAACAGGTAACCCAATCGTACCCCTACCAACATAAAATGATCGTCAATCCGGATCAAATATTTTTGGCTGCGGGTGAAAACCGTAAAAATGCCTTGGGCTTGGATCTCGACTCACCCATAGAAACTCAGTGCCTGCTGCGCACCATCAAGCAAAGCGGATCACTGCTCTCACACCCCATTGTCGACGGCCAAGATGTCCGAGGCGACTTGCACCCAGCCTATAATCCAGCCAATCAAAGAGAGTTGATTGGTTATGACTCAAAAGTTGACCAGACCAGTATCGTAACGGCACTGGAGTCCGCTCATAGGACTCAGCCAGTATGGAACGCCCTGGGTCATCACGCCCGTGCCGACCTACTTGATAGGGTAGCGGATCTAATCGAACGAGACTGCCCGCGCCTAATAGGCATAATTGCTATAGAAGGCGGCCGCACCTTGCCAGATGGCTTGTCAGAAGTCCGTGAGGCTATAGATTTTTGTCGTTACTATTCTCTGCAAGCCAGATCCTTGCCCGCGCAAGGTTTACAGGGGCTGGGTGTATTTCTCTGCATCAGCCCTTGGAACTTCCCCTTGGCAATCTTTGTTGGCCAGATCGCCGCAGCATTGGCAGCCGGCAACACGGTGATTGCCAAACCGGCGGCGCAGACACCCGCAATTGCTGCCTGCGCCATAAGATTATTCCATAAAGCGGGTGTGCCAAGTACCGCTCTGCAGCTGCTGCTAGGGAGTGGCTCAAAGATTGGCACATCATTAATAGGCGATAGCCGTATTGCCGGAATCGCCTTTACCGGATCAACAGGTACAGCGCACATAATTAACCGACAGCTGGCTGCACGTCCTGGCGGGCCAATACCCTTTATTGCGGAAACTGGCGGGCAGAACTGTATGATAGTGGACTCCACAGCCCTGCCCGAACAGGTGGTTGACGACGTTATCGCCTCCGCATTTCAAAGTGCTGGCCAGCGCTGCTCAGCACTGCGAGTGCTGTTTATTCAGACCGATATCGCCGATAACACCTTGGAAATGTTGGCCGGTGCAATGGCCTCCTTAAAGGCTGGGGACCCGAGACTATTGTGTAGTGATCTTGGCCCCGTCATTGATAACGGCGCCCGAACAGAACTACAAAAACATATCGATCGAATGCATAAGGAGGCAACCTTCATTGCCAGTGTCGCGCTTGAGGACCAGTGCGCCGATGGCAGTTTTATTCCGCCCCATGTCTTTGAAATACGTTCACTCGACCAGCTTACCGAAGAAGTATTTGGCCCCGTGCTACATGTTATCCGTTATTCATCGGATCAGTTAGGCGCAGTGATACAACAAATCAACGACACAGGCTATGGCCTGACGCTGGGAATTCATAGCCGTATCCAGGCCTTTACTGAAACCGTCTTTCGCAACACCATCGCTGGTAACACCTACATCAACCGCAATATGGTGGGAGCGGTAGTCGGCGTAAACCCGTTTGGCGGCCGCGGTTTGTCAGGCACAGGCCCAAAAGCCGGAGGCCCCAATTATCTATTGCGATACTCCGGCTCTCTTATGCAACCAGACACGCAACCAGAACCTCAATATGCCTGGTCCATTGAACGTAACCCTCAACCGCACCCAGAGCAGTCCCTAGTCACCGATGCTGCTACAGCCATGACCAAATGGCAGGCAACGGCCGTTGATAGACGCATAGAGATTATTGGCAAATGCCAGACTGTCTTTGCATCCCAGTTAGCCGTGATCGCCAGAGAGAAGCTAGGGCAGCCAACACAGCTACCTGGCCCCACCGGCGAAGACAATAAGCTTTCATTGCATGGCCGTGGCCTGATGGTATTGATTGTCAGGCAGCAGGACTCATTAATCGAAGCACAGAAACAAATTGCCGCTGCATTACTATGCGGCTGCGCAGTGATCATTACTGCTGACGTAACCCAACAAAATGCTCTGACTGCTGTGCAAAAAGACTATCAACGGGCAGGTCTAGAAAAAGCATTAATCCAGATAGAGCCTATGGTAAGCCTCGTTACTCTAGTCCAAAACAATGCTGTGGAAGCGGTGATAGCCAATAGTCTAAACACAGACAGCGCCGGCCTGAGGCAGGTAATGGCGCAGCGCAACGGCAGTATAATTCCATTAATTGAATGGCCGAAAAATGATGTGGGATATTCGTATCACTGGCTACTGTCGCTGTTAACCGAACGCACACGCACAGAAAATCTGGTGGCAAAAGGCGGCAACACCCAGCTGTTTAATTTAGCTGAATGAACTAATCCTGCATCCGAGGATGCATTGAGCGGTAAAGGCCATGTTGGAGATTTTGAGGAACGATGATAAGACTAGCTGAGGTCAGCGTGGCGGCGCACTATCCCCAGAAATTCATCGCCGTATTTTTCTAATTTACTTTCGCCAATTCCCGTTATGGCCAACAACTCTGAACTGGTAGTGGGCATGCTCTCCATCATTTCTTTTAACGTGGCATCATGGAAAATAAGATATGGCGGCACATTGTATTCCTCCGACAGCTGCTTTCTACATTCACGCAGATCTTCCCACAGTGCTTGATCCTCTGGAGAAATCTGAGACTTTCTATCAGATTTCTTAGCACTCTTTTTAGTCGACGGCGCCCGCAGTTCCTCTTTGCGTAAATGCAGTGCCTGCTCTCCCTTGAGCACCGGCCGGCAGAGATCTGTTAGTTGCAGTGCACTGTAACCTTCCAGATCAACACGCAATAAGCCCCGCACCACTAGCTGCCGCATCACCGAACGCCACTGCAAGTCTTCAATGTCGCTGCCAATACCAAAGGTGCTCAACAGCTGGTGCTGGTGTTGTACTACTTTATCCGTTTCTTTGCCTCGCAATACATCGACCACATGCATCACACCAAAGCGTTGGCCAGTTCGAAATACACAGGACAAGACTTTCTGCGCAGCCTCGGTAGCATCCCAGGTCTCAGGTGGTATCTGGCAATTATCACAATTACCGCAATGGTTCGGCGCGTCATCGGCAAAATAGCGCAGTAGTACCTTCCGACGGCAACTGGTCACTTCGCAAAGGCCAAGCATGGCGTCCAACTTATGTCTTTCAGAGCGCTTAAATTGCTCAGCCCCCGCTGACTCTTGCTGCATCTGTTGGAGGCGCACAACGTCCTGTAGACCATAGACCATCCAAGCATCAGCGGGCTGCCCATCGCGCCCGGCTCGACCAGTTTCCTGATAATAGGCCTCAATGCTCTTAGGTAAATCCAAATGCGCCACAAAGCGCACGTCTGGTTTATCGATTCCCATACCAAAGGCAATAGTCGCAACAATGATTACCGCCTCCTCCCGTAAAAAGCGATTTTGGTGCGTTTGCCTGAGCTGTGACGGCAACCCGGCGTGATAAGGCAATGCCTTAAACCCCTCATGTGAAAGCCAGGCGGCAGTCTCCTCAACTTTTTTGCGTGAAAGACAGTAGACAATACCCGCCTCACCTTTGCGTTGCTGCAAGAAGCCTAATAGCTGTTTTTTGGGCGTGGTCTTATTGGCTATAGCGTAGCGAATATTGGGCCGATCAAAACCGCTGATATAGGCCTTTGCTTCGGTCAGTGAAAGCCGATCCATAATTTCTGTTCGAGTGCGAATGTCGGCAGTGGCCGTCAAGGCAATGCGGGGAATCTGCGGAAAACGCTCATGGAGCAGACTCAAACCCAGATAATCAGAACGGAAATCATGCCCCCACTGCGAAACACAGTGGGCTTCATCAATCGCAAAAAGAGCCAATTGACAGCGATCTAATAGGTCTAGTGTGTATTTCTGTACCAGCCGTTCGGGGGCGATGTATAGTAGGTCCAGCTCACTGGCTAACAGCTGCCCCTCAATGATTTTCTGATCATCGTAAGACAGGCTAGAGTTTAAAAACGCAGCGCGCACACCCAGTTGCTGCATGGCTCCTACCTGATCGTGCATCAGTGCTATTAGGGGCGAGATAATAATGCCTACACCATCGCGCAATAGCGATGGAATTTGATAGCACAGCGACTTGCCGCCGCCGGTAGGCATCAGTACCAGTGCATTATTGCCCGCGCTAACATGCTCGATAATATCCGCTTGATGACCACGAAAAGAATCATAGCCATAAAGGCTATTTAAAATCTCTACTGCATTTTTAGACATACTGTTCCAGAGGTTAATGCGGTCGCAAGAGCGGTTACAGCTGCCACTCAGTGCGGCCGGCGAAACTGTCGCCATTGTTGGTCAGACGAACAAACGAAGGTGCAACGCGATAGAAATTACTGCGTCCGAACGCTGAACCAATAAGACGTTCCTGATCTGTAGTGGGATTATCGACCAGCGCTTTAATCTCTGGAAAACGGGCAAAATATAGCTGTGCAGCCTTGTCTTTATTCTCGACCTGAGTAATGGTCGCCTGAATCTGTGCCCCACAAATTGATTGCCAGTTACCGCTGTAATCAGAATAAACTGACACAGCAGCCCTGCCTGTAACCGGCAATCCTTTAATATGGCGACTATTGCCTGAGGACAGAAAATAGAGCGCGAATGGATCGACTTGCAGATCAGCAACATAGAGAACCGAAGCCGCCCAGGGACCAGAGGCATCTGACATAGCCAGCGTCAGAACCGACTCATCTTGTAAAAACTGATGCAAGCGGGTGACATCAGCCACCGGTGCCGTAATGTTAGACATTGCCCTGCCAGCGTTTAAGGCCATCCATTTCAATATCAAACAGATCCAATACTCGTGCAACCGTATGATTAATAATATCATCAACAGTTTTGGGTTCGGTGTAAAAAGCCGGTGATGGCGGGCAGATAATCGCACCAATCTGACTCGCCTTAAGCATCAGCTCACAGTGGCCGGTATGCAAGGGAGATTCTCGAGGCACTATCACCAACTTTCGGCGCTCCTTAAGCACTACGTCGGCAGCACGCACAATAAGGTTATCAGCATAGGAGTTGGCAATACCGGACAGCGTTTTCATGGAGCAGGGAACCACAATCATACCTGCCGTTTTATACGAACCACTGGCAACGCTAGCGCCAATATTTTTATTGTTGTGCACCTCATCTGCTAGCGCCTCGACATCATCTAGCGCCCAGTTAGTCTCGATACCGATATTCATGCGCGCCGCATGACTCATGACTAGATGGGTTTCAATATCTTTCCTCTCAGCGAGCACCTGCAGCATTCTAATGCCATAGATCACTCCACTAGAGCCTGACATACCAATAATAAGTCGCATAGATATTCCTTTTACTGAGACTGACATTTTGCCCTGTTTACGCACAGCTGGATAGTGAAACTTAGTCCTTAGCATCAGAGACTATTAGCTCATTGCCACTATAGGAACAAACGGCTCGGCAATAAAAAAGGCCTGTCAAGACAGGCCCTTTTTGCACGCAAACCGACCCTCAAGCCATAGATAAAATAACCTTACCCTTGGCCCTGCGCTCTGAAATCGACGCAAACGCCGCCTTGTACTGATCCAGTGGATACACTTCGGTCACCAGCGGAGAAAACTGCCCCGAATCAATCATTCTAATCAACTCATCGAAGTTGTTTTGCGACTCCGAGGGAAATCTCGCGGCCCATGCGCCCCAAAATACCCCCACTAAAGAAGCACCTTTTAGCAGCATAAGATTCAGGGGTATAGCTGGAATAGGCCCAGAGGCAAAGCCAATGACCAAGAACCGGCCATCCCATGCGATAGCCCGAAAGGCTTGCTCGGAGAAGTCACCGCCAACGGGATCATAGATGACGTCGACGCCCTTGCCGCCAGTCAGGGCTTTAACCTGATCTTTCAGGTTCTCTTCTGAATAATTAATCCTCAAGTCAGCGCCTGCTTCACAGGCAAAATCTAATTTTTCTTCGGTGCTGGCTGCGGCAATAACCGTTGCACCCATGGCTTTTGCGATTTGGATAGTCGCAATACCGACGCCCCCAGCTGCCCCCAGCACCAGCAATGTCTCACCGGGCTGAATCTTGGCCTGCTGCTTCAAGGCATAATAAGAGGTGCCATAGGTAATGGCGAAGCCCGCTGCCTGCTCATAGGACATGGTTTCGCCCATACCAAAAGATCCATATTCTGAACCGATACACTGTTCTGAAAAACCTCCAATCGGTAGCGTCGCAATAACTCTTTCACCGACTTTGCGACTAGTCACGCCCTCGCCCACAGCCGCGACAATTCCGGCCACTTCAACACCGGGAACAAACGGTAGTTCTGGCTTAAACTGATACTTCCCCTGAACGGTTAAGACATCAGGAAAATTAACCCCGGCGGCTTTTACATCAACCAGAATCTCACCTTTACCCGGTACAGGTGTTGGGCGTTCTTCGAGAGTTAAATTGTCAGTGGGGCCCAACTCATTGCAGACTAGCGCTTTCATAATGTTACCCTACTCAATTAATCGTTATTGTTTTTTAGCCAAATAATCAACCGCCTTGGCAATAAACTTATTAGTTTGCTGGAATCCTCCCAGTAGAACCTGCTCGCCTTCCGGATTATCAATGGCGTCAATATTCGCCCGCACATTTTCTGGACTCTGGTCTTCCGGCGGTAGGTAAATACCATGAGTCTCATAGATATGGGTGCGTGCATACCCACCGGCTCCAGCACAGAGAATGGTACGATTTGGAGCCTCTCTATCACAGAGGGTTAATAGCCCAGCAGTCACCGCTTCGACAGTCATAATCTCAGAATGCTCATCAGTAATCAGGCCTTCCAACATGCGAGTTCCTGCCGTTGGCGACAAGCAGTTAACCTTAACATCATACTTCTCGCCCTCTATACAGAGCGTATTCATCAAGCCAACCACGGCCATTTTTGCTGCGCCATAATTCGCTTGGCCAAAGTTGCCATACATGCCGCTAGAAGAGGTGGTCATGACAATGCGCCCATAACCCTGCTCACGCATCAATTGCCAAACGGCTTTGGAGCAGTTTGCTGAGCCCATTAAATGCACATCGACCACTAGCTGAAAATCATCCATACCCATTTTTACGAAGCTTTTATCACGCAAAATACCGGCGTTATTGACTAGAATATCAACCCTACCCCACTTCTCGACAGCCTGTGCGACCATCGCTTCGACTTGATCCATTCTCGCAACATTGGCGCTATTGGCGATGGCTTCACCGCCAGCGGCTTCGATCATAGCAACGGTTTCCAATGCCGCAGCGCTCGAGGCGCCATCACCAGTGACAGAACCACCCAGGTCATTGACTACCACCTTAGCGCCTCTTGAGGCTAATGCTAACGCGTGAGAACGCCCTAGCCCGTTGCCAGAGCCAGTCACTATTGCAACCTGATCATCATATCTAATAGTCATTTTGAATTTCCTTACATATATTGTTTAAGTTCGCGACGCCCAATCACCATACGGTGAACGGCATCAGGACCATCGGCAAAGCGCAAAACTCTCTGGCCGCCATACCAGTTTGCTAGAGGCGTATCCTGAGACAGGCCGATGCCTCCATACATTTGCATAGCTTCGTCTATCACTTTCAAAGCCATATTCGGCGCTGCCACCTTGATCATTGAAATATACGGTTGTGCCGCATCTGTACCAACATTGTCCATCAACCAAGCGGCCTTCAGACACAGTAATCGAGTCATCTCTATATCGATTCGTGCCTGGGCAATAATGTCACCGTTGCCACCCAGTTTAGCCAGAGGACGACCAAAGGCTTCACGCTCTAAAGAGCGCTCACACATTAATTTTAAAGCCGCCTCAGCAAGGCCTATTGACCGCATACAGTGATGAATACGCCCGGGTCCTAAACGGCCCTGGGCTACTTCAAAACCACGGCCTTCGCCAAGAATCATATTTTCTCTTGGCACACGTACATCCGTAAAGCGCATGTGCATATGGCCATGGGGTGCATCATCAATATTGAATATCTCCATTGCCCGCAGATTTTGTACTCCCGGAGTTGCAAAGGGCACTAAGACCTGAGAGTGGCGCGAGTGACGCGGCGCATCTGGATTGGTATTAACCATCACAATCATAATCTTGCAGCGCGGATCACCGGCACCAGAAATCCATATCTTTTCACCATTAAGTACCCACTCGTCCCCGTCGGCAACGCAGGACATTGCAATATTGGTGGCATCTGATGAGGCTACCGCCGGCTCCGTCATAGCATAAGCAGACCGAATCTCGCCGGCTAACAGAGGCTTTAACCAAGTTTCTTTTTGCTCCTCAGTGCAGAAGCGCGCCAGCACTTCCATATTGCCGGTATCAGGCGCAGAACAGTTAAAGACTTCAGGGGCCAGATGCGAGCGACCCGTCTCTTCTGCAAGATAGGCGTATTCAACAGTATTGAGACCATGGCCACCCTCATAATGTGTGAGAAAGAAATTCCAGAGATTTTTGGCTTTCGCTTTAGATTTAAGGCTTTCCAAAATCTCAGTCTGACGCTCGGTATATGTCCAGCGATCACCTTTTCCGATCTCGGTGTGATATTCAGTCTCCATAGGCATTATTTCAATATCAATAAAGTGTTTTACTTCTTCAATGATTGGCTTGACCTTGTCGCTAATCCCTAGATCCATTGTTTATAGTCCTTCTTTGAGTGATGGGTTTTATACTTTTAGCTGTCGGCGTAATCTTAATGCCATGTTAATACAAGCTGATACGAAAACGGGTTATCGTTACTGATAACCCCAATTAAGATGGCTATTTGACTTAGTAACCGCTCAGCCGCGCAAAACGATCATTGTGGTAACTGTAATCACCGAACATCATCTGTGCCGGACGGGCACGCTTTATAAAGAAGCCAATCTCATACTCATCTGTCATACCAATGCCCGCATGCATCTGAATCGCTTCATTGGTGGCCAGTTCCGCGACTTCGCAAAGCTTGGCTTTAGCAATACTGGCGAGCACTGACAGTTTCGCATCGCCCTCATCCATCGCCTGCAAACCCTTTAATACGATAGACTTGCACAGCTCAATTTCACTCCACCAATCAGCGGATCGATGCTGCAGTGCCTGAAATGACCCAATTAAAACGCCAAACTGCTTGCGCTCTTTTAAGTACTGGAGCGTGCGATCAAAGCTCTCTTGGGCTATACCCAATAACTCTGCGGCCAGATACAGATTACCCGCATCCAATGCTGCGGTAAGCGGAACGTGGCCCTTACCCTCCTCGCCCAGTAATGCAGCCTGATCTATCTGTACATTATTAAATTTGATATTGGCATAGTTGCGCGTATCTGTCATTTCAGTGCGCTCGATCTCAATCCCGGCGGCTGTGCGGTCAACCACAAAGAGGCTTATGCCATCCGTATCACCTGCCTGGCCCGAGGTACGCGCAGCGACAACCAACTTATCCGCGGTGCCGCCATCAGCGACAAAACGCTTGGCACCATCCAGCAGATAGCCACCATTTTTCTTTACAGCTGTCGTATTGATCTGCGTGGGTGAATGATGAATTTTCTCATCGACAGCTAGTGCAGTCGTTATCTCGCCACTGGCAATGGCGCCCAATAATTCGACCTTTTGATCTTCACTGCCAGCAGACTTAATAGCCATAACGCCTAAAATTGCTGTAGCGAAAAGCGGCGAAGCTGTCAGAGTGCGACCGGTTTGTTCAACAATCTGACCCATACCAACATGGCCAAATTCTAGACCGCCATAAGCTTCTGGAACCAAAATTGCTGCCCAACCCATATCCGCCATCTGACGCCATAGTCCATCGGCATAACCTGCTTGGCTACCAATATCGCGTTGCTTTCGCAGTTCTGATATCGGGGCAAATTCAGTCAAAAAACCCTGGGCTGATTGTTTGAGCATCTGCTGCTCTTCATTTAATACTAATGCCATAATTCTGTACCTTTAAATTCTGTTAGCCCAAGCCGAGGATATTTTTAGCGATGACATTCAGTTGAATTTCTGAGGTGCCGCCCTCTATCGAGTTACCTTTGGTACGCAACCAGGTCCGCGGTAACCAGCCGCCTTTTGAATCTTCACCATCCCAGACCACGCCATCACTGCCTGCGATTTTCAGCAATGTTTCAAAGCGTCGTTTGTTTAACTCGGTACCGTAGTACTTAAGCATCGCTGAGGTAGCACCTACACCGCTACCGGATTTAATCTCGTCGGTTACACGCTCAGCCGTCAAGGCAAAGCAGGCGCCGTCAATTTCCCACTTGGCCACCTCCGCACGCAGCATAGGATTATTCATGCGACCCTGCTCAATACCGAAAGTTCTTGCAGCTATTTGACCTAGTGTTTCAGAGGCAGGACTGGTCATACCCATACTGCCAATCATTTCTCGCTCATGAGTGAGCAGGTATTTAGCAATTGTCCAACCCTTGTTAACCTCACCCACGACCTGATCTTTCTCAACACGAACGTCATCAAGAAACGTTTCACAAAACGGCGAGTTGCCAGAAATAAGTAAAATAGGTTTGGGAGTGACGCCAGGAGTCCGCATATCAAAGAGAACCAGACTGATGCCCATTTGCTTTTTGGCTTCAGGGTCGGTGCGCAACAAGCAAAACATCCAGTCAGCTTTGTCGGCATAGGAAGTCCAAACTTTTTGTCCATTGGCGATAAAATGATCACCCCGATCTTCGCCCTTAGCTTGAAGGCCGGCCAAATCAGAACCGGATCCCGGTTCTGAGTAGCCCTGACACCAACGAATTTCACCTCGAACAATCGGTGGCAAATGTTGCTGCTTTAGCGCTTCAGAGCCAAACTCAAGCAGTGCTGGACCAATCATCCAGATGCCAAAACTGTCCAGGGGTGAACGGGCATTGATCCGCGCCATCTCTTCTTTGAGAATTTTGTGTTGCAGCTTATCTAAGCCACCGCCACCGTATTCAGTGGGCCAGTCAGGCGCAGTCCAACCTTTCGCTCCCATGAGCTCCATCCACTGCTGTTGCTCTGCGCTGTCGAACTTATAGTTGCGACCACCCCAGCACTGCCCTTGACCAGGGACTGCTGGCTCACGCATTGATAGTGGACAATGTTCCTGTAACCAGTTCCGAGTTTCCTGCCTAAAAGCTTGAACATCACTCACATTAATCTCCTACTTTGTTAAATCATGATAGTGTGCTTAGTAATGGGGCGACACAGTCTTTTGCCGGCGCCTGCTTACGCAAAATTGAACTTACAGTATGTATTTGTATCTTTCAAGTATTGACCAGGAAAATAGCACTATTCACGAGGCTTATAAGGGGTAAATATGGCTGATTTAAGACAGGTGGTTTAGCCCTAAATACTCTGTGGAACTTAGATGCAATGCTTTATTGCACGCATGACGAGACGCTAGGTTCCAGGGAATCGCCTTATTGGCAGAGGTAACTACCGACCTGCTATGACAAAAAGTAGGCACCTTAGCCAGGCTCTGGTGCGGAGATACAGCACCTTACGGAACAACTATTTATGTTAAAACCTACTTTTACAGTCGATTTACCTACGGAAGACCACATTAGCTGGTTGGGTGATCAGAGTTGCGCTAACATAGCTGTCAGGCGTCAATACTGGCTAGCAGTAGGCATTTTGGACTCACCAAGACTCAGGGAAGACAAAGTATGACCGAAGCTCTACAACAATTATTAGACGTTCTGTCACTGGAAAAAATAGACACCAATCTCTATCGTGGTTGCACCCCTGAAACAAAAAATAAACGTGTCTTTGGTGGCCAGGTATTTGCTCAGGCAATGCGCGCCGCGCAGGACACTGTCGATAACGATCGCATGATACATTCTCAGCATGCCTACTTTCTCCGCCCCGGCGACCCCTCAGCACCTATTCTTTATGAGGTCGACGCAATCCGCGATGGCGGCTCCTTTACGACTCGCCGTGTCGTCGGTTCGCAGCGTGGCAAAGCGATTTTTAATACTGAGATGTCATTTCAGGTAATGGAAGCGGGGCTGTCTCATCAATCTGATATGCCCAACTGCATAGGCCCCGAGAACCTCGAAGACGACAGCGAACGCTGGGAAAAGCTAGCTCAAAGCCTAGAAAAAAAGGATCAGGACCGTTCTGCAAGTGGGCGACCTTCCCTGCGCCCAATTCTAATGCGCTCCGTAGATCCCATTGATTATATGAATCCAGCACCCAGATCTGCGCAGCAGCTAATCTGGATCAAAGCATCGGGATCCCTCGAACAGACGGGTGTTAGTGAAGATCTTGGCCTGCACCGTGCCATTTTAGCCTATGCATCCGATTTCAGCCTTATGGGAACCTCCTTACTGCCCCATGCAGTTAGCTTTCTGAATCCTAAGCTACAGCCTGCATCACTGGATCACTGCATCTGGTTCCATGACGACTTCAAAGTCGATGAGTGGCTGTTGTACGCTATGGATAGCCCGCGATCAAGCCATGCACGGGGACTCAACCGCGGATCGTTTTTTACCCGCGACGGCTGTTTGGTAGCTAGCACTATTCAGGAAGGCCTTATCCGCTTGCGCACCGATTAGATATCACTGACTAAAACTGCCGCAAGTGCCTGCCTAATTTTCGCAGGAATAGGCACTGCGCTATCTGTCCCACGGTCGACAAAGACGTGAGTAAATGTACCTACCGCTGAGGGTGTCGGAGCACCCTCTTGAAATATGGCGATGCCATACTCCACCGAACTATTACCCAACTTATTGACCCTGAAGCCGGCTTCAATCTTTTCTGGATAGGCAATAGGCGACTTATATTCGCAACTAGAGGCTACAACAAAACCAATCACCTGAGCGTTTTGTATGTCTAGTCCACCCTCCTCGATAAGGTATTTATTGGCCACCGAATCGAAGTAGCTGTAATACACTACGTTATTAACATGACCATATATATCATTGTCCATCCAACGAGTTGTCAGTTCGCTAAAGTAGGGATAAGCTGAACGCTCAGTTGCAGTATTTGTCATAATCTAAAACGCCTGACGGTAAATAGAGAGGGCATCAGAAAGACTCATCGCCCTTGGGTTATTAATCAATAAGCGCTGCTGTAACATTGCCTGTTCGGCCAGCATCGGCAGATCCTTCTGGTCAATATTCATCTGCTGCAATCTTGTTGGCAGGCCTAAGTCGGCGGCCAGCTCTAAAAAGTAATCCGCCAGTATCGCAGTTACCTGCAGTGGATCGGCAGGCAGCGACCGGGTCGGCAAAATAATCTGTGTTAACTCAGCATATAAATTGGCCGCCTCAGGCCCGTTGAATCGCAGCACGTGCGGGAGTACTAGGGCGTTACTCAACCCATGGGGAATATGATAGTTGCCACCCAGCGGGTAGGCCAGAGCATGCACTGCGGCCACGGGCGCATTGGCAAAGGCCTGACCTGCCAACATGGCCCCCAATAACATCGCCTCTCGCGCCGCGAGATTGCTACCCTCCCTAACGGCCACTCTAATATTGCCAGCCATCAGACGCAGTGCCTCGCGGGCTAGCATATCTGAAAGCGGATTCTTTAAACGCTTGCTGGTAAATGCTTCAATCGCATGCACCATGGCATCAATGCCTGTAGCAGCGGTCACAGCAGCCGGCAACCCTATCGTTAGACTGGCATCGAGAATGATTTTATCTGCCAAAAGTACGCGGCTAACAACACCCGCTTTTGTCGTCTCGCCGGTGGTAATAATTGACACCATTGTGGCTTCAGAGCCTGTCCCCGCCGTAGTGGGAATCTGAATTAATGGCAACCGACTGCCGGTAATACTATCTACGCCATAAATATCCGCAAGCGATTGCTCGCCTTTTATTAGTACCGCCAGTAGCTTGGCTACATCCATTGAACTGCCGCCACCAAAGCCAATCACACCGTCACAACCGAACTCTTGAGCGGTTTTAACGGCATCTAAAACAACAGCCTCAGGCGGGTCGGCAATCACATCTGAATAGATCTTGACAGAGATGCTCTTAGCTTCAAACTTTTTAAGTGCAGCCTCCAAAAGGCCAAACTCAATAATCCCAGGGTCAGTGACAATCAGAGCACGCCGTATTCCAAGACTTGCAGACAGATCAGCTAACTGCTCTGATGTGCCTGGACCGACCAACACATCTGCGACTGCGCTATACTTAAAATGATTCATAGACCCTCCAAGTACTCATTATTTTTACTCAAAAAATTTTGAATTTTTACGCTTCGACACGGCCATGAACGACACTTACTTACGCGACAGCCCATTAATGAACATATGAAAGTATGCCGCAGATAATTTAGGGTCGTTGACGTCCGCTAGCCAACTAGCCAGATCAGGACTGGCCTCTATGGCGCCAGACAGCACATGCTGTGCGACCCCGGCGTCTAGATTGCGCAATGTATGGTCATCAAAGCCCTGTCGAATATAGGTACCCAGCTTTTCACTATTATCTTTGCTCGCTTTTAAAATTTCTTTGCGATGCCTTTCATCTAGAGACGGTAGCGATCTATATCGAATCAACGGCCCCTCGTCCGTAAACTGAATATTAAACAGATAGCGCAGGGCCAACTCGACTTTCTTGAGCCCCGTTCCAACTTGATCTCCAGCCTTAGACAATAGTGCCCTCTCAACATCGAGGGTGCGATTAAAACATTGATACAGAAGCTCTTCTTTGTTTTTTATATGGTAGTAAAAGGCTCCTTTAGTCACATCGAGCGAATGAGCTATCTCGTCGAGCGAGGTTCCCTTATAACCCTTCTGGTTAAAATACATTGAACCAACGCGATAAAAGGCTTCGCGCTTTAACCGGTTTTGAACCTCACGATCAAAACTGTCCAGAGCCTGTTTGGACATTGGTGGGAAATCGATGTGACTGAACTCATGACGATCAGCAGCCAGACCATTAACTAATAGTTCCAGCACCGCATCGATGGTCTGCGCGGCATTAGAGGTATAGGGGCGCTTAAGCCACACCGGAAACCACTGTGGAATCGAAAAAATACCGACACAGATGATGGCAGAATCTAGCGGCTCGATAACCCCCTCAGTAATACCCTGTTTTACCATGGCTTCAACGACCGAAAATATCTCTCGCCAGCGCCTAATGATATCGGCAGCATGAGCCTCATCGAGGGACGAAATTTCCGCTAACATAGCGTAGTTCCGGGCCTTGCCATTTAGCGTGTCTATATATTGATCAAAGTGGCCACGCACCATAGCGACAATTTTTTCTAGCCCATTGCCGTCGAGACTATTAGCCTGCTGTGCTTTGGCCAACCACATTTCGCAACTAGAAACATAGCACTGATAAATCAGATCTTCTTTGGTTTTGACGTAGTAATAAACACAGGTTTTTGTCAGCTTCATACTGCCGGCAATATCCTCGAGAGTAGTAGCTCGAGAACCCTGCCAATTGAAGAGCTGTGCCGCTTCGGAGAGAATCGACTGGAATTTGAACTGGTGTTGGCGCCCTTTGGCAAAAGGCGAGGCGACGATATTATTGTTAAGAGAGTTCATGACTTAGGCTGACTACTGTTCAATAGTTATACTGACGGTAACAATAACATACTCCAGTACTAGTGCCACAACGCTGTGTAACCCATTTTGCATCCTGCAACAATCAAAACCACCGCCAGGAGTTTCTGCAGGGTCGACGGGGAAGCCCTGTGGGAGGCGAGTTCACCGCCGACCAGACAGCCAGCTAAAGCCGCCATCACTAACCAGCCGGTACCCATTGGCCAGGAATGATCGCTTGCCACATAGCCAGCCAAACCAGCAATGGAATTAAGTAGGATAAAACCTGCCGCCACAGCGGCACTCTGGCGAATGCTACACCAACCAAACACCAACAGAATTGGGCTTAAAAACACCCCTCCTCCAATACCTGTCAGGCCAGATACGAAACCGAGCGACCCACCCACGAGTACTATTGTCAGCAGCGCTGGCTCATTAGTAGCCGGTGTCGCCTTGGGGATCATTAGCATACGAACAGCCGCCAAAACTAAGACAACGCCAAGCATCAGCCGATAGGACTCAGCGCCAATACTGACCAAGCCACCGACAAAAGCTAGCGGCGTAGAGGCTATCACCAGCGGCCAAAACAGCCGATAAGGCATTAACTTATAGGGTTGAAAGCGCGTTAGCAGCCAGGTGGTAACGACAATATTCATCACCAGTGCCGCCGGCCGCATCTCTTCTGGCGTCAGACCCCACAATGCCATCGCAGCTAAATAGCCCGACGCACCTCCATGACCCACAGAAGAGTACAGGATCGCCATAAGCGCAATAGCCGCGAGTAAAAAATAGGGGTATTGAAAAGCAAAAACCGAGTCTAAGATCACAGACTTTAACCGCCTGTCATATTCATAAAGCGCACAATGTCGACCTGCTCTGGATCAAAATAATGCCGTTCGGGCTTATTCTCAATCGCCGTAACAATCTTGTTTTTGAGTAACTCAGTATCGCCTGGATGAGCGCGCAAGATCTCACGCAAATCCAAACTATGCTCATTACCCAAGCACAGCAACAGACGCCCTTCAGCTGTCATGCGTACACGATTACAGGACTCGCAGAAGTTGTTAGTCATCGGTGAGATAAAGCCAATTTTGGAATTACTGTTAGACACCTTTACATAGCGGGATGGTCCGCCAGTGGTTTCTGCGGTATCCTCAAGAGTAAATTCTGACTCTAGCTGCTCACGTATATGGGCACTGGTAACCTGCGTATTGACCCGATTATGAGAGGAAATTTCGCCTAGAGGCATCTCCTCAATAAAGGAAATATCCATTCCTTGGTCAACAGCAAAACGAGCCAGATCAATTACTTCATCATCGTTAAATCCAGCCAAAATAACCGCATTCAATTTAATCCTTTTAAACTGCGCGGCACCAGCAGCGTCTATGCCCGCTATCACATCACTGAGTTCGCCCACCCGAGTCAACGTTTTAAATCGATCAGCTTTGAGACTGTCAATACTGATATTAATCCGTGACATGCCCGCATCTTTTAGCGACTGCGCCATCTTAGGCAGATAGACACCATTGGTGGTCATGGTTAATTCATCGAGACCACTCAAGGCACCCAACGCGCTCACAAGCGTCAGAATTTCTCGCCTAATCAGCGGCTCACCGCCGGTTAAGCGGATCTTACGAATCCCCAAATCAACAAAGGCTGCCGCCGTATCGCGCAGTTCTTCTAGACTCAAAATCTGCTTTTTAGGCAGAAAGGTCATGTCCTCGGCCATACAGTAAGTGCAGCGAAAATTGCAGCGATCAGTCACTGATAGTCGAAGATAATCGACTGTCCGTCCGAAGGGATCTACCAATGCAGGGGCTATCACCGTGCTGTTCTCCATATTATTATCCAGCATCATAGAGCATAGGGTAGCACATCAATCAGATCGCCAACCTGTATGGATTCGCCACTTTTCTGTCTGACAAACACCTCACCCCAGCAGGCTGATGACAGTACTCCACTGCTCTGGTTGGGAAAGATTTCCACCCCAGAATCAGTTAGTCTGGCACGCAGGTAAACCTCTCGGCGCTCCCCAGCTTTGTCAAACTGAGCCGTGCCCTTGAGCATTTTAGGCTCGGTATCCGCCGCACCCTGAGACGCTAATAAAAATGGTCGAGCTAGTACCATAAAGGTCGCAAACACTGAGGCTGGATTCCCCGGCAGCCCAATGAAAGGCGTTCCTGCAACATGGCCAAAGGCTATGGGTCGCCCCGGCTTAATCGCTACCGTCCAAAATGCGATAGCGCCAGCGGCGGCCACCGCATCCTTAACATAATCCTCGTCACCCACCGACATGCCACCAGCACTAATCACGATATCCCCTGAGACGGCAGCATCCTTAAGTACCGCGGCTGTCGCCTCTGGGTTATCAGCCACCGTGCCTAGGTCAATTGGGATCAGTCCCAACGTCTGAATAAGACCGATCAGGGTGGCGCGATTGGAATTATAGATTTGTCCCGCCGCTAGTGGTGAACCGGGTTCTACCAATTCGTCGCCGGTCGAGAAGATGGCGATCTTTAAACGCCTGTAAACGGGCACAGCTTTCAAGCCAATGGCAGCCAGCAGGCCCATCTCCTGGGCCCGAATTTTACTGCCAGCAGCCAAAATACAGTGGCCTGCCAGAATATCCTGACCCCGACTGCGCACATTAGCACCAGCGACAACGTCACTATTAATAGTGACCCAGCCCGCATCGTCAATACAGTTTTCCTGCATGGCCACTGTATCGGCATTGGCAGGAATTTCGGCACCTGTAAATATCCTAGCGGCGGTGTTTTTTGCTAGGGGTGTTGGGGCAACACCGGCGGCAATACGGGCGCTTAGAGACAGTTTAAAATCATGACTAACGGCATCAGCGTAACAAAAAGCATAGCCATCCATTGCGCTATTATCTGCTGGGGGCACCGAGATCGGTGAGGTAATATCTGTCGCCAAAATACGGCCAAGGCTGTTCGTAACCAGCACCGACTCCATCTCAGTGGGCCGCGCTGCAGCAGCGGTTAATCGACTAATGGCTTCAGTAACTGTGAGCATTATCGACCTTTTTTACGCACATGCTGAATAAAGTTACAGGGCTGAAAACGGCTATCCAGCTGTTCTCGAATAATACCATTCCACGCCGTTTTGCAGGCACCAGTCGAACCCGGCACACAGAAGATAGCCGTGTTGTTTGACAGGCCAGCCAAGCAGCGCGACTGCACAGTTGACGTACCAATCTCATTGTAAGAGAGCTGTCGAAACAGCTCACCGAACCCTTCGATATGCTTATCAAAAAGAGGCGACAGTGCTTCAGGCGTACTGTCGCGTCCAGTAAACCCTGTGCCTCCGGTGGTCAAAATAACCTCAACATCCGGATCGGCTATCCAAGCGGAGACGGCCGCTCTCATCAGATAAACATCATCAATGACCAGCTTGCGATCGGCCAGATGATGGCCCTCGGCCTCTAGGGCCTGCTGTAAAAATTCGCCACTGGTATCCGTGTCCAGACTGCGAGTGTCTGAGACTGTGAGTATCGCTATTTTGACGAAACGTCTTGGAGCTGATGCGTCATGAGCCACTTTTTATTACTCCTATAATCGGTTACTTAACTGCGCACACCGCACAGCCAGCTTTTGCTGCCGACGTCAGACTGAGCCATCGGCCCGCCTTGCCGTCATAACGTTGCATCTCACCATGCTGCTTAAAGTAGCCGAGCAACATTCGAATCACTGTGGTCGCCTGCAGGCTGCCCATGGCACCCAAGACCGGCCCCACCACACCAGAGTTGCCACAGTTCATTATCGGTTCTGGAGCGTTCTTATCAATAATACAGTTCAAACAAAGCGAGCGATTTTGGGCAAAATCAAAGGCAATCAACTGACCCTCCCAACCAATGGCTGAGGCGCTCACAAACGGAATGCTGTGCCGCTGACAATGCTGGTTAAGCAAATGTCGAGACGCCAAATTATCCGTGCAATCAACCACTAGACTGTAGTCATCGTCCAATACCGCAGTCGACACGCGCTCCGAGTAGATATTAATCGCCACCTCAGAATTTAACGCCTGCAAAGTCTTTTTGGCACAGGCTACTTTGAGCTCACCGCAATCCTCAGCTCGATACAGAATCTGACGTTGTAGATTACTAGTAGCAACTGTATCAGCATCGCAGAGGCTCAACTTACCTATCCCCGCCGCTGCCAGATACAATGACACCGGACAGCCCAGGCCACCGAGCCCAACAATCAACACATGCGCATTTAAGAGCGTTTCCTGGCCCTGCTCTGCAATATCTTCCATCAGTAGGTGACGGCTGTAACGCAAAAATTGTTGGTCACTTAAGGGCATAATATTGCCTCGGCCACGTCCAAATCTTCTGCAGTATTAATGTTAAAAAATGGATCGACTGCCTGTTCCGGCCAATCGATATAGACAGTATTTAGCGCATTAAACAGAGGCTTAAACCCACCCTGCTTTCGCACCAGTAGCGCCTGTTCAATCAACGGAATAACCCGTTTATGCCAAAGCGAAAATGTTGGCTGGACAAACCCTCTGTACTGAATACAGGCGCAGTCTGAATCCGCTGTAACGATCTCTCGGCTCAGCTCAACCACAAGGTTAGCAGGAACAAATGGCCCATCACAGGGTACGATCACCAAATACTCCGCGTCGCTGAGCATGCGACTGACTAATGCACTATAGAGACCGGCTAAAGGTCCCTGAAAATCAGCCAGCGCATCTTCAATAATAGGATACTGTTGGTCACCCAAAGCTACAGGATCTCCATTCACACTCAGACTGTGCACCTGAGGGGCCAGACGTTCAATGACATGTTGCAATAGAGGCCTACCGTCGAGGACAGCATGCACCTTATTGGTCACACCCATCCTGCTAGAACGGCCCGCCGCCAAAATTAAGCCATCAACTTTCATTAGACTCCCAGCCCGCTGCCGCGTCGGCATCAGAGGCTTTGCTGTCTACCCAAAACTGTTTGCCATCCTGACTGACCTGCTTCCAAAACGTAGCCTTGGCTTTTAGATAATCCATTAAAAACTGTGCTGCGCAAAAGCCTTCTCCTCTGTGCTCACTGGCCACACCAACAAACACAATTTGATCTGAGGGCAGTAATCGACCTACTCGATGAATGACCGTGATCCCGATCAGATTCCAACGTATATTGGCCTGATCAATGATTTCCTGCAGAAGGTTCTCAGTCATACCCGGATAATGTTGCAATGACAGCGACTCAATCGAAGACTCGCGTTCCATGTCGCGCACTAAACCCGAGAATGCAACCACCGCGCCGACAGTCACAGACAAGCCGCGCAGTAATTGGTATTCCTGCGCCAGATCAAAATCTTCTGTTTGGATGCGAATGGTATCCACTGCTTTTTAACCTCCTGTCACTGGAGGTAAAAATGCCACCTCACTGCCATCGACTAACCCCTGATCCCAACCGACAATCATTTTGTTAACCGACACCAGTATCTGAGGCTCCGAAAGGGCCTTGGCTAGCACTGGAAAATCCATAGCCAGCAGGCGTAAAATATCCGCGGGGGTTTCAGCAACGATGGTTGTGGGAACAGTCTCAGCGAGCTCGCCAAGACGGCCAAAAAATAGCAGATGAATCATGAGGCTGCCCAAGCCCCCGATTTACCACCGGATTTTTCCAGTAGTCTGACATCTCGAATAATGATGCCCTTGTCTAGCGCTTTACACATGTCATAAACCGTCAACGCTGCGACAGAAGCAGCGGTTAGAGCCTCCATCTCGACTCCAGTTTTACCCGTAGTTTTACACACTGCAGTAATGATCAAATCATTACCCTGCAATACAATATCTACGGTAATCTTGGAGAGGGGCAGTGGGTGGCACAGGGGAATCAAGTCACTGCATTTCTTAGCTGCCTGAATACCGGCAATTCTCGCTGTTGCGTAGAGATCTCCCTTAGGCAGATTATCGTCGCCAATGGCTGTAACTACGGCTTTAGTCAGCGCTAAACGGGATTGAGCGGTAGCGGAGCGAACCGTATCAATCTTATCCGATACATCGACCATATGGGCTTCGCCGCTGGTGTTTAGGTGAGTCAAATTTGGCATAGATTTCAATAACCGTCAAAGTTCATAGTCAGGTAGTATTATGGCAAAATCTGGCAATTGAATACATGCTTTAAGACAACTTTGATGCAGGAACCTCATTGACGAATGAGCGCTCAGAGATAGCCCCTAACATTCCGATCAAAAAAAACATTGAAATTTACGCCCTTATCAGGCTTTATTGGTCCATGAGATCTTTTTCAGTCCGTAAATTGATAGTCCTGAACGCACTAGTCATTGTCTTCGCAATGAGTCCGGTGCTAGCGCATAGCGCCTGTTTTATGGGCAGCGGGCCAGCTGAGCCACCTTCGAGCGCTGACACGCACATAGAGATGGACATGGCCGATATGATTATGGCTGACAACCAAGCGCCATGCCATGGTCAGGAAGTCGATGACAATGGTCAGTTGGGGCAAGACTCAAAAACCCAGTGCTGCACCGCCTGCTCTCTTGCAGCAATTCTCGCCAGCAGGGCAAAAAATACCTCCACCAGACAGCAGCAGATAATCCCTATTCAATCGGTTTCAATGGTCATTCGCTCCATAGAAATCGCCTTCAGGCCCCCCATCAAATACCTTTTATAAATTTATATAGTCCTGTGGTGTCACAGCCACCTATTAATTAAAAAGGTAAAATCATGTTAGCTAAAAATACGGCTATAGCGGTGCTTTGTGCACTGTTTGCCCTACCCGTTATGGCAAAAAATTATACGATTAACGTCCATGGTATCGTCTGTGAGTTCTGTGCCTACGGCATAGGTAAAAAGATTCGTGTGCTACCCTTTATAGATCCCGCCCACTACGACGGAGGCGTTAAAGTCGATATTGAAAGCCAGCAAGTCTTCGTTGCCATACGCGAAGGCGCCACATTAGACAAAGCGGCTCTGTTTAATGCCATCAAGTCAGGTGGCTACGACCCTATCGAGATCACAGAGATTTCTGACGATCCGACTCTCTCAGAGACCGAAAAATGAAACTACCTATGCTTGTTTTATTCATCGGTCTCACCAGCACTGCGTATGCTCACCAACCAGTAATGGATATGGCCCCGCGCTGGAACAACGGTTATGGTATACAAACTAGAGTGACACATGCCAATGCTGAAACTACCACATGGCTTGAGGGAGTTTATACCTTCAAGCCATCAGTGCGCATGACGCTAAAAGTGCCGCTCAGCAATGGCGACACCGGCGATGCGATTTTCGCCATGCCCATCAAACGCTATAAAAATGCTGGAGCATCGACCTCTAACTGGGGGCTTACACCCTCAGTTCGAATGCCTACAGGCGGTGGTAGCCAATGGGACGCCGGACTAAGTCTCAGTTACAGCGCCGAAAATCGTAAGGTTTATCAGCTCTATGATCTCTATGCTCTGGGTGATAGCGCCGGTATCGATGTCAACGTTGGTCTAGTGCACGCCAATGGAAAAGGCTCATCCTGGTTCACGCTATGGGATATTACCGCCAAAGATTCCGATTCCGGACAGCACGTACTAACGGGGCCGGTAGTCGTCTATTTCAAACGCAATCTGATACTGCGCGCAGAATATAAATTTGCCGCCCATGATAATGACGAAAAATGGGATGGAGATTATTTCAGTTTCGGCATAGGTTTGGTCTACTAGGAGAATACGATGGAAAAGCCTCGCACATGGAGCTGGCTACTCATTTTCACTACCTCAGGTACCCTACTTTGCTGCGCCTTGCCAATTACTCTGGTCACCTTGGGACTCGGCGCAAGCGTAGCAACTATGGCCTCTGCAGCACCCTGGATAATCACGCTCAGTCAATACAAAGTCTGGGTGTTTTTAGCCTCAGCAATATTGATAGGGCTGTCGTTCTGGGCGGTAACCCGGCCCGGGCGCGTATGCCCGACTGATCCTGAATTGGCTGCGGCATGCAATCGTGCCGATCGCTGGAACCGACGCTTTATAGGGGTTTCAATGGTCATGTGGCTAGTGGGCTTTTTGGCCGCCTTTGGTCTGCCATTATTACTGCGTCTGTCAGCTTAAATAAAGCTGGCAATCTGATCCAACGAGAACCGACCAATGTCCGGCACCTTTGTCCCGTCGGCTGGGTAACCAGTTACCAACAGTAAAAAAGGTCTCTCATGGCTGGGACGTTCAAGAATCTCGGTTAAAAACTTCATCGGGCTCGGGGTATGGGTTAATGTCGCCAACCCCGCCTGATGTAGCGCAGTGATCAACATGCCTGTCGCTATACCCACCGACTCAGAGGTGTAATAGTTTTTGTGCTTCTGACCATCGTGATCAATGCTCACCTTCTTCAAAAAAATCGCTATAAGAGCCGGAGCAGTTTCCAAAAAAGGTTTTTGCGCGTCAGTACCTAAAGGCGCTAACGCCTGCAACCATTCGTCAGAGGCACGGTTGGCATAAAGCTCATGCTCTTCGATCTCAGCCGCCGCACGAATCTTGCTCTTAACCACCGCATCCTGCACCACCACGAAATGCCAAGGCTGCATATTGGCGCCACTGGGCGCTGTGCCGGCGGCCAGAACTGCGTGCTCTAGTACAGACTGCGGGATGAGCTTGTCAGAGAAATTACGCACCGATCGCCGCTTGGACATCTGCTCATAAAATGTCCGTGCAGAAGCAATCATAGCGTCCTCAGACTGGGGAGCGAAATCTAGGGGAACGAAAGATTCTGATATAGCCATGTGAGACGCCTTGCCGTGAGAGAGATCAATTATTACTTATCTTTAGCCTAACTGATACAGGCCAATACTATACCCATAGTCTAACCATGGCATCCATGTCACCCCGCCAAATCCCTTGCCTGAATTCCATGCCCTAGTTGTGAATCTCGCCTGCACAGCAAATGGAATATCAAAAACAGCATGTTAGGTTGCGACATTGTGGCCGCACATATAAAAATTATCATGAGAATCGCAATTACCGACTAGTCAAATCCTTTGAGCAGTTTATACTCAAGGCAAGAGCGCCTGAATTTAAACACATCAGGGTCCACGAATGCGATGCCTCGACATGTGGCGAATAGTATGCAGAGCTAGAATATTGAAAAACAGAATTGACTATATCTTTAATCGAACAAAAGGCCTACTACAATGCAACTGACTAAAACGACTAAAATACTTATCGCAATTGCTTTTGTGTTGGGTATGACCTTTTTTGTTTTCAATATGACTCGAGATGAACCTAAATTACCTGCCATGACCGTACAAGAAAAGAAAGCAAGATTTAGCGCCCTAGTTGTTCCCGCCGTTAATACTGTCTACTCCGACTTGATGATCCAGTATCAAGAAACTTCAACAATTCTAGCAGCTGGAAAAAGCAACAATGAAATTGATAAACTAAGAGTTGAATATAAGGCGATGACTAACAGCGATTTGCTTATGGCACTAAAACCTCACCCTAGGAGTATTACAATAGCTCAGGCCGCAATGGAAAGCTCTTGGGCAACTTCCCGTTTTTTTAGAGAGGCCAATAATATATTTGGTGTTTGGTCGTTTGATGAAGATGAGCCTCGCATTGCAGCGCTGCAAAAGCGTGGTGATAAAACCATTTGGCTGAAGAAATATAAGACTATTGAAGAGGCAGTCTATGACTATTATCGCACCTTAGCCCGAAGCACAGCCTTTGCTGACTTTCGAAAAGCCAAAATGACGACCAACGACCCTTTTGTGCTTGTGACAAAACTAGACCGTTACTCAGAAAAAGGCAGCTTATATGGTGAAGAGCTAGCGGCAATAATTAAGTTCAATAAATTTAATAATTACGATAAAAATTAAATAACTATTTTTTAAGCGAATGAAACCTAAAACATTACGCTTACCCTGTGACTTTATTAGTTTTATACCCTGTATTCCTGTAGGTTACTTTTACTTACAGCAAGATTTTTCAGAAAAGATATTCTGGTAAAATCTATCCTAGGAGCCAAAAAATCCATTAACTGACCCCAAGCACTATCCCTAGATTAACGGAGCAATTGACCAATGAACGATACGATGATTCTACATCACTATGAAGCCTCTCCTTATGCCGAGAAAATTCGATTGATGTTTGGACTAACCAATGCCCATTGGAAATCACTGCTCTCTCCGGTTCAGCCTCCCAGACCGAGTGTTGATCCACTCACAGGTGGTTACCGTCGGATACCTGTCGCCCAGCTAGGTGCTGACATCTTTTGTGACACAGCGGTTATTGCTCGAGAGGTTGCAATGGCTACCCGCTGTCAGGCACTTGATCCCACTAGCGTCGATCAGGCGTCTGCGGTGCTGATGAAGCAAGCAGAACAGGAGGCGTTCTTTGCCGCTATTGGTGCCGTTAAACCACTGCGACTGCTCGGCACAATGATCCGCCAATTCGGTCCCATAGGCACCTATCGTTTTGCCAAAGATAGAGCGGGTTTGCTAAAAGGCGGCACAGTACGCCCACCAAAGGGGCCGCAGTCACAGGCGGTATTGGAGTCACTACTCACGGCTCTGGAAATAAAATTATCAGAGCAGCCATGGGTTGACGGTGATGCGGCTTCGGTAGCCGATTTCGCTATATATCACCCGCTCTGGCTCTACGTTAGTTGCAATCGGCGTCCGCTGAAAGCTGGAGTTAAAGTTACAGACTGGTACCACCGCGTCAGCGAAATTGGTCACGGCCGGCGGGAGGAAATTACGCAGGACGTTGCCTTTTCCGTGGCACGTAATTCAGAGCCCCGCCCGCTGCCAGACAGCGTCCCAAACAAAACAGTGAAGATTGGTGGGCTAGTAGAGGTAGCACCTTCAGACTATGGTGTTCTGCCGGTCACGGGAAATTTAGCCGCCATAACAGAGGAGAGGATAATCATCGCTAGAAAAACTACCGACTTTGGCAATCTGAATGTTCATTTCCCCCGGGAAGGCTATGCACTTACGCCTAAATAAACGGGCATGGGATCGTCTGCTTTCCAGTTCGGTTCATAACCAGTACATTTATAGGATGGTGGGTACTTTCGCAAGAAGCAAAACTGACCATCATCCCTGCTCCCATTAAATCTTGAATGTGAGCCTTGATGGATAATATAAACTCGCATTGGAAACGTTACCGAACTGAGGGATTATAAAAAGCTCCCTATTAGAGGCATCGACATTCGGACTAGGTGCGTTTTGCTTCCTGAACTTTCAGCAGATTTTTAATCGCAATCTGTGCAATGGTAGTAAGGCCGACGTCAGCATAAGATGGCTGTTCGGTAATAAGGTTTTTCATCGGTGGCGACCAGAATTTTTCTAAGTGCTGCGCGACCTGATCCCCAACCGTATTTTCGTCACCATTGGCCTGCATGTTTAACGCGATCTGATTAACCATCTGTACTAAGCGGTCGACTTTTTTGTCTGACATTATCTCGTTACTCACTTATTATTACGTTGTTAGAAAAATACTTTTTTAATCTTTTTTTAATCTTATTTTAATCTAAAGCCATTGGCATAAATTACATGTCGGCCCAACCTTGAAAACCCCACCAGCGTTAGGCCCGATTGCTCGGCTAATTTAATGGCTAGCGATGTAGGCGCGGATACGGCTACCAATAGCGGGATGTTAGCACTCGCCGTTTTCGACACCATTTCATAACTAGCTCGACTGGTGACTAATACAAACCCAACTGCAGGCGGATGCTTGCGAATCGCACCGAGCAGCTTATCCAGTGCGTTGTGACGACCCACATCTTCCCGTAATAACTGTATTTCACCGTCGCTATTACACCAGGCCGCGCCGTGCACAGCGCCGGTGCTCTGCTGCAGTGTTTGATGACCCTTCAATGCGCCTATCGCTCGCTGCAACGCCTGGTGACTGACGGTAATCTCTGCGTCAATACTTTTTGGTGCGCTGATGGCCTGCTCTAAAGATTCTGCACCACAGAGACCACAACCAGTCCGCCCTACTAGATTACGGCGACGTTCTTTTAAGGCTACAAAGGGTTCGGCTGTGATCGTTATTGCCAGTTCAATCCCCTGCTCTTTATCAACCTGCGCAAAATCGAGCATCTGCTTGGGCGAATTAACGATGCCTTCGCTCAGGCTAAACCCTAAGGCAAAGTCCTCTAAGTCCGCAGGCGTTGCCATCATCACAACATGGGATATGCCGTTGTACACGAGGGCTACGGCTGTCTCTGTCGCGACAGCATCGACACCCTGGGAGACCTCCCCGGCGCGCCAGACTGCACGCGAAACTTGGCTTGAGCCGCCGACTTTCAAATTAGTGACGCGCGTCCTGCAATAAGCCCTGCTGCTGCTTATCAAAGGACTTCTGTCGCGCCTGCCAGTTAGAGGGTTGGGTGACCTTGCTTATCTGTACGGCGGTCACTTTATACTCTGGGCAATTGGTAGCCCAGTCGCTGTTGTCGGTGGTAATCACATTGGCACCTGAGACTGGGTGGTGAAATGTCGTATAGACGACGCCGGGCTTTACCCTGTCAGTTACGTCAGCGCGCAGTACCGTGTCGCCTACGCGGCTGTTAATGCCCACCCAGTCGCCATGATTAATGCCCCGCTCTTCTGCGTCATGAGGATGAACCTCCAGCACATCTTCGCCATGCCATTCGCTATTTTCAGTGCGTCTAGTTTGGGCGCCAACATTATATTGCGACAGAATGCGTCCGGTAGTCAGCAACAACGGAAACTTGCGATTGGCGCGCTCGGTGGTGGGCACGTATTCGGTCATTGCAAAGAAGCCTTTGCCACGCACAAACTCATCGACATGCATAATCGGTGTGCCATCTGGCGTATTCGCATTACATGGCCATTGAATACTTCCCAACTCTTCTAGACGATCGTAAGACACACCATTAAACGTAGGGGTTAGGCGAGCAATCTCGTCCATAATTTGTGAGGGATGGGTGTACTCCATCTTGCAGCCCAGGGCATTGGCCAAGGCCATAGTGCCTTCCCAGTCGGCTTTGCCGCTGAGGGGTGGCATGGCTTTACGCACTCTTGAGATGCGTCGCTCAGCATTGGTGAAAGTACCATCTTTTTCCAGAAACGATGCGCCGGGCAAAAACACATGAGCAAATTTAGCCGTTTCGTTGAGAAAGATATCCTGTACTACCAAGCATTCAATCGAGCGCAGTGCCGCCTCAACATGCTGGGTGTTCGGATCAGACTGAGCGATGTCTTCGCCCTGACAGTAGAGACCTTTAAATTCACCATCCAGTGCCGCATCAAACATATTGGGAATACGCAGACCGGGCTCTGGATCTAAGGTGACTTCCCACTCGCCTTCAAATAGGGCGCGTGTGGCTGGATCTGATATATGGCGATAACCGGGCAATTCATGGGGAAACGATCCCATATCACAGGAGCCCTGCACATTGTTTTGTCCGCGCAGTGGATTGACGCCGACACCATCGCGGCCAATGTTGCCAGTCAACATGGCCAGGTTAGCAATTCCCATAACCGCCGTTGACCCCTGACTGTGCTCAGTAACACCTAAGCCATAAAAGATCGCACCATTACCACCAGTGGCATACAGACGCGCCGCGCCGCGTAAATCGGCGGCCATAACACCAGTAATACTTTCGGTGTTTTCCGGAGAGTGACGTTCATCACCAATAAACGTCAGCCACTTTTCAAATTCAGCAACGTCGCAGCGTTCTTGAATATAGTCGCGCGCTTGTAAGCCCTCGTTGACAACCACATGCGCCAGTGCGTTCAAAATGGTGACATTGGTACCTGGGCGGACAGGTAAATGATAGTCGGCTGTAATGTGCGGTGAGCTAACCAGTTCAATCTTGCGCGGGTCGATCACAATAAGCTTGGCACCTTCGCGCAGACGGCGTTTTAGGCGTGAGCCAAATACTGGGTGCGCTTCGGTGACATTAGCCCCCATCACCACGACCACATCGGCTTCGGCTACCGAGGCAAAGGTTTGGGTTCCGGCCGATTCACCCAGTGTCGTTTTTAAACCAAAGCCAGTAGGTGAATGACAGACACGCGCACAGGTATCGATGTTGTTATTGCCAAAGCCAGCACGAACCATCTTTTGCACCAGGTAGACTTCTTCATTAGTACAGCGACTTGAAGAGATTGCCCCTATGCTGGTTCGGCCATACTGCGTTTGAATATCTTTGAAACGTTTAGCGGTATAGGTAACAGCTTCCTCCCAAGACACTTCACGCCAAGGGTCGTCAATACTGTCGCGAATCATGGGTACGGTTATGCGGTCTTTATGAGTGGCATAACCAAAGGCGAAGCGGCCCTTCACACAGGCATGGCCCTCGTTGGCCTTGCCGTCCTTATAGGGGGTCATGCGCACAACCTGGTTGCCTTTCATCTCCGCTTTAAACGAACAGCCCACACCACAGTATGCACAGGTAGTGGTAACAGAATGTTCTGGCTTACCCACCTCAATAATACTTTTTTCCGTGAGCGTTGCCGTTGGGCAGGCATTGACACAGGCGCCGCAGGAAACACATTCGGAATCCATAAAGTCTTCGGCCTGACTAGCGCTCACTTTGGACTCAAAACCGCGACCTTCAATGGTTAGGGCAAAGGTGCCCTGCACCTCTTCACAGGCGCGAACGCAGCGTGAGCAAACGATGCACTTTGATGGATCAAAGGTAAAATAAGGATTGGATTCATCTTTTTCGGCAACTAAATGATTGTCTCCTTCAAATCCATAGCGCACTGATCGCAGGCCCAATTCACCGGCAGTATCTTGCAGTTCGCAGTCGCCATTGGTCGGACAGGTTAAACAATCTAGTGGGTGATCTGAGATATACAGTTCCATCACGTTGCGGCGCAACTTGCCGATAGCATCGGACTGGGTGATTACGGACATGCCCGCTTCGACGTTCGTCGTGCAGGATGCGGGAAAGCCACGTCGACCTTCGATTTCCACCAAGCATACACGGCAGGAACCGAAAGACTTAAGCTGGTCGGTAGCGCAGAGTCGCGGAATTTTTACACCGTTTTCGGCTGCAGCGCGCATCACCGAGGTGCCCTCGGGAACCGTGATCTCAACGCCGTCGATACTAAGAGTTACGAGGTTTTCACTGACACTGGCAGGCGTACCATAATCGGCCTGAGGTTCGTAGAATTCCAACATCTTAATTGCCCCCCTGGCCAGAGCCAGTAAAATCTTCTTCAAAGTAGGTTAATGCGCTGCGCACCGGATAGGGTGTCATGCCACCCATGGCGCAAAGTGAACCAAACTCCATAGTGTCGCAAAGTTCATGTAATAAAATAAGGTTATTATCACGATTGTCATTAGCAACGATGCGATCAATAACTTCTACACCGCGCACCGAGCCGATGCGGCAGGGCGTACATTTCCCACAGGACTCGACGACACAGAACTCCATGGCAAAGCGAGCCTGCGCTGCCATATCAGCGGTATCGTCAAACACCACAATGCCGCCGTGGCCGATCATCGCTTTGATCGCTGCAAAGGATTCATAATCTAAGGGTGTATCCCATTGCGATTCGGGCAGAAATGCCCCCAAGGGGCCGCCTACCTGTATGGCACGAATTGGGCGACCGCTGTGTGTGCCCTGCCCATAGTCTTCAACGACTTCACGCAGGGTTACGCCAAAGGCCAATTCAATCAGGCCGCCCCGTTTGATATTGCCGGCGAGCTGAATCGCCAAAGTGCCGCGAGAACGGCCCATACCAAAGTTCTGATAGGTCTCGGCACCCTGTTCCAAAATACTTGAAATCGCGGCCAGCGTCAGCACATTGTTGACCACGGTTGGCTTACCAAAAAGTCCCTCAATAGCTGGCAACGGCGGCTTAGCCCTAACCATGCCACGCTTGCCCTCCAGACTCTCTAGCAGCGAAGTCTCTTCGCCGCAGATGTATGCGCCGGCACCTAAACGCACTTCTAAATGGAATGTTTTGCCGGCACCCTGAATATTGTCGCCAAGGAAGTTGGCAGCAACAGCCCGCTCAATGGCAATGTTCAGTAGTTTGTGCGCTACGGGATATTCTGAGCGCAGGTAGATATAGCCCTGCGTCGCACCCACAGCTAATCCAGCGATGACCATACCTTCAATCAATTGATAGGGGTCGGCTTCCATCACTAGACGATCAGCAAAGGTCCCAGAATCGCCTTCATCAGCATTGCAGACGATATATTTAGTCTCATTGGGCGTATCCAGCACCGTCTGCCACTTTATTCCAGCTGGAAAGGCGGCACCCCCGCGGCCTCGTAGGCCAGAGTCTTTAACTTGATCAACAATCTCCTGCCCAGTCATTTGCAGCGCACGATGCAAGCCTTTAAAGCCGTTTAATGCCTGATAGTTATCCAGACAAACTGGATCACCCTGCCCAGCACGGGCAAAGGTTAGGCGCTGTTGCTGTGCAAAATATGGGATTTTCTCGATAGGCCCTTGATAGAGTGGGTGCGCAGTGGCATCGAGCTCTAGAGCGTCAAGAATACTCGGAATATCTTTCGCTGAAACTGGACCATAACCAATACGACCTTTGCCTGAGTCGATTTCTAACAGCGGTTCTAACCAAAACATGCCCCGAGAGCCATTTCTCACAGGCTCTATCCCCGCAGCCTGCAGAGCATGTGCGACGGATTCAGCGCCTAGGGCGAGTGCCGTAGTATCCTGAGGGATATAAAAGATCATTTACTCTCCCCCAATCCTGCCACCAGTACGTCGAAGCGATCTTGATCAACTCGCGCATGAACCGCGTCATTGATCCGTATTGAGGGTGAGCACGCACAGTTACCTAAGCAATACACTGGCTCGAGGGTAATATTACCGTCGGCCGTAGTCTCATGATATTCAATGCCTAAGCTGTCTTTAGCGTGCGCTTCTAGCAAGCGCGAGCCCATGGATTGACAGGCTTCGGCACGGCAAATTTGTATGGTATGACGGCCTACTGGATGGGTTTTAAAATCATGATAGAAGCTGATCACACCATGCACGTCAGCCCGCGAAAGATTAAGCCCTTTTGCAATGACGGGCACCGCGGTATCAGGCACATATCCTAGCTCGCCCTGAATAGCGTGCAATAAAGGCAATAGTGCCCCGGGCAGATCTCTGTATTGATCCACTAAATCACTGACAGATGGCGGCTCGCTTTGGTTGATATCCAACTCCCCAGGCTCCTGTATTTGTTTCCTGTATTTGTTCTAGCGCTACATCCTGATCAGACACGCGCCCACGAGCGCAGTCTATCACCATCAATACCCGTTTCTGCTTTTCCTAAACGACTCTAATATGCCTAATAAGGACTGTTTATTATACCTCGCGACTAGGCCAGGGCCTTGGCATGAAAGGCAATATGCTCGCCGATAAACGACGCTATAAAAAAGTAGCTATGGTCATAGTCTTTTTGCATCCTAATGTCCATGGGAAATCCAGCCCGCTCTGCTGCGTCGACCAATAGCTCAGTTTTGAGCTGTGTCACTAAAAAATCGTCAGCATCGCCCTGATCGACTAATACGGGCAGATGATTTTTAGCCTGTTTGAGTAAAGCAACCGCATCGTACTGCGCCCAGTGAGCTCGATCTGCGCCCAAATAATGACTCAATACTTTTTCGCCCCAAGGGCAATTCATCGGTGAGCAGATTGGCGCAAAAGCTGACACTGATCTGTAGCGACCCTGATGCTTTAGCGCAATGGTTAAGGCACCATGTCCTCCCATTGAATGTCCTGAAATCGACTGTCGATCTGCGTCAATGGGAAACTGCGCATTGATCAGCGCCGGCAGTTCATCGACCACATAGGATGCCATTTGGTAGTGCTCAGCCCAGGGCGCCTCAGTAGCGTTGACATAAAAGCCCGCGCCCAAGCCCATATCGTAAGCCTTGTCCGGATCGTCAGTCACCGTCTCACCACGAGGGCTGGTATCCGGGCAGACGATCGCAATACCACATTCTGCAGCGTAGCGTTGGGCACCCGCTTTGTGCACGAAATTCTCATCCGTACAGGTAAGGCCAGATAACCAATACAACACCGGTACTGGACCCTTTGCAGCCTGCGGCGGTAAATAGACACTAAAAGTCATCTCACAGTTTAACGTTGTCGACTGATGCTTATACCGAAGTTGCTGACCACCAAAGCTCTGGTTTGACCCAATCTGTTCCAAGGGTGAAGGCGTCATTTAAAACTCCACAACAGAGCGGATACTTTCTCCGGAATGCATCAGATCAAAGGCCTTATTGATATCCTCCAAGGGCATTTTGTGAGTGATTAGATCATCAATATTGATCTTGCCTTCCATATACCAGTCAACAATACGCGGCACATCGGTGCGACCACGAGCCCCACCGAAGGCCGTGCCACGCCATGAACGACCCGTCACTAGCTGGAATGGTCGGGTAGAAATCTCCTTACCCGCACCTGCCACACCCACAATACAACTTTCCCCCCAACCCTTGTGACAGCACTCCAAGGCCTGACGCATCACATTGACGTTGCCGATACATTCAAAGCTATAGTCCACACCACCACCGGTCATCTGAACAATATGGTCGACGACATTTTCCACTTCGGACGGATTGATAAAGTCAGTCATGCCAAACTGCCTACCAAGTGCCTCTCTGGCCGGGTTGAGGTCGATACCTATAATACGTGTGGCACCGACCATCTTGGCGCCCTGAATCACATTGAGGCCAATACCGCCCAAGCCAAACACAGCAACGGTGGAGCCCGCTTCTACCTTCATAGTGAAGGCCACCGCACCAATACCTGTGGTCACGCCACAGCCGATATAGCAAATCTTGTCAAAAGGCGCATCTTCACGCACCTTCGCCAGGGAGATCTCTGGAAGCACCGTATAGTTAGAGAAGGTTGAGCAGCCCATATAGTGCAATAACGGTTTGCCCTCAAAGGAAAAGCGACTAGTTCCGTCTGGCATCAGCCCCTGCCCCTGTGTGGCTCGCACCGCCTGACAGAGATTGGTTTTAGGGTTTAAACAGTATTCGCACTCACGGCACTCCGCCGTGTAGAGAGGGATAACATGGTCGCCGGGCTTAAGGCTTTTAACCCCCGCGCCCACTTCAAGCACCACACCTGCGCCCTCATGGCCTAAAATGGCAGGAAAGGCGCCCTCTGGGTCATCCCCAGACAGAGTAAAGGCATCGGTATGGCATACCCCAGTGGCTTTCATTTCCACCAAAACTTCTCCAGCTCTTGGGCCGTCGAGGTCTACCTCTACGATTTCTAATGGCTTTCCTGCTCCAAATGCGACTGCTGCTCTACTTTTCATCCGTTTGATTCCTTTAACTGAAAAAATATATTCGAGATTGTTATTATGTACCGCCATACTAGGACAAAAGACAGCATCTTGCCCATCACAAAATATAAAAATAAATGGAGAGACGCCCTACAATGATCAAACACAGTATCTTGTTATACCTAATACTTGCCGCCTGGCCTACCGCAGCTGATGAGACCAATGTGCAGGGGCCACTGGTTGTTTATACGGCGAAGAATATCATCACTATGGAACCCGCTCTACCATCGGCGACTGCCGTGGCAGTCGCCGATGGTCGCATTGTTGCGGTCGGTGACCTGAAGTCTCTAAAAAGCTGGATTGACCAAAAAGATGCGCGCATTGATACCCGTTTTGCCGACAAGGTAATAATGCCGGGCTTTATTGATCCTCATGTTCATCCGTCTCTACCAGCTGTGCTGACCCAGTTTCCATTTATCGCTCCTGATGACTGGTCACTGCCCACCGGTGAATTTCCC